>Ga0209794_1001110_pt1 | contig 24704 bp, 23 predicted proteins | sample EBPBio232013_DNA_FD_185869 | JGI IMG/M metagenome (GOLD analysis project Ga0209794, IMG submission 185869) | Wastewater treatment Type I Accumulibacter community from EBPR Bioreactor in Madison, WI, USA - Reactor 1_5/23/2013_ DNA (SPAdes)... | ecosystem: Engineered > Bioreactor > EBPR >... | reverse complement strand
GCATTGTCCCAAGCCTGGCTGCCGGCCAACGCCCTTTTCAACCGCAACACCTCGGCGATCTGCTCGCCCACCGTCATGAGCGGGTTCAGCGCCGTCATCGGCTCCTGGAAAATCATCGCGATGTCGTCGCCACGCAGCCCTCGCAGGGCGCGCTCGGGCAGGGCCAGCAGGTCGCGCGTCTGCCCACCGTCGTGAAACAGCGCCCGCCCGCTGATGCGCGCGTCGTGCAGCAGGCGCAGCAAGGCCAGGGCGGTCACGGTCTTGCCGGAGCCGGATTCGCCCACCAGGGCCAGTTTCTCGCCACGGGCAATGGAAAAGCCGACGCCCCCCACCACCGTCTTGGCGCCAAAGGCAACTTGCAGGTCCTCGACCTGGAGCAGCGGCGCCGTCACCCCGTCACCTCTATCAAAAAGATAGCTGCCCAGGATTGATGGGCACCGACCGATGCCATTTTTAAAGCCCAATTCATGTGTCGGCCCGGCGCGGATCGAGTGCGTCGCGCAGCGCATCGCCCATGAAGGTCAGCAGCAGCAAGGTCAGCACCAGCACGCCAAAGGTGGACAACGAGATCCACCAGGCGTCGATGTTGTTCTTGCCCTGGCTCAGCAGCTCGCCCAGGCTGGGGGTGCCGGGCGGCACGCCCAGGCCCAGAAAATCGAGCGAGGTCAGCGCCAGCACCGCCGCGCTCATGCGAAACGGCAGAAAAGTGACCACCGGCGTCATGCTGTTGGGCAGGATATGGCGCCAGATGATGCGCCGCGTGGGCACGCCCATGGCGCGCGCGCCTTTCACGTAGTCGAGCTGGCGGTTGCGCAGGAACTCGGCGCGCACGTAGTCCGACAGCCCCATCCAGCCGAACAGGCTGAGCAGCACCAGCAGCAGGCCGATGCTGGGCGAGAGGATGGCCGAGAAGATGATCAGCAGGTACAGCTCGGGCATGGCGCCCCAGATCTCAATAAAGCGCTGAAAGGCCAGGTCGGTCTTGCCGCCGAAATAGCCCTGCACCGCCCCGGCCGCCACCCCCAGCACCACGCCCACCGTGGTCAGCGCCAGGGCAAACAGCACGCTGACCCGAAAGCCGTAGATCAGCTGGGCCAGCAGATCGCGCCCGCGGTCGTCGGTGCCCAGCCAGTTCTGGCGCGAGGGCGCCGACGGGTTGGGCGCCTCGGCGAAGTAGTTGATGGTCTTGGCGCCGTAGGGGTTGAGCGGGTAAATCGCCCAGTTGCCCGGCTGGGTCAGTTGCGCGCGGATGAAGGGGTCGAGGTAGTCGGTTTCGGTGTCGAAATCGCCGCCAAAGGTTTTCTCGGGGTAGCTGGTCAGCACCGGCACGTAGAACTGCCCCTGGTAGCGCACCAGCAGCGGCTTGTCGTTGGAAATCAGCTCCACCGCCAAGCTGAGCAGCACCAGCACCGAAAAGAGGATCAGGCTCCAGAAGCCCAGGCGCTGGCGCCGAAAGCGCCTCCAGGCGCGCCGGGCCGGCGTGGGGCTGGGCGCGGGCACATCGGCCGCGCTGCCGTGGGGTGCGGCAAGGGTGGCGCCAGGCGCCGGGCGCTCACCGGGCATCCGACATCAGGTTCTGAAACGGCGCCTGTCCCTTGAAGCGCCGTGCGCCCCAATCGCGCTCGTCGGTGCTGAGGATGCGGCCGTGGCCCAGGTGTTCGGCCAGCAGCAACAGCGAGGCATCGGCCAGATCGGCGGGCAGGCCGGCGTAGCGCTCCATCAATTGCCCCAGCCGGGCCTGCGCGGTGGGCGCCCACTGCCAGGCCACGATGGCGCCGTCTTCCACCTCGCGCGCCAGGGCATGCGCGGCGGTCGGGCCCACCCAGTGCGCGATCAGGTGCATGGCCTCGGTCAGCACCGGCCAGGTCGTCACCCAGCCCTCGCGCTGGGTCGGCAACTGGGCCATGGCTCGGGGGTGCCAGGCGTCGCGCCGGTCCATCAGCGCGTACAAAAACCCGGAGTCGACGATGATCACTCGTCACCCCCCTCGCCGCCGGAGCTGGACGAGACGCCGTCGGGCCGCTTGGCCCCGCGGCGCGCCAGGCGCCACGACCGCGCCTTCAGCGGCACGGCCGCCAGCACGGTGAAGGCCTGCGGGGCATCGGCCGACGCCTGCGCGGCGGCGCCCGGTGACGCGAGCGTCTCGGGCTGCGCCGGCGCCGACACCGCGGGCGCCACGTCAGGCGGCGGGCGGGTGGTCGGGGGTGGCGCCACGGAAGTGTCGTGCGCCGACTTGTCGGCCCAGCGCTCGGCCAGCTTGTTCTTGTGCTTGCCGGCCACGTCGGCGCGCCCGCTGTCGCTGGCGCCGATGAATTGGCCCAGGTGTTTGAGCCCGGCACGCTGGGCGCGCAAGGTCTCGTAGTAGTGCTGCACGCTGGCGCGCAGCACATCGCTCACTCCCAGTCCGGTGGTCTCGGCCAGGTAGTTCAACTGGCGTTCGGCTTCTGCATCGAATCGAGCATTGACGCGCATAACCCTGTCTCTCGTGTTTGTCTTTCATTGTATGACCGTCCGCTCCGGGCACGGCCCAGGCAGGCGGCGGCGCGGGATCGCCCCGGCCAAGCGCCAAACATGGGCAAGATCAGCCATACCCCAGCGCGGAAATTGCCTGGGCAGCTATTGTTTCAAGAGCGCTTTCGACCATCGAGGGCGCCAGCGCGGCGGGTTGCCATGGCGCAACACCACGCCCAACCTGGCCGGCCGCAAGAAGTCGGATAGAGGTAAAAAGCACCGTTTGCCGGCGTGAATGCTTCCACGACAGCTATGTTTCTTGCAGCGATTCAGCGCTTGGCCAGTACCCCATGGGCCGACTCACGCCGCCGCACCGCCGTCCAACCGTTTCATGCGGATCGCGCCAAAGTGGCACACCGGAATGCACTGGACGCAGCCGGTGCAGCGCTCACGCTGCGCGGGCGGCAACACCGAGGATTTGCGGCCGGCCTGCGTGTGCAGCTCCAGCAAATGGTCCGGGCAGGCCGCCACGCACCAGCCGCAGCCGGTGCATCGGGCCGGGTCCACCAGGGGCACGGCGGGGCGGCGCTTGACGGGGGGCGCGGTCACTGGCGCAGTGTAGGCGGCTGGCGCGGCGGCGGCTACGTGGCCGGCTCCCCCGTCTGCCGCACCGCCCCCGCCAGCCGCGCCACCGCGCCGGCCTTGGCGGAATTGCGCAGCCAGGCCAGGCCGACCGGGGGCAAATCCCAGGGCAAGGGCTCGGGCAGCACGGTGGCGCCGCCGGCCTGCGCCACCGCTCGCGCGATGTCGCTGGGCAGGGCGGTGACGCCGCGCGGCAATTGCTGCAGGGCCGAGGCGATGCCGCGTATCGAATAGGTTTCAATCAGCGGCGTCGGCACCTGGTGGCCCCCGGCGGCAAAAATGGCTTCGATGGCGTGGCGGATCGGCGTGTCCTTGGGCGGAAAAATCCAGTCCATGTTGGCCAGCCGGGCGATGTCCAGCTGCGCCCGCCGCGCCACGCCGGCGGCGCTGGCCGAGGCCACCACCAGATGCGCCTGCTGGCGGTACAGCATCTCCTGCACCAGGCCTTCGCGCGAGTTGTCGCGCGAGAAGCGGCAGATGGCGCAGTCGAGTTCGCGCTCGCGCACCGCCCGCAGCAGGTGGTGCGTGGTGTTCTCGTGCATCTGTATGGCCAGCCGTGGCGTGTGCCCCAGCAGGTGCCGCCACACCGCGCCAAGCACCTGATCCGACGCGTAGGGAATCACGCCGATGCGCAGGCGCCCCTGGTAGCCGTCGTGCAGGGCACGCAACTCCTGCTGCAGCGAAAGATCCTCGGCCACCGCCGCGCGCGCCCGCGCCAGCACCAGTTCACCGGCCGGTGTCGGCACCAGGCCGCGCCGGGCGCGCACGAACAACGGGGCGGCGAAGATGTCCTCGATGTCGGCCAGCGCGCGCGTCACCGTGGGTTGGCTCAGCGCCAGTTGCTCGGCCACGCGCGACACCGAACGGTGCCGGTACAAGGCCAGCAGCAGCTCGTAGTGGCGCATCTTCAGCCGGCTTTTCAGGCGCTGCGGAAAGGCGTCGGTGGGCAACGGGTTCATGTGAAGAAGTGAAATAGTAATTCAGGCATTGAACTATGCCAAATTATGTGAATTTATCTATTTCCATTCTCTAGACTCTGCTCGTTCCCACCGGAGCCCCACCCCATGCAAGAGTTCACCACCCGCCCCGAGATCGTCGGCACCCACGGCGTCGCCGCCTCCACCCACTGGCTGGCGTCGCAGACCGCCATGTCGGTGCTGGAACGCGGCGGCAACGCGTTCGACGCGGCGGTGGCCGGCGGCTTTGTGCTGCAGGTGGTGGAGCCGCACCTGAACGGGCCCGGCGGAGAAGTGCCGATCCTGCTGTGGAGCGAGCGCGAGCGCCGCATGCACAGCATTTGCGGCCAGGGCGCGGCGCCGGCCGAGGCCAGCGCGGCGGCGTTTCGCCAACGCGGCTTCGAGCAGGTGCCCGGCATCGGGCTGCTGCCGGCCACGGTGCCCGGGGCCTTCGGCGCCTGGCTGCTGATGCTGCGCGAGCACGGCACCTGGTCGCTGGCCGAGGTGCTGGCGCCGGCCATCGACTACGCGCGGCACGGCTTTCCGCTGGTGGCGCGGGCGGTGCAGGCCATCGTGGCGGTGCAAGACCTGTTTCGGCGCCATTGGCATTCCTCCAGCGCCGTCTGGCTGCCGGACGACCGGGCGCCGCGCCCCGGGGCGCTGTTTCGCCTGCCCCAGTTGGCCGACACCTACGAGCGCATCGTGCGCACCGCGCAGGCCGCTGACGACGGCCGCACACAACAAATCGACGCCGCCATCGACTGCTGGTACCGCGGCTTTGTGGCGCGTGAGATTGACGATTTTTATCGCACCGAGCGCGTGCAGGACAGCTCTGGCGAGCGGCACACTGGCCTGCTGCGCTTCGAGGACATGGAGCGCTGGTCGGCCACGCAGGAAGCGCCGCTGACGCTGGATTTTGGCCGCCACACGGTGGCCAAGTGCGGCTTCTGGAGCCAGGGGCCGGCGCTCCTGCAGCAACTGGGCCTGCTGCGCGAGACCGGTCTGACTGAGCATGTCCCCACCTCGCCCGGCTTTGTGCACCGCATCGCCGAAGCGGCCAAGCTGGCCTTTGCCGACCGACTGGCCTGGTACGGCACCTCGCCCGGCGACTGGGCCGAGGCACACCAGGCCCTGCTGTCGGACGACTACCTGCGCCAGCGCGCCGAGTTGATCGGCGCACAGGTCGCCACGCAACTGCAGCCGGGCGCGCCCGGTGGCCGGGCACCGCGCCTGCCCGATCTGGGCGTGGCCGAGCGCACGCTGCGCACCGCCGACACCCGCTTTGGCGTCGGTGAACCCACCTTTGCCGCCCTGCCGCCGGTGCAGGAGTGGGCCAAGCGCGAGATTTTCGTTGGCGACACCTGCCACATCGACGTCATCGACCGGCACGGCAACATGGTGGCGGCCACCCCCTCGGGCGGCTGGCTGTCGTCCAGTCCGGCGATCCCCACGCTGGGTTTTGCCATCAACACCCGTTTGCAGATGAGCTGGCTGGACGAAGGCCTGCCCAGTTCCCTGACGCCGGGTGTGCCGCCCTGCACCACGCTGTCGCCCTCGCTGGCGCTGCGCGATGGCGAGCCGTACATGGTGTTCGGCACGCCCGGCGGCGACCAGCAGGACCAATGGTCGACCGCATTCTTTTTGCGCCACGCCGTGCACGGCATGAACCTGCAGCAAGCCATCGACGCGCCGGCCTGGCACGTGGACCATTTCCCGGCCTCGTTCTGGCCGCGCACCACCACGCTGAATCGGTTGACGCTGGAGGCGCGCTTTCCGGCCGAAACCATTGATGCCTTGCGCGTTGCAGGGCACTCGATCCAGGTCGGCCCGCCGTGGTCGGAAGGCCGCATGTCGGCCTGCAGCCGCGAGCGCGACGGGCAAGGCCGCCTGCTGCTGCGCGCCGCCGCCAACCCGCGCGGCATGCAGGGCTATGCCGTCGGTCGCTGACCCCTTTTTCAACACCCACACCAACCCGAGGAGACCCCCCGATGACTTCACGCCTGCGCCGACACCTGATCACGGCCTGCATGGCCGGCCTGGCCGCGCTCACCGCCCTGCCGGCCGCCGCCGCCTACCCGGAACGCACCGTCACCTTGGTCGTGCCCTGGGCGCCCGGCGGCTCCACCGACATCCTGGCCCGCGCGCTGGCCGACCAGCTGAGCCGATCGCTGGGGCAAGCGGTGATCGTCGACAACCGCGCCGGCGCCTCGGGCAATATCGGCTCCAACGTGGTGGCCAAGGCCAAGCCGGACGGCTACACCCTGCTGGTCGGCTCCATGAGCACGCACGCCATGAACCCCGCGTTCATGACCATGCCCTTCGATGGCGTGGCCGATTTCACCCCCATCGCGCAGTTGGCCTACGTGGTCAACACCCTGGTGGTGAATCCGTCGGTGCCGGCCAAGAACGTGAAGGAACTGATCGCCTACGCCAAGGCCAACCCCGGCAAGCTGAACTACGCCAGCGCCGGCCCGGGCTCCACCAACCACCTGAGCGCCGTGCTGTTCGAGCGCGCCGCCGGCGTCCAGATGCACCACGTGCCCTACAAGGGCGGCGCCCCGGCGGTGATCGACACCGTGGCCAACCAGACCCAGGTGCTGTTTTCCGCCGGCACGCAAACCCTGCCGCACGTGAAAGCCGACAAGCTGCGCCTGCTCGGCGTGACCGAGGCCAAGCGCTCGCCGCTGCTGCCCGACGCGCCCACGGTGGCCGAGACCGTACCCGGCTACGAGCTGGGGGTGTGGTACGGCCTGTTCGGCCCGGCGGGCATGCCCAAGGAGCTGGTGGACCGCCTGAACGCCGCCACCAACCAGGCCCTGCAAGACCCGGCGGTGCGCGCGCGCATGGACAGCATGGGCGTGGAAATCGTCAAGACCACGCCGGAGCAGTTCGGCACCGTGCTGCGTCGCGACGCCGAGCGCTACACCAAGATCATCCGCGACCTGGGCATCCGCAATGAGTGAGGCGGACGGCGCCGACGCGGCGCTGCGCCTGCCACCGGCCGCCTGCGCCGTGCTTTGCCAGGACCTCCCGCGCGCACCCCACCTGGACGCCGCCATGCAGGCCGTGGAGCGCGTGCGACGCAGTCTGCTGGGCGAAGGCTTGTTGACGGTGAACCTCCATCTGCAGGCGCTTGCCGGGGACAGCGCTGTCCCTGCTGGCCTGGCGGATGAAGTGGTGTTGCAGCGCATCTGGTCGTCCCTTCCGGGCGCCTACCCGGTGGCCGGGTCCAAGCGCAAGACGATGACCGCCTGGTCTCGCCACCTGCTGGTGAACGCCGAAGTGTTTGTCGGTGAAGGTGAAAACGCCCTGGCCGAGGTGTTTGACGACCACGCGTTGATCACCTCGCTGGGCCTGCGCGCGGTGGTCAACGTGCCGCTGCTCGATGACAAGGGCCGGTGCTTCGCGACCTTCAACGCGCTCGGCACCCGCTCGCACTGGCGACCGGCCGACATCTGGCTGCTGCGACTGCTCGGCACGCTCGCCACCCCGGCGGTTCGGCGTGCGGCGCTTGCGCACAGCCCAGGTCGATAATTTAGCCAGCCTCGACAAAGAAAACGGCCTGAGCTATTTTTTACATAGCATCAGGCCGTTTGTTTTGGCGGAGAAGGAGGGATTCGAACCCTCGATACGGTAAACCGTATACCGGATTTCGAGTCCGGCGCATTCGACCACTCTGCCACCTCTCCTGCATTCGTGTCGAGCCGCGCATTCTAGCAGGCGGCGCGGGACGGCCGATGGCGGCGAGCGCCGTCAGGCGTGCAAGGTGTCGGCGCCGCCCAGGTAGGGCTGCAGCGCTGCCGGCACACGAATCGAGCCGTCGGCATTCTGGTGGTTCTCCAGCACGGCGACCAGGGCGCGGCCGACGGCCAGGCCGGAACCGTTCAGGGTGTGCACCAGTTCGTTCTTGCCCTGCGCGTTCTTGAAGCGCGTTTGCATGCGGCGAGACTGGAAGGCTTCGCAGTTGCTGACCGAGGAGATCTCGCGGTAGGTGTCTTGCGCCGGCACCCACACTTCCAGGTCGTAGGTCTTGGTGGCGCCAAAGCCCATGTCGCCGGTGCACAGCAGCACCACGCGGTACGGCAGTTCGAGCGCCTGCAGCACGGCCTCGGCATGGCCAACCATCTGCTCCAGCGCGGTGTAGCTGTGCTCGGGGTGGGTGATCTGCACCATCTCGACCTTATCGAACTGGTGCTGGCGAATCATGCCGCGCGTGTCGCGCCCGGCGCTGCCGGCCTCGGAGCGAAAGCACGGCGTGTGCGCCGTCAGCTTGATGGGCAGCTCGGCCTCGGTCACGATGTCGCCGCGCACCAAGTTGGTGAGCGAAACCTCGGAGGTGGGGATCAGGTACAGCGCCTCGCCCTCGCCTTCCTGGCCCCCCTTTTTGACGGCGAACAGATCGGCCTCGAACTTGGGCAACTGGCCGGTGCCGCGCAAGGTGTCGGCGTTGACGATGTAGGGCGTGTAGCACTCGGTGTAGCCGTGCTGCTGCGTCTGCAGATCCAGCATGAACTGCGCCAACGCCCGGTGCAGGCGGGCGATGGGACCGCGCATGAAGGTAAAACGCGTGCCGGCCAGCTTGACGCCGGTTTCAAAGTCCAGCCCCAGGGGCTCGCCCAGCTCCACGTGGTCGCGCACCGCGAAGTCGAAGGCACGCGGTGTGCCCCAGCGGCGCATTTCCTGGTTGGCGGCTTCGTCGGCGCCCACGGGCACGCTCTCGTGCGGCAGGTTGGGCACGGCCTGCAGCAAGGCGTGCAGCTCGGCCTGGATCACTTCCAGCCGGGCGGCGGAAGTGTCCAGTTCGTCCTTGATGGCCGCCACCTGGGCCATCAGGTCGTCGGCTCTCTCGCCCTTGGCCTTGCGCTGACCGATTTGCTTGCTGGCGCTGTTGCGCTGGGCCTGCAGCTCCTCGGTACGGGTCTGGAGCGTCTTGCGCTCCGCTTCCAGGGCGCGGAAGGCGTCCACGTCGAGGAAGGGCTGAGGGTCTTTGCGGGTGCGCAGGCGCGTCACCACGCCATCGAGGTCTTTGCGCAGGGATTGGATGTCGAGCATGGCGCCATTTTAGGTGGCGCCGCCAACGAGCCGGCACGCGCGGGCGGCTATTTGACCCACTGATTGAGCTGGATGATGGGCAGCATCACGGCCAGCACGATCAGCATCACGATGACGCCCATGGCGACGATCAACAGCGGCTCCAACACGGTCGCCAGTTGCATGGCGCGGCGTTGCACCTCGGCCGAGAGCTGGCCGGCGGCGCGTTGCAGCATCAAAGGCAACTGGCCGGTCTGCTCGCCCAGGCGCGCGAACATGGCCAGCAGACCGGGAAAGCGCTTTTTCTGCGCCAGCGCCGAGGCCAGCGGCGCGCCTTCGCGCACCAGCACCAGGGCGTCCTCGGCGTCGGCGCGCATGGCGCGGTTGTTCAGGGTTTCGGCCGCCGCCTGCAGCGCACGCAGGATGGGCACGCCGGCGCCCGACAGCATGGCCAGGGTGGCGCCGAAGCGCGCCGCGTTGTAGCCGCGCGCCAGCCGGCCGACCAGGGGCAGGCGCAGCCAGGCGGCGTCGAATTTCAGCGCCAGCTCCGGGTTGCGCAGCGCCAGCCGCATGGCCACGGGCAGCAGCACGGCCGCGCCCAGCAGCCACCACCCGTGTTGGCGGATGAAGCCGCTGATCGCCAGCATGGCCACGGTGAGCCAAGGCAGCGCACGCTGGGTGCCGGCGAACACGGTGGCCACCTGGGGCACGACATAGCTGACCAAAAACACCACGATCAGGATCGACAGCAGGGTGACGATGGCCGGGTACAGGGCGGCACCGATCAGCTTGGCCTTGAGGGTTTGGCGCTCTTCCAGATCGTCGGCCAGGCGATCCAGCACCAGACCCAGATCGCCCCCCTGCTCACCGGCGCCGATGACGGCGGTGTAGACCCCGGAGAACTCGCGCGGGTGCCGGGCCATGGCGCGCGCCAGCGAGGCGCCGGCGTTGACCTCGGCGCGCAGACTGGCGATCAGGTTGCGCTGGCGTTCGTCCTCGGCCTCGTCGGCCAGGGCGGTGAGCGCGCGCTCCAGCGGCAGGCCGGACGTGACCAGGCCGGCCAGTTGGCGCGTCCAGATGGTCAACTCGGCGCTGTTGAATGCGCGGCCTCCGGCGATCGGTCGGCTCAGCGCGCCAGCCATGCCAGCGCCGTTCTCGATGGGTTCGACGAGCAACGGCACCAGCGCCTGGTCGCGCAGCTGGGCCCGCGCCGACTTGGCGCTGTCGGCCTCGACCACGCCCTTGCGGGTCTTGCCGTCGGTCTGCAGGGCCTCGAAGGTGTAGGCGGGCATGGCGGGTCAGCGCGGCCGGGCGGCGAACCGGCGGCGCCGGCTCAGATCTTCCACTTGGCCAGCAGCTTGGCCGGGGTGAGGTTGTCGTAGGCCTCGAAAGGCTGGTGGATCCAGGGGTTGGTGGGCAGATCCTCGACCGAATAGTCGGCCGCGAAACCCGAGCAGCCCTTGGTCCAGATCACCGCGGTGCGCAGCTCGGTGATGGGTTGGTAGTTGTTGCGCAGGCGCTCGACCACCGCCTGCAGGGTGACGCCGGTGTCGGCCAGGTCGTCCACCAACAGCACCTTGCCGGCGATCTGGCCTTGCGGGGTGGTGATGTAGTGGGCGATGTCCAGGTGGCCTTGCACCGTGCCGGCGTCGGCGCGGTAGCTGCTGGTGGACATGATGGCCAGCGGCACGTTGAAGATGCGACTGAGGATGTCGCCCGGCCGCATGCCCCCGCGCGCCAGGCACAAAATGGTGTCGAATGTCCAGCCCGACTGGTGCACCTTGATGGCCAGCTTTTCGATCAGGTTGTGGTACTCGTCGTAGCTGACGTACAGGTGCTTGCCGTCTTCGGTCAACATCCGTTTTGCTCCTAAAATAATAGCTGTAAATCAAACACCGGTGCCGACATCATCGGGGAAAAATTCAAAACTGCTCTTTTCAGGCCAGAAACGGATGCCGCCTCATGATGGTGTGATCGCGGTCCGGGCTGGTCGAGATGATGTGGATGGGCACGCCCGTGGTGTGCTCGATGCGCTGCAGGTATAGGCGCGCCTGGATGGGCAGCTTGTCGTGCGCGGTGACGCCCACGGTGCTTTCGCTCCAGCCCTCCAGCGTTTCGTAGATCGGCGTGCAGCGGGCGATGTCGTCGGCGCCCAGCGGCAGGATGTCGATGCGTTCGCCGTCCAGCTCGTAGCCGACGCACAGTTTCAGCTCGTCCAGGCCGTCCAGCACATCGAGCTTGGTGATGCACAGGCCCGACAGACCATTGACCTGCGCGCTGCGCTTGAGCAAGGCGGCGTCGAACCAGCCGCAGCGGCGGTTGCGCCCGGTGGTGACGCCTTTTTCGGCGCCCACGGTGCTCATGTGGTAGCCAGGGGTGCCGGGCGTTTCCCAGTCCAGTTCGGTCGGGAACGGGCCACCGCCCACGCGCGTGCAGTAGGCCTTGGTGATGCCCAGCACGTAGTGCAGTAGGCCCGGACCGACGCCCGCACCGGCGGCGGCGTTGCCGGCCACGCAGTTGCTGCTGGTGACGTAGGGGTAGGTGCCGTGGTCGACGTCGAGCAGCGTGCCCTGCGCGCCCTCGAACAGCAGGTTGGCGCCGCCTTCGTTGGCGTCGTTCAGCTCGCGCGAGACGTCGGCCAGCATGGGCTTGATCTGTTCGGCGTGGCGCATGGCCTCGTCGTAGATCGGCTCGAACCGCAGCGCGCCATCCTTCAGGTAAGGCGCCAGCGTGTCGGCGAACTTGAGCTTGGCCGAGCCGAGAAAGCCGGTCAGCACGTGGTTGTACAAATCGAGCAGATCACGCAGCTTGGCGGCAAAGCGCTCGGGGTACTTCAGGTCCTGCGCGCGCAGGGCGCGGCGGGCGATCTTGTCCTCGTAGGCCGGGCCAATGCCGCGGCCGGTGGTGCCGATTTTCTCGCTGCCGCCCTGCTCGCGCGCGGCTTCGCGCGCCACGTCCAGCACGGCGTGCAGGGGCAGGATCAGCGGGCAGGCCTCGGAGATGCGCAGGCGGTTGCGCACCTGAACGCCGGCCTTCTCCAGACCCTCGATCTCCTCCAGCAGCTTGGCCGGCGACAGCACCACACCGTTGCCGATGTAGCAGGTGACGCCGGCGCGCATGATGCCGCTGGGGATCAGGTGCAGCGCGGTCTTGACGCCGTTGATGACCAGGGTGTGGCCGGCGTTGTGGCCACCCTGGAAGCGCACCACGCCCTGCGCGCTCTCGGTCAGCCAGTCGACCAGTTTGCCCTTGCCCTCGTCGCCCCATTGGGTGCCGACGACAACCACGTTGCGTCCGGTGGTGCTTGGTTTCATGTCTCTTGCTTCAAAGGGATTGGATGACCCACTGGCCCGCCACCTCGATCAGTTCGCGGTCGCAGTGGAATTCGTCGATCTGGCTGTCCTGGCCGGGCAACTGGCACACCACGGTCTCGCCGCGCTGGCGCAGCGCGGCGACAGCCGCCTGCAGGCCTGGCGCGTCGTTCCAGGGTGCGCGAATGGCGGCGCGCAACGGGCGGCTGGCCGCCGCGCGCACCAGTTGCTTCAAATCGAGACTGAAGCCCACGGCCGGGCGCTCGCGGTCCAGTTTGTGGCCAAACACCGCGCCCACGCCGTCGTAGCGGCCACCGCGCAGCACGGCATCGCCCACGCCGTCGGCGTAGACAGCAAAGCGCGCGCCGGTGTAGTAGCCCCAGCCGCGCCCATCGGCCAGGTCGAAACTGGTGCGCGCGCCGGTCAGGCGAGCAGCCAGCCAGCGCAGATTGGCCAGGGCCGGCGCCACACCGGAGTGGCTGCCCAGCACCCGATCGGCCTCGTCCAGCACCTCGGCGCCGCCGTACAGGCCAACCAGGGCCAGCAGACCCTGGCGCGCGGCGGCGGGAAAGTCGCGCGTCAGCCGATCCAGCGCGCTGGCGTCCTTGATCACCAATGCGGCATGCACCTCGGCCAGCCTCTGGGACGGCGCCATCACGCCGGCCAGCAGCGCGCGCACGATGCGGGCGTCGCCCAGATCGACCGACAGGCCGCCGACCTGGGCGGCGCGCAGGCAATCCAGCGCCAGGGCCAGGATCTCCAGATCGGCCTCGCGCCCCGCATGACCGTAGATTTCGGCGCCGAACTGCAGCGGTTCGCGCGTGGCGTGCGGACGCTCGGGCCGGGTGTGCAGCACCGGGCCGCAATAGCACAGGCGCGTGAGGCCCTGGCGCCCCAGCAGGTGCGCGTCGATGCGCGCCACCTGCGGCGTGGTGTCGGCGCGCAGACCCAGCGAGCGGCCCGAGAGCTGGTCGACCAGCTTGAAGGTCTGCAGGCCCAGCGCCTCGCCGGTGCCGGTGAGCAGCGACTCCAGGTGTTCGATCAGCGGAGGAATGACCAGCTCGTACCCGTAGCCACGGGCGGTGTCGAGCAAGTCACGGCGGAGTTCTTCGATGTGCCGGGCCTCGGAGGGCAAAACATCGGCGATGTGATCCGGCAGAAGCCAGGCGGACATGGCTGGGGCAGCTTTCGCAGGGCTGTTAAAAACGTGATTCTACCGGTCGCGCGCAGCCCGCCTTGGGCGTGCGGCCACGCGGCCGCGGAATCAATCGACCAGCCAGAACAAGGCCAGCCCGCCCAGGACGGCCAGCAGGCCGAAGAAGCGAATCTGCCCGTCCTGCATTTGCAGCAACTGGCTGAAGGCCCGGCGCCAGGCGCCGGGGGAGAGAAAGGGCAGCAGCCCCTCGATGATCAGCGCCAAACCCAGCGCGGCCAGCAAGATGTCGCCGTTCACGCGGCCCCCCTCGCCCAAGTCATCGCCACCGTCAGCGGCGAGACGGCGCGCCGCGCATGTTGCGGAAGAAATCGGAGGTCGCCGGGTCGATCACCAGCACGTCGCCTTTCTGGCCGATGCTGGCGCGGTAGGCGTCCAGGCTGCGGTAGAACTCGGCAAATTGCGGGTCGCGCCCAAAGGCTTCGCCGTAGACGCGCGTGGCCTGGGCGTCGCCCTCGCCGCGCACCTTCTCGGCGTCGCGGTAGGCGTTGGCCACCGTGACCTCGCGTTGGCGGTCGGCGTCGGCACGAATTTGCTCGGCCTCGGCGGCGCCGGTCGAGCGCAGCTCGTTGGCCACGCGCTGGCGCTCGGCCTGCATGCGGCGGTACACCGACTCGGTGATCGACTCGACGTAGTCCACGCGAGTGATGCGCACATCGACGATGTCCATGCCCCAGGGTTTGGCGCCCTTGACGGCTTCTGTCACTTCACGCTTGACGTCCTCCATCAGCGTTTCACGACGGGTCGAAATCAACTCGCGCACCGTGCGTCGGTTGATTTCTTCCTGGAAAGCGTTGCGCACCACCCGGTTGAGTTGCATGGCGCCAGCGTTTTCGTCCAGGCCCACGTTGCGAATATAGACCTGCGGATCGGTGATGCGCCAGCGCACGTACCAGTCGATCACCACGCGTTGCTTCTCGGCCGTCAGCATGGGCTCGGTGTCCATGCTGTCGAGCGTGAGCAAACGCTTGTCGATGTAGCTGACGTTCTGGAACGGCGGCGGCATCTTGAAGTTGAGGCCCGGCTCGGTGATCACCTTCTGGATCTGACCCAGTTGGTAGACCACGCCGAACTGGCGCTGATCGACGACAAACAGGGTCGAGCCAAACAGGGCCAGGACGATAAGGAGCGTGGTGCCGATAAATCCGACTTTGTTCATGGTGCGGCCTGTTCAGCGGGATTCGCGCTCGCGGCTGCGGCTGTTGTCGCGCGAGCGCGAGTCGGCGGCAGGCGTCGGCGCGCTGGGCGCCGGAAGCGCGTTGGAAGAAGGCGTGGAGGTAGTGGAGGAAGCCGAGCCGGAAGCGGGCGCGCCCGTGGCCTGCATCAACTTGTCCAGCGGCAGATACATCAGATTGCCGCCGGAGCGGCTGTCGATGATGATCTTGTTCACCCCACGGTAGATGTCCTGCATAGTGTCGATGTACATGCGGTCGCGCGTGACCTGCGGTGCCTTCTGGTACTCGGTGAGCACCGAGGAAAAGCGCTGCGCGTCACCCTGCGACTGCGCCACCACGCGTGCCTTGTAGCCCTCGGCCTCTTCCTTCAGGCGGGCCGCGGTACCGCCGGCGCGCGGCACCACGTCGTTGGCGTAGGCCTGGGCTTCGTTCTTCAGGCGCTCGCGCTCCTGGCCGGCCTTGAGCACGTCGTCGAACGCGGCCTGCACCTGCTCGGGCGGACGCACGCCACCTTGCTGCATGTTCACGGCCACCACCTCGATGCCGACCGCGTACCGGTCGAGAATCTTCTGCATCAGCTCACGCACGCGCGGGCCGATCTGGTCGCGCTCGTCGGCCAGGGCGTTGTCCATGGTCATCCGGCCCACCACCTCGCGCACGGCGCTTTCGGCGGCCTGCACCACGGCGTCGTCCGGGGCCTTGCTTTCGAACAGGTAGGCACGCGCGTCGCTCAGCCGGTACTGCACGGCGAACTTGATCTCGACGATGTTCTCGTCCTGCGTCAACATGGCCGATTCGCGCAGGCCGGTGCTCTTGATGACGCTGTCGCGGCCGACATCGACCGAGCGGATCTGCGTCACCCGCACCGTCTCCTGGCGCTGGATGGGGTACGGCAGGCGCCAGTTGAAGCCGGCGCCCACGGTGGCGTGGTACTTGCCAAACTGGGTGATGACGGCCTGCTGACCTTCCTGCACGATGAAGAAACCGGTGCCCAGCCAGATCAGCACGGCAATGGCGCCGATGACGCCGAAGCCCAGTCCGGCACCCTTCATGTCCGGCTGAAAGCCGCCGCCGTTGCCGCCCGATCCGCCCGGACCACCTGGCCCGCGACCACCACGGCCGCCGAACAGGCCACCCAGCTTGCGATTGAAGTCGCGCCACAGCTCATCCAGGTCGGGCGGGCCTTGGTTCGGGCCGCGCCCTCCGCCGCGTGGCGGCTCGGGCGGTGGCGGGGTCTGGCGCGGGGGTTCGGAGGGACGCGCGGGCGCATCGTCCGGGCGCTGCTCTTGCTGCCCGGAAGGTGCGTCGCCCCGTCCCCATTGCGGGTCGTTCAGGTTGAACATGCCCCGGATGCGTCGCGGCCAGGTGGCCGCGCGCGAGGCAGTGGACTGCTCATTCATTCGTCGATGTCTCGGCTGTGCAACTCATCATTGTGCCCAATCGGCAAGGCCGTTTCGGGCTGCTGCGGTTTCGCCCCCTCGTCCGACGGGGACGTGGCGGCCTGGGCACGGCGGGCCAGCTCGGCGCGCAGCAACGGCAGGCCCTCGCCAGCGCGCGCGCTCACGAACACCCGGCCCACGCGCGTGCCGTCCAGTTCGATTTCGTCCTGCAGGGCAAGCGGCCGGCGCGCCTCGTCCAGCGCGTCGAGCTTGTTGAACACCAGCAGTTGCGGCAGCTCGGCCGCGCCGATCTCGCGCAGCACGCGCTGCACCTCGGCCATCTGCTCGTGAAAATTCGGGTTGGCCGCGTCCACCACGTGCAGCAGCAAATCGGCGTCGGCCGCCTCCTGCAAGGTGGCCTCGAAGGCCTCGACCAAGCCGTGCGGCAGGTCGCGGATAAAGCCGACGGTGTCGGACAGCGACACCGAGCGCCCAGCCTCGCCCAGGTACAGCTGGCGCGTGGTGGTGTCCAGCGTGGCGAACAACTGGTCGGCGGCGTAGGCGCGCGCCTTGACCAGGGCGTTGAACAGCGTGGACTTGCCGGCGTTGGTGTAACCGACCAGGGATATGTTGAAGGTTTCGCGCCGCTCGCGCTGACGGCGCTGGGTCTGGCGCTGGCGCTTGACCTTGACCAGGCGCTCCTTGGTGCGCCTGATGGACTCGCCGATCATGCGGCGGTCGAGTTCGATCTGCGTCTCGCCCGGGCCACCGCGCGTGCCAATGCCGCCTCGTTGGCGCTCCAGGTGCGACCAGCGCCGCACCAATCGGGTGCTGAGGTACTGCAGGCGCGCCAGTTCCACCTGCAGCTTGCCCTCGTGGCTGCGCGCGCGCTGGGCGAAGATTTCCAGGATCAGCAGGGTGCGGTCGTTCACCGGCAGGCCGATGGCGCGCTCAAGGTTGCGCTGCTGCACCGGGCTCAGGGCCTGGTCGAACAGCACCTCGTTGGCCCCCTCGGTCTCGGCCAGCAAGCGGATTTCCTCGGCCTTGCCGCTGCCCACGAAGAGCGCGGCGTCGGGCGCCTTGCGCTTGCAGGTCAGGCGCGCGACCGGGTGCAGGCCGGCGGTCTCGGCCAGCAGGCCGAGTTCCTCCAGCTCACCATCGAAATGGGGAACGCCGAGATCCACGCCCACCAGCACTGCGGCGGCGCGATCGGAAGAGGTGGCGGTGGTCAATGCGTGAGAAAGGTATCCGATGGGGTCAGGCCAGCGTACCGCCGCCTGGGCGACGGCACGCGGGTCGGCCCGTGGGCCATCACTTGTCTTCGGCGTCGGGGCCTTCGCCGCCGGTCGAGAAGTTCACCGCGCGCCCGGGCACGATGGTGGAAATGGCGTGCTTGTACACCATTTGCGTCACGGTGTTGCGCAGCAGCACCACGTACTGGTCGAAGGATTCGATCTGCCCTTGCAGCTTGATGCCGTTGACCAAGTAGATCGAGACTGGAATGTGCTCCCGACGCAGGGTGTTCAGAAACGGGTCTTGTAGCAGTTGCCCTTTATTACTCACGATATTCTCCGTGTTCAGAAGGAGGTTACAGGGATTCGGAACTTACCACATGGGGATAGTGAGGCCCTTAACAAGCCCCCACCGCTGCCGAGCAGCGGAAAATCTCAGGCGTCCTTGTCGGCGTACGGGTTGTGCGCCGACTTCATTTCCACGCGCAAGGGCGTGCCGATGAGATCGAAGGCCTTGCGGAAACGCCCTTCCAGGTAGCGTTTGTAGGCGTCGGTGACGCCGTCCAGCGAATTGCCGTGCACCACGATCACCGGCGGATTCATGCCGCCCTGGTGGGCGTAACGCAGCTTCGGGCGGTACATGCCGGCCCGCTTGGGCTGCTGGAACTGCACCGCCTCCTGCAGCAGGCGCGTGAGTTGTGGGGTGGGCAGCTTGCGCATCGCCGCCTTGTGCGCGCGAATGATCGACTGCCACAGCGGGCCGAGGCCTTGGCGCTTCTTGGCCGAGATGAAATGGATCTCGGCGAACTTCAGAAACGCCAAACGTGTTTCGATGGAACGCTGCACCTGCTCGCGCTGGTAGGCGTCCACGGCGTCCCATTTGTTGATGGCCAGCACCACGGCGCGGCCGGCATCCAGGATGAAGCCGGCGATGTGCGCGTCCTGGTCGGTCACGCCCTGCGTGGCGTCCAGCAGCAGCAGCACGACGTTGGCCGATTCGATGGCCTGCAAGGTCTTGACCACCGAGAATTTTTCAATCGCCTCGAACACCTTGCCCTTGCGGCGCAGGCCGGCGGTGTCGATCAGCTCGAAGCGCTGGCCGTTGCGCTCGAAAGGCACGCTGATGGCGTCGCGCGTGGTGCCAGGCAGATCGAACGCCACCAGGCGCTCCTCGCCCAGCCAGACGTTGATGAGGGTCGATTTGCCGACGTTCGGGCGTCCGGCCACGGCCAGGCGGATGATGCGCTCATCCTGCGCCTCGGCGTCCTCGTCGGGGTCGGGCAGATCGAGCGCGTCCAGCGCCGCCTCCAGCATGCTGCGCACGCCTTCGCCGTGGGCCGCCGAGACGGGAATCACCTCCCCCAGGCCCAGCTCGTAAAACTCGACCAGCTGCAGGCCTTCGCGCATGCCCTCGGCCTTGTTGGCCACCAGCAGGCAGGATTTGCCCAGCCGGCGCAGGTAGTTGGCGATGTCGTGGTCCTGCGCCGACACGCCGGCACGCGCGTCGACGACGAAGATGACCACGTCGGCCTCGGCCACGGCCTGGCGCGTCTGCTTGGCCATCTCCTTGAAGATGCCGCTTTCGGCGTCGGGCTCGAAACCACCGGTGTCGATGACGATGTAGTCGCGCTTGCCCAGGCGGCCCTGGCCATAGTGGCGGTCGCGCGTCAGGCCGGCGTAGTCGGCGACGATGGCGTCGCGGCTCTTGGTCAGCCGGTTGAACAGCGTCGACTTGCCGACGTTGGGGCGGCCGACCAGGGCCAGAACTGGGGTCATGGAAGGTTTTCCGGCTGGGCGGCGGCGGCGATCAGTCCGGCACGAAGCCGAACACGCCGCCCTTGCGCGTCACCACGATCAGGGTATTGGCCGCCGCCACCGGCGTGGCGGCGATGGGCGAACCGTCGGTGGTCAGACGGGTGACCGGGCTGCCGTCGTCGCGCGCCAGCAGATGCACCAGGCCGGTCTCGTCGCCCACCACCACCGAACGACCCAGCGCCAGCGGGCCGGTGAGTTGGCGCCACTGCAGGCGCTCGGAAGACCAGGCGCGGTCGCCGTTGTCGACCCGCCAGGCCATCACCGTGCCGTCGGATTCGGCGCCGTACACGCGTTCCTCGTCGCCCTGCACGCCACTGTTGCCGGCGGCCGGCCGGCTCCAGCGCTGGGTGCCGCTGACGGTATCGACGCAGCCCACGGTGGCCTGGAAGGCGCGCGCGCAGACCAGGTTGCCCTGGCGGTACACGCCGCCCACCAGATCGACCAGGCGCTCCACGTCGTTGGTGCCGCGCGGCGAGGCCAAGGGCACCTCCCAGCGCAGGCTGCCGATATCCGGATCGATGCCGGCCAGGCGACCGCCCATGCCGGCCACCAGGGTGTTGCCCACCGCCATCAGCACGCCCGCCTGCCGCAGCACCAGGGGTTCGGCCGGGCGCTGCAAGGTCCACAGCAAGGCGCCGCCGCGCCCATCCAGCGCGCGCACCGAGCGGTCGGCCCCCAGCACGAAGACGCGCCCGCCGGCCACCAACGGCGCGGTGTAGCTCTGCGTGGGCAGGCGGTGACGCCACAGCTCACGCGCATCCTGCAAGGCCACGACCTCGTTGTCGCGCGTGATCACGGCGCTAACCTGGCCATCGCTGCCAACGCCCGCGCTCAGCTCGGCACCCACGCTGGCGCGGCTGAGTTGACTTCCGGTGGCGGCGTCCAGCGTCAGCACCGTGCCGTCGCTGGCGGCCAGCGACACCCGATTGCCCAGTACGTTCACCTGCAGCGGGAAATTCACCGGCGTCAGCTGCGCCGTCCAGGCCAGGCGCACGCCCAGCAAGGGATTGTTGGGCGGCAACTCGGCCGGCTTGGGGCGCGCCGAGCCGGCCGCGCAGCCGGCCAGCACCACCCCGGCCAGCAACGCGGCGCCCGTCAGGCGCGCCAGCGCCGAGTCCCACCACCGGTACGCGCCAGCGCTCATGACGTCACCCCCGCCGCATCGGGATCGACGCCCAGCGCGTTCAGCTTGTAGCCGATCACGCGGCGGTACTCGCCGGCGTCGGCGGCCAGGCCCTTGTAGGCCTTGCCGAATTCGGCCGCCGCCTCGGCGCGCTTGCCCTGCAGCCACAGCACGTCGCCGCGGCGGTCGGCGGCCAGCGCCGCGAAAGGCGCGGGAAACTCGGCCGACAAGGTCTTGAGCGCCTCGTCGTAGGCTTTCTCGCCCGTCTGCACCGAGGCCAGGCGCAAGCGCGCCACGGCCTTCAGGCCTTCGTCCTTGCCCTGTTCGACCACCCAGGCCAGGGCCGCCTTGGCTTCGGCCGGCTTGTCCTTCTGGTACAGCATCTTGGCGCCCAGCAAGGCGCCCTGCCCGGCCTGCAGCGTGCCGCCGTACTGCGACTTCAGGTCGGCCAGGGCGCGCTCCACGCGCGCCATGTCGCCAGCCTGGGCACCCCGGCCCAGCTCGTCGTAGACAGCGGCGGCCAGGTTGGCCTGGCGGCGCTGCCAGTACTGCCAGCCGTTCCAGGCCGCGTAGGCGCCCAGCACGGCGATCAGCACCCAGGTGATCAGGTTGCCCCATTGCTTCCAGAAGTGCTTGAGCGCGTCGAGCTGTTCCTGCTCTTCAAGGTCGAGATGCGTGGCCATAAGCTTCAGTCGGTCTTCAATCGGTCGATTTTAGGCTGGCGGCCCAGTGGGCCGGTTCGGCCAGCGGCAGACGCTGCTGCGCACCGGCGCCGTCGCGCAGGGCTTTCAAGGTCACTTCACCGGCGGCCAGTTCGTCGGCGCCAAACACCAGCGCGAAGCGCGCGCCCGAGGCGTCGGCGCGTTTGAACTGGCTCTTCATGCTGCCCATGCCTTCGGCGCCGGTGCTGGCGTGCATCTGCACCGCCACCCCCTCGGCGCGCAGCGCCTGCAGGCAGCGCATGGCCTGCGGCAGCGCGGCGGCGTCGGGAATCACGGCGTAGGCGTCGGGCGCCGGCTCGGGCGGCGCCACGCCCTCTTCCTTGAGCAGCTCCAGCACGCGCTCCACGCCCATGGCCCAGCCCACGGCCGGGGCCGGCTTGCCGCCGATCTGCTCGACCAGGTAGTCGTAGCGCCCGCCGCCGCAAATGGTGCCCTGCGCGCCCAGGCTGTCGGTGATGAACTCGAACACCGTCAGGTTGTAATAGTCCAGCCCGCGCACCAGGCGCGGGTTGACGCGCCACTCGACGCCGTTGGCACGCAGGATGCCCTGCACCGCCGCCAGGTGCTGGAGCGAGGCCTCGCCCAGGTGGTCGATCAGTTGCGGCGCGGCCTCGGCCAGGGCCTGCATGGCGGGGTTCTTGGTGTCCAGGATGCGCAGCGGGTTGCTGTGCAAGCGGCGGCGCGCGTCCTCGTCCAGCTGGCTTTCGTGCTGCTGAAAGTAGGCGATCAGCGCGGCGCGGTGCGCACGGCGCTCGTCGGGCTGACCCAGGCTGTTCAGCTCCAGCCGCCAGTTTTTGATGCCCAGCGCGCGCCACAGGGCCACGGCCAGCAGAATCATCTCGGCATCCACCTCGGGGCCGCCAAAGCCCAGCGCCTCGGCGCCGATCTGGTGGAACTGGCGGTAGCGGCCACGCTGCGGGCGCTCGCGCCGGAACATGGGGCCCAGGTAGTACAGGCGCTTGCCGCCGTCGTACAGCAGCTTGTGCTCGGTCACGGCGCGCACCAGGCCGGCCGTGCCCTCGGGGCGCAGCGACAGGTGGTCGGCGTCGCCGTGCTTGTCCTGCCGGTCCTGGAAGGAATACATCTCCTTCTCGACGATGTCGGTCACCTCGCCCAGGCCGCGCGTGAACAGCTGCGTCAGCTCCATGATCGGCGTGCGGGCGTTGCGGTAGGCGTGCTGGGCCATCACCCGGCGCACCACGGCTTCCAGCCATTCCCAGCGCGCCGACTCCGGCGGCAGGATGTCGTTCATGCCCTTGATGGCCTGAATCTGGGGGGGTTTGGACATGTTTGTTACTATAATTTTTATAGCTGACCAGGATGATTCCACGCCGGCCAGTGGCAAAAAAGAATCAATTTTCGGCGCCGAAGCGGCGTTCGATGTAGCGCTCGACCAGGGCGTGGAATTCGGCCGCGATGTGCTCGCCGCGCAGGGTCAAGGCCTTCTCGCCGTCGATGAACACCGGCGCGGCCGGCGCCTCGCCGGTGCCGGGCAGACTGATGCCGATGTCGGCGTGCTTGCTCTCGCCCGGGCCGTTGACGATGCAGCCCATCACCGCCACCTTGAGCCCCTCGACGCCGGGGTAGCGGCTGCGCCACACCGGCATCTGCGCACGCAAGTGGTCGTCGATCTGCTTGGCCAGCTCCTGGAATACGGTGCTGGTGGTGCGCCCGCAACCCGGGCAGGCGGTGACGCTGGGCACGAACACGCGCAGACCCAGCGACTGCAAAATCTCGGAGGCGATCAGCACCTCTTGCGTGCGCGACTCGCCCGGCTGCGGGGTCAGGCTGACGCGGATGGTGTCGCCAATGCCTTCCTGCAGCAGGATGCCCATGGCGGTGCTGGAGGCCACCGCGCCCTTGGTGCCCATGCCGGCCTCGGTCAGGCCCAGGTGCAGCGGGTAGTCGCAGCGGCGCGCCAGCTCGCGGTAGACGGCAATCAAGTCCTGCACGCCGCTGACCTTGCAGCTCAAAATGACCTGCTCGGACGCCATGCCCATGGCCACGGCGCGTTCGGCCGAGCCGATGGCCGACTGGATCAGCGCCTCGTACATCACCTGGCGCGCCTCCCAGGGTTCGGGGCGGCGGCTGTTGGCGTCCATCAGGTCGGCCATCAGCTCCTGGTCCAGGCTGCCCCAGTTGACACCGATGCGCACCGGTTTGTCCCACTTCAGCGCGGCCTCGACCATCTGGCCGAACTGCGTGTCGCGCTTGGCTCCCTTGCCCACGTTGCCGGGGTTGATGCGGTACTTGGACAGCGCCTGCGCGCAGTCCGGGTGCTCGGTCAGCAGGCGGTGGCCGTTGTAATGAAAGTCGCCGATCAGCGGCACATCGACGCCCATGCGGTCGAGCTGCTCGCGGATGTAGGGCACCTGCGCCGCCGCCTCGGGGGTGTTGACGGTGATGCGCACCAGCTCGCTGCCGGCCAGCGCCAGTTCCTTGACCTGGATGGCGGTGGCGATGGCGTCCTGCGTGTCGGTGTTGGTCATCGACTGCACGCGCACCGGCGCGTCGCCACCCACGGTGACCACGTGCTCGCGCCAGGCGATGCGCGCCTGGCGCGAGTGGCGCGGCGCGGGCCGAGCCAGCTGGATCGGCGGGGTGGTGGCGACGGGGGCGTCCATGTCCGGGGCCTTCCTCACTTGACCTGGAAGCGCGCCACGTTGGACTTGCCGAGCGCGGCCAGGTCAAAGGGCTCGCCGCGCACGCTGATCTTGACCACGTCCTTGCGACCGACGGTCACCGACAAGGGCAGTTCGCCCTCGTTCACGGCCACCGTCTCGCCGCCGGCCAGGGCGCGGTTGATGAGCTGCTTGCCGGCGTTGTCGCGCACCGTCACCCAGGTCTCGCCGCTGGCCACGAACTGCAGCAGCTGGGCGGCGGCGTTGGCGCTGACGGCGCCGGAGGCGGCGCTCCTGGCCGCCGATGCGGCGGATGCCGCGGATGCGGTGGCCGCGGCGGGCGCCACGCCCTGCTCGGCGGTGCTGGCGCCTGGCGGCAGCTCGGCGGAGCGGATTTCGCCGCTGGCGGCCGGCTCCAGGGTCGGCGCCGACACCATCGGCGTGTCGCGCGCCGGCACTTCGGCCACGGGCGGCGGCGCTGGCGGCGCATTCAGCTGGATCGGCAAGGTCGGCAGCAGCCACAGCAGCACCGCCCCCAGCAGCAGCAGGCCCACCGCGATCAGCAGCGGCTTGGAAAAACTGGTGGCCAGCACCGGCGTCGGCCGGTCACTGATGCGGCGAAAGGGCTGGTTCACCGTCGGCACGCTGGTGCCCAGACCGGAGGCCGACACCGGCATGCGCTCCAGCACCGGCGCCGGGTCGGCGCCAAAGGCGCGGCAGATGGCCGAGGCCAGGCCGCGGGCAAAGGTCACGTCGGGCAGCAGATCGATGCGGTCGGCCTCCAGGGCCTCCACCTTCTGCAGCGGCACCTTCAGGGCGCTGGCCAGCACGGCGGCGTGCACGCCGGCGGATTCGCGCAGCTGACGCAGCATGGCGCCGGCCGTGGCCGGCGTGGCGGCCAGGTTGCGCTCGGCCTGGGACGGAGCCGCCGAGGGCGCCGCATCGGCCGGGGTAACGGAATCGGGATCGCGCTCAGTCATCAAAAGCTCCGCGTTCATGGGCCTGCAGTTCGCGTGAGTTGGGGAAGCGTCGG
>Ga0209794_1001109_pt1 | contig 24718 bp, 36 predicted proteins | sample EBPBio232013_DNA_FD_185869 | JGI IMG/M metagenome (GOLD analysis project Ga0209794, IMG submission 185869) | Wastewater treatment Type I Accumulibacter community from EBPR Bioreactor in Madison, WI, USA - Reactor 1_5/23/2013_ DNA (SPAdes)... | ecosystem: Engineered > Bioreactor > EBPR >... | reverse complement strand
CGACGGCGCGACCCGAGCAACCCCGACGTGGAACACCCCGACAGCGAGGTCGGGCGATCACCCACGCCCCTGCTCGCCTCCTCAGCCCGAGACGACGATCAACCCCACGCCATCAGCCCATCGGTGGCTCGAGACTTAGGCACCGCCACCGACAACCCGTCGGCATACGGCCCCGGCCCAGAGGTAATAGCGTGACCCTGACGCTCGCACCGCGCGCCGGCCCGACCCCGCTCCGAGGAGACCCATGGCACAACAGCTCAACCCCTACATCACCTTCGCCGGCAATTGCGCGGACGCGATGGCGTTCTATGCCGAGGCCCTCGGCGGCGAGGTCCAGTCGATGAGCTTCCGCGACGCAGGGATGGATGCCGACGGGATCATGCATTCCAATCTGGAGACCCCCGCCGGCTTCCACATCTTCGCCAGCGACACCGTCGAGGGGATGGGCGCTCCGCATACAGTCGGCAACAATCTGCAGATCAGCCTCTCCGGCGACGACGCCGAGGCGCTGCGCGGCTACTGGGACGCCCTGTCCGAGGGTGGCCAGGTCGTCATGCCGCTGGAGCGGCAGATGTGGGGCGACGACTACGGCATGCTCGCCGACAAGTTCGGCATCCTCTGGCACGTGAACATCGCCGGCACCCCGGCGGAGTGATTCGGACCAGCTCGAGGTGCACGGCTTCAAGTTTTTCGACGAGCGGGATCTCTTGGGCTTCGTCGACGGCACCGAGAACCCCGAGGGGGCAGCGGCCGAGCGGGCCGTCGAGATTGGTGAAGCCGACCCGGACCATCGGGGCGGTAGCTATGTGATCGTCCAGAAATACCTCCACGATCTCGACGCATGGGGTGCCCTGACGGTCGAGGAGCAGCAGCTCGTCATCGGGCGCACCAAGGTCGAGGACATTGAGCTCACCGATGACATCAAGCCGAGCAATTCGCATATCGCGCTGAATGTCCTCGAATTGCCGGACGGCACCCAGCGGCAGATTCTGCGCGAGAACATGCCGTTCGGGCAGGTCGGGACCGGCGAGTTCGGCACATACTTCATTGGCTACGCCGCCGATCCCGGAGTCACCGAGGAGATGCTGCGCAATATGTTCATCGGCAAGCCCGACGGCAATTACGACCGTATCCTCGACTTCTCCCGCGCTGTCACCGGCTCGCTGTATTTCGTCCCGACCGAGGACTGGTTGGGCGCAGAGCCCGCGGCGCGCCCACGATGACGGGCCCGCTGGATGGCATACGGGTTCTTTCGCTGGCGCTGAATCTTCCGGGGCCGCTGGCCGCGGCCCGGCTGGCCGGCTTCGGGGCGGCGGTGACCAAGATCGAGCCGCCCGCCGGTGACCCGCTGCGCTTGGTCGCGCCCGGGTGGTATGCGGAACTGGTCGCCGGCCAGCGGGTGCTCACCGCGGACGCTAAGACGGCGGCTGGTCGGCGGTTGCTAGACGAGGAGTCGGCCCGCGCTGATCTGCTGCTCACGAGCATGCGTCCCTCTGCGGCGGCGCGGCTTGAACTGCCGGAAATCGTTGCGGCACATAGGCTTGCGTGGGTGGAGGTCGTCGGCCACGACGGCGAGGACGCCGAATTGGCCGGGCACGATCTGACCTACCAAGCCGTCGCGGGGCTGCTCTCGCCGCCCGCCATGCCGCCCGTGCCGTGGGTTGATCTCCTCGGCGCCGAGCGCGCGGTCAGCGCCGCCTTTGCCGCGCTTCGAGCGCGCGAGCTTGGAGCGCCGGCAACGATCCGGGTCGTCCTCGAAGCCACGGCCATGGACGCCGCGGCCGCCCGACGGCATGGCCTGACCGGACCAGATGGCGTGCTGAGCGGAGCTCTCCCGGGGTATGCCGTGTACGCCTGTGCCGCAAACGATTTCGTCGCCGTCGCCGCCATCGAACCGCACTTCGCGACGCGCTTGGCCGAGCACGTGGGGGGCACCCGCGAAGAACTGACCGCAGCCTTTGCGGCTCAGTCGGCCGAGCACTGGGAACGCCTGGGACGCGACCTGGATATCCCTATTGCTCGGGTCCGCGCGTGGGGCGCCAACGACTGAGGGGGTCAGCGGACCCAGCGGGCGACCATCACGTCATACGGGCCGGCGGACATGGCCGGTGCATCGGGCGGCAGGTCGGCGAGGGCGGACTCTGGCACGACATTGCACATCGTCATACTCACCGCCTCCGGGGCAAGGTCGAGGGCGACGGTCCAGCCCCACTCGCCGAGATAGGTGCCACGCAGGTCGACCCGGTTCCCGTGTCGCTCGCCGGTGAAGTGCATCAGGCCGGGCTGCTGGTGCCAGGTGTCGAACCAGGATGCCTCGACCGACTCCTCCGGCCCGGTGCCACCGACCAGGATGGTCCCGTGCTGCACGCCGTCGGCGGGGTGCTGCCAGGTATATGCCAACGAAAAGCCTTGCGCACCAATGCGCCTTACGCAGGCGCTCGACGGGGCGTCAGCGAGATCGTCATTCGGCATCAGACGGAAGGCGCAGCTGCCGGTCAGGTCGTGGTCATCCATGGGCCACACCCTGCCACCCCACGCTCAGCCTCCCCAGGTCGAGCTCGGAGAGAACGCCGATAGAGAGCGTGCTTTTGAGCTTCTCGCTCACCTCGGCGCTGGCCAAACTTGTCGTTCACGAAGTGGAGAGCGCGGCACTGCACCAATGGGCCAATGCCTGCGGCGACACCCTCATCACCAATGACCTCGCGCGGACGGAATTGATGCGAGCAGTCCGCCGCATCGCGCCGGACTTCGCCCTCGCCGCGCGCCACGTGCTCGATGCTGTCGGCATAACAACTATGCGCACGGAGCTTTTCGAGATCGCCGGTCGTCTCGACCCGCCGAGCCTGCGTTCCTTGGACGCTCTGCACCTGGCGGCAGCCTTGGATTTCGGCGATGAGTTGGCTGGCTTTGTGACCTACGACGAGCGATTGGCGCACAGTGCCGAACTCTTCGGGATCCATGTCCTAGCGCCCCGATGAGGCACCCGACCAGCCGGTGATCTCGTCGACGCGGAAGATGAGGAGACGGGAGAAGGGGGCCTCGGCATACGGCGGGTACTTGGTCGTCAGCCGGGCGGAAAGAGATTCGGCGACAATGGATTCGACGTCGCCGCGGAGCCAGGTGAGGCGAGCACGGACCCACCACAGCCGCGACCAGTCGGCGACATCCCAATGCTCGACAAGCAGGGTGGCACGGGGGTCGGCGGCGAGATTGCGCTCGCGTTGCAGGCGGTCCGCGGCCTTGGGCTTCACGGTGTCTATGGGGATCGCCAAGTTGTCGCCGTCGACCGCAAAGACCACCGGAACTACGTCCGCGCCCCGGTTCCGGTGCGTCGTTCCCAGCACCCCATGGTCGTATGCCGTGAGCCGCCTGCGCGCCTCGTCCTCGGCGAGCCATCAAGGAACTCGAAGACCTGACCGCGCTCGCCGAGGAGTTGGACTTCGATTCCGTCTGGACCCTCGACCGGGTCAGCGTGCCGGAGTCCTCGGACCGGGGGGAGATGGAGTACGCGTTCGGCATGACCCCGGTTTCCCCAAGCAGTTGCCGGTCAGCTCGCGCGGCGAGTTCCTGCAGGGCTGGCCGCTGATCCCGTGGCTCGCGGCCAAGACGAGCAAGGTGCGCATCGGGATGAGCATCACCGACACGCCATACCGCGCCCCCGGCGTGCTCGCGGCCGAGTTCGCGACCGTTGACCACCTCCGCAATGGCCGGCTCAATGTCGGCGTCGGCGCTGGCTGGATGCCGGAGGAGTTCGCGGCGGCGAGCGCCTCGCACATCTTCCCCAAGCGGCATACGCACGTGCGCGAGACCCTCGAAATCCTGCAGGGCATCTGGACCACGAGGTCTTCGAGTATCACGGCGAATTCGCCGACTTCGGCCCGAGCGGGTTCGGGGTCAAGCCGCTGCAGAAGCCCTATCCGCCGATCTACTTCTCCGGCCTGAAAGACCCGAAGCGCTCCGCCAACCGGGTTGCGAAGTATGACCTCGCGGGGTGGATCGGCATCCAGGACAGCCCCGATGGCGTCAAGGAGTGGCGCGGCGCGCTCCAGGCCGAGCTCGACAAGATGGACACGACGAAGTCGATGGACGACCTCGACATCGTCTCGATGATCTGGTTCGTCATCACCGATGTCGATGTGGACCAGTCCGATCTCGGCAAGGGCAGCAACCTGCTGGTGGGGTCCGAGCGGCAGATCACCGACATGCTCAAGCGCTACCAGGAGGCCGGGCTGACGATGCCGATGCTGTGGCCGCCCTTCGCCGATGTGCCGGTCGCCAAGACCCTCGACGACATGAAGCGCCTGGTCAACGACATCATGCCGAAGGTCAACGACGCCTCCTGACCCTCACCGCAGGTGGCTGGCGCCATTGAAGTCGAGGACGGCGCCGCTGGCCCACTCGGCCAGCGGATCGGCGAGCGCGACGATGGCGGCAGCCACCTCGTGGGGGGTGGCGACCCGGTCGAAGGGTGACTGGGCGCGCACCGCCGCGCCCTCGGGCCCGTTCAGTGCGGCCGCACGGTCGGTGGCGACGAAGCCGGGCGCGATGGTCGTGACGGCAATGCCGTGCGGCGCGAGGGCGAGCGCCATCGACTGACCGAAGGCATGCAGCCCGGCTTTGCTCGCGCCATACGCCGGCACCTCGGGCTCGCCTCGATAGGCGCCGCGGGAACCAACATTGACAATCCGGCCAGCCGGTATGCCGTCCGCTGGCTTTACCTCGATCATGTGCCGGGCGATCTGCCAAGTCAGATTCGCCGGGCCAAGCAGGTTGGCCGCCAGGGTGCGTTGCCAGATTTCGACCCAGTCGGCGTATGCCGTGTGCTCCAGCGGGTGGTCGCCGCGCCGTCCGCCGGTGCTCGACTCGGCGAGCAGGGCGGCGGCGTTCACGAGGACGTCGACGCGGCCCAGGTCCGCGATCGCGGTGGCGGCGAGTTCGGCCACCTGACTCGGGTCGGCGAGATCGGCGGCGGCGATCGTGTGGCCGGTGCCGTCTAGGCGCTCGAGCACCTCGGCCGCGCGCTGTTGTTGCTGGTGGAAGTGGACGACGACGCGGTCACCCCGGGCGGCGAAGGCCTGCGCGGCGGCGGCGCCGATCCCCCGGGATGCGCCGGTGATGAGGATGCCGCGCGAGGGCGTCTTGGTGCGGCTCATGTCGGCCAGCATGCCAGGGCGTCGACGGTCAATCCGATGGGCTGTCGGTGGGGCCTGATTAGGTTGCCGGATGGACAAGACCACGATCTGGCGCATCGTCCGAGACGAGCGGGCGGCGCTCTGTGATGACCTCGATTCGTTCTCCGCCGACGAGTGGGGGGCGCCGACCGCCTGCCCAGGGTGGAGCGTGCACGATGTCGTGGCCCATCTGGTCGACACCGCCAAGACGACACGTCGGAGTTTCGTGACTGGCTTGACGGCGGCGCGCTTCGACTTCGATCGGCAGAACGAGGTCGGGGTGCGGCGGGAGCGGCGGGCGGACCCGCGGCATACGGTCGAAGAGTTCCGTCGGGTTCTTGACCGGACCACGACACCGCCGGCAAATCTGGCCACCCGGTTGGTCGAGGCGATCGTGCATGGCGAGGACATCCGGCGCGCCGTGGGGCGGCGCGGCAGCTATCCGGTCGAGGCAATCGTGGCCGCACTCGACTATCAATTGCGGACGTCGGTGTCGATGGGCGGTGGCAAGCAACGCGCTGCGGGACTGCACGTGCAAGCCACCGACGCCGACATTTCGCGGGGCGATGGCCCGTTGGTGCGCGGCAGCGCGCTGGCGTTGCTCTTGTCCGTCTCCGGGCGGGCCGTCGCGGCCGACGAACTCAGCGGGGAGGGGGTGCCGCAGATGACAGAAGGTGCTGCCTCGCCGGGCTAGGCCCGTCCGTCGCGGGCCCGCTGGGTCCAGGTGCCATCGGTGACGGAGGCGTAGGACGTGGCGATCATCGATTCCAGCACGTCGAGGTCGACCTGGTCGAGGTCCTTCAGATAGAGGCACCCGACCCCGGTCGTATGCGGACCGAGTTGCTCCAGCGATGCGGCGTGCGACCCGATGCCGTCAGGGAGGTAGATCGTCAGGGCGTTCTTGCGGCCGGCGAAAGCCGCCGCACCGGCCTCGCCGCTGTGGCCGCTGTCGTAGCGGTAGGAGTAGCGGCCGAACGCGATCATGGTGCCCCACATCGCCGGGGCCAGTCCGGTCACGCGCTGCATCATCGCGACCATCGTCCGGGCGTCGCGCTGGCGCTTGGCGGGGGTGATGGAGTCGAGGTGCGCGGCGACGTCGGCGGGAATCTGGTTGGGGGCCGCAATCTGAGTGCGGTCTGGGTTCTCGCTCATGAGAGGACTTCGACGGACAGGATCGTCGGGAGGTGGCGGGCGATCTCTTCCCATGTTTCGCCCTCGTCGCGGCTGGCGAAGACCGAGCCGGAGTTGGTGCCGAAATAAAGTCCGGCCGGCTCAAGGCGGTCCCCGCCCATGCCTTGGCGCAGGACGGTGAAGAAGCACGACTCCTGCGGGAGGCCGTCGCGCTGCGCTGCCCAGGTCCGGCCGCCGTCGTGCGAAACCCACACGGCCGCAGCGGCATCGGGTGGGAAGCGCCCGGCCATGTCGCCATTGAGCGGCAGGGTCCAGACCGTCTGCGGGTCGCGGGGATGAACGCGCATGGGGAAGCCGAAAGTCGACGGCAGGCCCGTGGTGATGTCGTGCCACGTCTGGCCGCCGTCCTCGGAACGCCATACGCCGTAGTGGTTCTGTTGGTAGAGGACATCGGAGTCCCCCGGCGCGCGCACGATGTGATGGACGCACAATCCGACCTTGCCGTCGCTTGGCGCGGCCGGGTGCTCGGCCGCGTCGACCTCGTCGGGGTCGGCGAGGTCATTGCGACGCTCCCAGTGCGCGCCGCCATCCTTGCTCGCGAAGACGCCGGCGGAGGAGATGCCGATCCAGAGCTTCTCGGGGTCGGACGGGTCGGCGATGATCGTATGGAGCACCAGTCCCGCCGCTCCTCCGATCCACTCCGCTGCGGACGGGTGGTCGGTGAGGGACTCGACCACCGACCAGCTCTGGCCATCGTCGTCACTGACGAGGAGAGTGGCTGGCTTGGTCCCGGCATACAGCAGGTCTCCGATGCGGGCGAGTGACCAGATCTGGCCGAAGCGTTTGCCGTGCGGCGCCGGCTCGTCCGTCCAGCCGATCGACTCGGCGAATTCGGGATCGTTGGCGGCCCACTCGTCGACCTGTCCGGAGGTGAGTTTGGCGACCGACCAGGTGTGCCCGCCGTCGGTGGATCGCCATATGCCGGCACCGGTCCACTCGCCGCCGCCACCGGCCCACAGGTGGCCGGTGGCCGGATCACCGATGACGTGATTGATCGGCCAGCCGTCGCAATAGGGTCCGCGGACGGTCCACCGATCACGGGCTGCGGTGCCGTCGAGGACGAAGGCACCCTTCGTCGTGCCGAGCAGGACGCGAACGGGGTTCTCGGACATGGGCTGTACTCCTCGCTTCGATAGCGGGACGGCTAGGTATGCCGCGGGGCGGCACGGTGTGCCTCCGGACGCCATCTTTCACCCTGGGCCTCAGGGTTCACCCAGCCAGCGGTTACACCGATCCTTCGAGTGGGCCGGGATAGCGCACATTGCCGTCGGCCTCGACGAGCGGCTGGGCGCCCCAACGCCCGAACTCGTGAGGTGTCGGCGGGCGATCGGTGAAGAGATGTTCGACCGGGCGACCGTGTGCGGTGAGGACATTCGCGACGAGCAGTCGGTGACAGCGCCACGGCATTGGCTCGCCGCACAAGAGGGTGACCCGGTGGTCGGCGGCCAGGGAGATCAGCTGATCGAGGCCGCGGCGGAAGGGCTCGGCCCGGGTGTAGTCGGCGTAGTTGTGGAAACTTTGGTTGCGCCATCCCGCGTTAAGGGCTGGGTCGATGTCGGGCTGCTTGGGCCGTCGCCCGCCGAGTTCCTCGATGTGCTGGTAGCCAATTCCATGGTCGGTCAACCATTTCAGAATCTGATCCCGACCGAAGTGCGGTGTTGATCGGGATCCCGGATGGGCCCGAACATCCACGACCACATCGATCTCCTGCTCCCGCAAGGGCGCGAGGAAGACCTCCTGCGGACACGTCCAGTGCCCGATCGTCCAGATCGGCGACGGGACGGGGGCGGGCGTCATACCCCTGGGTTGTGCTCTTGCTTGATGACGAAGTAAGTGCCGCGGATCTCCCCGGCGAGCTTCGACTTCTGGCGGGCGAATTTGAAGGCGCTGAGTTCCTCGGGCACGTCCATGCCTTGGGAGAGCTTGAACCCGACGGCGCGTTTCCCGGCCTCGGCCAGGGTGTAGAGCACATTAGTGGGCGGCGGTGCGATGAGGCGGCGCAGCAGCAGGTCGAAGTCCAGCACCTGTCCGTCGGTCGTGGCGGTCGCCTCGGCCGTCACGCCCACGAAACCGTCGCGGGCGGCATACATCGAGATCGGGCCGAGGGGGACGCGGTCAATCGTGAACCGCCCATCGGCACCGCCCGTGGCATAGGAGCAGCCGATCCGGCTGCAGTACCAAATCTGCGTCCCGGCGACCGGCGATCCGGTCTCGTCGCGGACGATGCCCTGCACCGAGGCGCTGGGCATGGTGCCCAGCGCGATGTCGTGGACTGTCGTGGTCCCCGGGACCAGATACACATCCTCACTGGCGACGAGCACACCGGACGGGTCATGGAGCTCCACGACCGACAACTCCGTTGTCGGCGCGAGCACCTTGATGGCGTAGCTGCCGTCCGGCGCGATCGTGACGCGCGAGGCCGGGAAAGGTCCTTGGCGGATTAGCACGTCGCCGGCATAGGGCGATCCGTCGACATCCGTCACCATTCCTCGCACGCTGGCGAGGAGTGGCGCGACGTTCAGGTCAAGCACCTGCGGCCCCGCGCCGGTGATCGTCACGGGTGTGCCGAGGGTCGAGCGATCCCCCAGCGCTCAGCCTGTCGGGGCGGGAGGTCGCACGACAGGGACTTTGTCCCGCTTGTCGATTTCGCATGCCGTCATCCGTCATGGTGGTGAGGACGCGCTTCGTCCTCGCTGCATCCACCCCGAGAAGGAGATTTTCATGAGCCGCTATCTATTGCTGCTGCCCGCGCCCGAGGCCGAGTGGGCCGACCTGCCGCCGGAGGAGCACGAGAAGGGCCACCGATCCCATGGCCAGTTTCACCGTGACCTGGTGGCGGGCGGACACCGGCTGATCGTCTCGAACCCGTTGGAGCCGTCGGCTCAGGCCACGTCGATGCGCCCCGACGGCGAGGGTGGGGCGCTGATCAGCGACGGCCCGTTCACCGAATCCGCCGAGCAGATCGTCGGCTTCTATTTCATCGAGAGCGACGACGAGCCGGGGCTGCGGGCGATCACGGAGCAGTTCGCCGCGCGGGGCGAGCACATCGAGTTCCGGAAGCTGGCGGAGTAGGCCATGAAGTACCTCGTGTTGTTGATCGGCGAGGGCGATGCCGGATCGTGGGAGGCGATGACGCCGGAGCAGCAGGGCGCCGAGATGCTGAAGTTTGAGGACTTCGGCGCCGCGTGCGCGCAGCGGGATGGCGTGGAGATCCTCGGCGGCGAAGCTCTCGGGGGCCCGGACACGATGACGGTCATGCGCACCCGCGCGGGCGCCGTATCGCTCACCGATGGGCCATATGCCGAGTCGGTCGAGCAGCTCGGCGGCTTCTATCTCGTGGAAGCCCCGGACCTCGACACCCTCGTCGACCTCCTGCGCCTGCTGCCCGATTACGACATCCAGATCAGCCCGGTCATCGACGTCGACGTATGACGGAGCCCCCCGCCAACCTGCCAGCGCTAGCGCCTGACCTACCGCTTGGTATGGGTCGCGATCACGACCGGTACCAGGCGGTAGGCCGAGGGTTAGAGGCCGCCGCCCTCGAGGAGGTCGTCCGAAACGACTGGGGGCGGCTGGCGGCGGTGCTCACCGGGCAGTTTCGGCGCCTTGACCTGGTCGAGGATGCGCTCGGCGATGCGGTCGAGGCGGCAGCCCGTCGCTGGCCGAGCGAGGGTATGCCGGATCGTCCCGCCGCCTGGCTGCTCACCGTCGCGCGGCGCCGGATCCTCGACCACCTGCGTTCCGAGGCGATGGCCGCGCGGCGGCGGCCACTGCTGGTCACCGACGCCGAGCGAACAGCCGACGGGAGGGGGGTGATGGTCGATCCCGGCGGACTGATCGAGGATGACCAGCTGCGATTGGTGCTGCTGTGCACCCACCCGGCTCTGGGCACCGAGGGTGGGGCTGCGCTCGCCCTGCGCTTGGTCCTCGGCGTCAGCACGCACGACATTGCCCGCCTCTTCCTCGTGTCGGAGCCGACCATGGCGGCGCGGATCACCCGGGCGAAGAAGAAGATCGTGGCGGCCGGCATACCCTTCGGGATTCCTTCTGCCACAGCACTTCCCGAACGCTTGGATGCCCTCGCGACGACGGCATACCTCGCGTTCACGGCGGGCTACGCTCCGGCCAGCGGAGACACGCTCATGCGCACAGAGCTTTCGGGCGAGGCGATCCGGCTGGTGCGCGTCGGGCTGTCCCTGCGTCCGAACGAGCCCGTTCTCGTCGCCCTCCTCGCGCTGATGCTCTTGCAACATTCGCGGCGGGACGCCCGGGTGGATGCCGAGGGAGATGTGGTGCTGCTGCCGGACCAGAACCGAAAGCTGTGGCACCGGGGCGAGATTGACGAGGCGAGCGCCTTGCTCACCGATCCGGCTCTCACCGGCCCGGTCACTCAGCAGGCGGCGGTGTATGCCGTGCAGGCGCGCATCGCGGCCGAGCATGCGCTCGCCCCCAGCCCAGCGGCAACCCGGTGAGATCGCATCGTCGCCTTGTATGACGTGCTGCTCGACCTCGGCGCCGGCCCGAGTGCCCAGCTCGCACGCGCCATTGCCATCGCCGAAGCGGACGGCCCAGCAGCCGGACTCGACGCCCTCGCGGGCCTCGCCATGTCCGGGCATCGACCCCTCGCTGCCCGAGCCGAGTTTCTCACCCGGCTCGGTGATCACGAGGGTGCGCGGGCGGCATTCAACGAAGCAATCGTGCTGTGCCACAACGAAATCGAGCGACGGCATCTGAGCGCGAGAGCGGGCGCGCTCTAACTGGTGATGACGATCGTTGGGCGCGGAGCGGAGCGGCGGCGTCTGATCACGCGCTCGGCCACGAGCGCTAGACGCCACTGCCAGCCATACTTCGCGAGCAGCGCCGACTCAACTCTTGATCGCGTTTCCTCGTCCCGATGCACGGCGGCGACTGCCTCGATCACCGGCGCTTCCGGTTTCGGCTGACCGCGTCGCGAGCACGCCTGCAGCGTCACCCGGGGCGTATGCCGCAGCCGCTTCAGCTTGCCCGTTCCCTCAGGAGTGCTCACGGCGAGTGCATCGCCGAGACCAGCCATCCAAACGGGCGTCGGCACCGATCGACCGTCCTTGCGAAAGGTGGTCAGCAGAACGAAGTCCTCAGCGGCGAGGTCGGCAAGGGGGTGGGCGAGCGGCATACGGCCGAGTCTGTCAGGAGATGACGGACCAGCCGCCGTTAGTGACTGCTGTCGATGACGCAGAACAGATTGCCGTCGGGGTCGGCAAGGACGACGAAGTCGGCATCCTCGGGGTAGTCCCACTCCACCCGCGTCGCCCCAAGCGCGACCAGGCGAGCGACCTCCGCAGACTGCTCCGCCGCGCTATCGGTCCACAGATCGAGGTGCGTGCGATCGGAGTCGTCGAGGTGCAGCCGCGGGCCGCCCGTGGCACGTGGAGTCAGGAAGTCGGGATTGTCGCCACGGTCATACCCCAGCGCCTCGCTCCAGAACGTCCCCGCGCGCTCGCGGTCCGAGACGTGCAGGACGAGGGCACCGATGCGCAGCATCAGTTGTGGGTGACGACCGGGGTGCCGATCGGTGCCCAGTCGTAGATCCACTTGGCCGTCGGGATCGGGAGGTTGACGCAGCCGTGCGAGGCGGCATACCCCCAGGTCTCACGCCAGTAGGCGCCGTGCAAGGCCTCACCGCCATTGAAGAAGGAAGACCACGGGACGTTAGGGGTTTCGTAGTCGGTGCCGTCGGCGTTCTGGCCGCGCATCGTCATCATCGGATTCTTCCAATAGATGTGGAAGGTGCCGATATCGGTCGGGGTCGCCGGGGCGCCATTGACCATTTTGATCGGGCCGAGGACCACCTGGCCGCCGACATAGGCGGTCATCGTGTGGCTGGCCAGGTTCACGTCGACCCACTTTTCGCCGTCGACCGCGGGGTATGCCAGCCGCTCGGCTCCGCGCGCGATGCGCCGCTCATTCCACGTCGCGGCAACAGCTTTGGTCTGGAACGCGGCGGTCTTTGAGCGGCCCGAACTTAGGCTGGCCGCGAGCGCCTTTGCCACCGCGGAGGCATTGCTGACTTCCGCGCCGTCGGCGGCGGGGCTGACGACGCGCAGCAGTTTGCCGGACTGGTCGAGGTAGCGCATACCCGCGCGGGGCGCGACCTTCAGGGAGCTGGCAGCCTCGGTGACCCACGCCGTCACCGCTGACTCGTCGATGGTGGGGGTGCCGAGTTCGCCGGTTGCCTGGGGGATGTCGACCCAGGACGCCTTCTGCTCCGTCGTCGCGGCAAAAGTCTTGGTGCCGGCGGAGATCTTGGCGGCGGCCTTGACGATGTCATTGGCCTGCGCGGCGACCTGCTCGGCTTGCTCGGTGGTCACGGTGGCGGGCTTCGCCACGGGCGCGAGGGTGACCTGGCTCGAGGTGAGGGTGCGTGCCGCATTGGCCGCTGCCGCGCTCAGGGCGGTCGTGTCGAGGGTTTGACCAGCCTTGGCCGGGCCGACGGTGAACGACTTCTTGTCCGATGCGAGGCGCACCGAGGCATCGCGCGCGGGTTCTTCGGAGGCGGCGGAGAGTGACGCGACCAGCTTGGCCAGGGCAGGCTCGTCGGCGGCCGGCACCGCACTGACGGCGCGCTGCTCAATCAGTGCCTTGGCGTATGACGACCAGTCTTGGTTCGGTGCGAAGGTGCGGGCGAGCGTCGCGTCGATGTCGATCCCCGCGCCGAGGTCAGCCAGCGAAATATCTTGTGTGCCAGTGGGAGTCGTCACGGCGACGGCCACCTGATCGGCACGCTCCTGGAGCGCGGCAGCGACCTGGGCGCGCGTCATACCCGAGACATCAACACCGGAAATGCTGCTGCCGGGCAGCGCGCGGTCCTGGTAGTAGGCGCCATATGCCGTCGCGCCACCCCCCAGCGCGAGGCCCGCCACGAGTGCCCCGCCACTCGCGACCTTAGTGCGCCTTTTCACTGTTCTTCCCCTGGGTGTCGTGCAGCGCCCCTCCCGGGCCGTCGCCTTTCGATTATGCCGCAGGGCTTGCGACTGGGCGCGCACCCGCGCGGCACGGCGAAGCGATCCGTGGGGTTGTCGGAGTGGCGTGGCACCGTTGCGTTATGGCAGATGACGTGACGTTCCCGCCACCACCGGTGCCCTGTCCGCGCTGCGGCCGCGAGACCGGCGTGATGATCCTGCGCGGATTCCCCACGCCCGAGGCTGAGCGTGCCGCCCCCGCGACAGTAAGTTTTCCCGAGTCCTGTGGTCAGCGGCGATCGCCCCCTAGGACGTGTTAGGAACTTCGGAAAGTGTCTGTCGCCACACCTGATCGAGCACGGCGCAGGCGTGGTGCGCGGCGTCCCCAAGGACCCGGTGGATGACCTCACCACCGGCGGTCAACAGCCGAGTGGCGCCTGGCGCGGGCGAGCTCTCGACACCGATCGCGTACACCGCATCGAGGACCCGCGCGGGCGCCAGATCGGCGGCATGCAGGTCTTCCACGAGCACGGGTATGCCGTCGCGCGCCACCCGCGTCCGGCTCACCAGCTGCCCGGGCCCTTCGCCGTGCCGCCCGAGCACGATCGTCTCGCGTAGCAGCGCCGCGGCGCCCGGCGCCAGGTCGAGGATCAGATCGCGTTCGACGCACGAACCCTGCGCCGAGACCCAGGGAAGCGCCTCGTGCAGCAGACATCCATCGGCAGCGATATCCACCTCGAACCGCCAGCGCGCTTGCCCGCCGCGCATGTCGTGCGCGATCGTCCCGGCAATGTCCTGGAGGTGCAGCTGCACACCCTCCCCAACATGAACACGGAAGACAACATCGTCACCGGCCAGCAGCAATGCGCGCTCCGGCACCACCGCAACCCGCACGCGCGCGCCATCGCAGGACTGCGTGAGCACTCGCAGCGCGCCTCCACCGGCGCGGACCTGCGCCCCGCGAGGGCCGAGGGTCACGTCGAGTTCGGTGGTCTCGGTCGCGAGCGTCATCGACTCAGTGCGTATGCCCGTGTCGCCCACCGGCGTGCGCATGCTCGGGTTCGCCGGGGCCGTGGCTGTGCGGTGCCATCGGACCCGGATCTGCCGGCTCAAGCCGTCCCTGAATGTATGCCGCGTGCTGGTCGAGCACCCACCCGCGCAGCTCGGCAACGGCTCGGAAGTCGTTGCGGGACAAGGCGATCACTGGGCCGCCCTGTCGAGCGGCGAGGGCATCGGCATACATCATCGGCACATCGACACCGACGTGCGGTCCCAGATCGGTCTTGTTGACCACCAAAAGATCCGCCCGCTCGATGCCCGGGCCACCCTTGCGTGCGACATCACCACCGCCGGCGACATCGATGAGGAAGATCTGGACGTCGACCAGGGCCGGCGAGAAGGTCGCGGTGAGGTTGTCGCCGCCGGACTCGACGAGGATCACATCGAGCGGCCCGTGCTGAGCCTCGAGGCGTTCACAGGCCATGGCGTTGGCCGTGATGTCGTCGCGGATGGCCGTATGCGGACACGCCCCCGTCTCGACAGCGAGGACGCGAGCAGGATCCAGCACTCCGGCGGCGCGGATCATCCGCGCATCCTCATCGGTATAGATGTCGTTCGTGACGACCCCGATGGCGATGTCGTGGGCGAGCTCTCGACAGATCATCATGATCAAGGAGCTCTTGCCGGTGCCGACGGGGCCGGCGATCCCCAGGCGCATGGCGCGACGCGTTGGGGCGCAGTGGTTTTCAGGCACGGAAGAGTCTCCTCGTCGTGGTGGTGTGGGCTTCGGCGTAGCTCTCCAGGTGCGGCGCCGACCGGGCCGGGATCTGGTCGGGGGTGACAATGTCGGCGCTCGCCGAGACGACCGACGCGATGGCAGGGAAGGCCGCAAGGGTCCACCCCACCACCTCGAGGGGGTCACCGGGTCGCAGCTTGAGAGCGGCCGAGGTGATGGTCTGCACCGCGTCATAGGCGACGACTCGTGCGATGTCAGCGGCGTCGATGCCCGTGGCGGCCGCGATTGCGCCGAGGACGAGCGCACCGGGCGGGTTGGCCGGGAGGGGGACAAGCTGCCAGAGCCGCGAGGCCAGGCGCACCAGGGCAGCCCCGACGATCTCGGCGTCGGCTCGCAAGGCCGCACTCGGCGTGCGAGCGCGCCACGCGTGCAGCACCGGCTCAAGGGGCAGCCCCGCGAGCGCGTGTCGACGGGCCACGACGGCAGTTCCGGCGTCGGTTCGCACGACAGTGCGCAGGTGCAGGTTGATGAAACCGGGGATGTCGTCGACGCCGGCAGCAAGCGCGGGCTCCAGCGATCCCGAGCGCGTATGACCGCCGATCGGCAGCCGCGCGTCGGCGAGGAGCAGGGCGGTGAGGGCGCCGTGCTCGGGCTGAATCTGCGGCTCCCACGCGAGCTTCACGGGCGACTCACTCATCAGAAGAGCGAATAGAGCTGTCCGAGAGGAACTCTCGAAACAGGCGCGGGATCGACGAGTTCACCGTCGATGCTGATGGCGAAGGTCTCGGGGTCGACGACGATTGCGGGAAGCGCGTCATTGTTGATCATCTGTGCCTTGCCGATGGCGCGGGTGTCGGTCACGGGGAGCAGCTCTCGACGCAGCCCGAGCCGGTCCGCCAGACCGGCCTCCAGGGCGGCCGGCGCGACAAAGGAGACGCTGTGGTCGGCCCCATCCTGCTCGACGAGGGTCGGGCGCATCAGCACCGGCTGCGGGGTCGGGATCGAGGCGTTGGGGTCGCCGAGCGCGGCATACACCAAGGCCCCACCCTTGAGCACCACGGACGGACGGATGCCGAAGAAGCGTGGCTCCCACAACACCAGGTCCGCGAGCTTGCCGGGCTCCACCGAGCCGATCTGGGAGTCGACGCCATGCGCGATCGCCGGATTGATCGTGTACTTCGCGACATACCGGCGGGCCCGCTCGTTGTCCGCGGGCAGGTTCTCTCCAAGCCGGCCGAAGCGATCCTTCATCGCGTGCGCGACCTGCCAGGTCCGGCAGATGACTTCGCCGATGCGCCCCATCGCTTGCGCGTCGGAGGAGGTGATCGAGAGGGCACCGAGATCGTGCAGCAGGTCCTCCGCGGCGATGGTTGTGCCTCGGATCCGGGACTCGGCGAAGGCCAGGTCCTCCGGGACTCGCGGGTTCAGGTGATGGCAGACCATCAGCATGTCGAGATGCTCGGCAATGGTGTTGACCGTGTGCGGCAGCGTCGGATTCGTCGACCCGGGGATGATGTGCGGCTCACCGGCGATCGTGATGATGTCGGGTGCGTGGCCGCCACCGGCACCCTCGGTGTGGAAGGCGTGGATCGAGCGGCCCCCGATTGCCGCCACCGTGGACGCGACATAGCCAGCCTCGTTGAGCGAGTCGGAATGCAGCGTCACCTGCAGCCCCCACTCCTGCGCGGCCCGCAGGGCGGCGTCGATCGCCGCCGGCGTCGAGCCCCAATCTTCGTGCACCTTGTATGCCGCGGCGCCCCCGAGCGCTTGTTCGGCCAGACCGGCCGCGCTCACCGTATTGCCCTTGCCCATCAGCAGCACGTTGACCGGGAGTGGATCGAGGGCGCGGTGCACTGCACTCAAATGCCAGGCGCCGGGGGTGACGGTGGTGGCCTTGGAACCCTCCGAGGGGCCTGTTCCACCGCCGCCGATCGTCGTGATTCCGGTGGCCAGCGCCTCATGGATCTGGGAGCGCGACAACAGGTGGACGTGGGTGTCGAAGGCGCCGGCCGTGAGGATTTTTCCCTCTCCCGCAATGACATCCGTGGAGGGACCGATGATGAGTGCGGGATGGACACCATCGGCGATGTCGGGATTGCCGGAGCGGCCGAGGGCGACGATGCGTCCGTCACGGATGCCGACATCCGCGCGGACGATGCCCCAATGGTCCAAGACGATGGCATTGGTGATGACGGTGTCCAGGGCACCGTCATCGCGGGAACGGGTGGACTGGGCCATCGATTCGCGGATCGACTTGCCGCCACCGAAGATGGCTTCCTCCCCGCCGACTGTGTGATCGGCCTCGATCTCGATCCACAGATTGGTGTCGCCGAGCCGGACCTGGTCGCCGACAGTGGGGCCATACAGCGCGGCGTACGCTTCCCGGCTGATCCACGCCATCAGCGCGCCCCGCCGATCTGGATGCCCGGCACTCGGCGTTGCCCGCGCAAGGCGACGATGTCGACCTCCCGGGAGACGCCTGGCTCGAATCGCTGCGATGTGCCGGACGGGATATCGAGTCGATGGCCCTGACAGGCGGCTCGGTCGAAGTCCAAGGCGGGATTGACGCTCGGAAGGTGGATATGGGAACCAATCTGGACGGGGCGATCTCCGGTGTTGACGATGACGATGCGCCCTCGCTCCTGGGGCGTGCGATCGGCATTGATCTCGATCTGGCCGGGGGCGATGCGAAGGGCACCGGGCCCGGGGCCGGGCATGCTGGTCATGGAAGTCCTCAGGTGATCGGCTGGTGGAGAGTGACGAGCTTGCGCCCGTCCGGGAAGGTCGCTTCGACCTGAACGTCGAGGAGCATCGACGGAACGTCCGCCATCACCTGCTCGGCGGTGAGCACCTGCCGGCCGGCGTCCATCAACTCCGCCACGGAGGCGCCCTCGCGAGCGCGTTCGATGACCCAGGTGCTCAGCAGCGCCACGGATTCGGGATAGTTGAGCAGCACGCCCCGGGCCAACCGGTCGCGCGCCACCATCCCCGCAGTGGCCAGCAACAATTTCTCGACGTCGCCGGGTGTCAGATGCATCTCAGACCGCCATCATCGAGCGCACCCTCGACCCGGCGTCGTTGCCGCCCTCACCGCTGCCCGTGATCCGGCCCGACTCCAGAACGTAGAAGTGCTCCGCCGCGCGCAGGGCGAACCCGACATGTTGCTCGACGAGCAACACCCCGAGCTCCCCGGTCGAGTTCAACTCCAGAATGGTCCGCTCGATCTCGGCGACCACATTGGGCGCGATGCCCTCTGTTGGCTCGTCGAGGATGAGCAGCTTGGGTTTGGTCAGCAGGGCGCGACCGATGGCGAGTTGTTGTCGCTGCCCGCCCGAAAGCAGCCCGGCGCGCCGGTCGAGGACGGCACGCAGTGCCGGGAAGAGATCGAGGATCTGATCGATCGCCGCCGCGTTTTTGGGCGCGACGAGCTGCAAGTTCTCGCGGGTGGTCATGGTGGGGAAGCTCAGCTGCCCTTGCGGGACATATCCGAGGCCGCGCCGGACCCGCTCGCTCGGCCGGGTTCCGGTGACATCCTCGCCATCGATCACGATCGAGCCAGACGTTATGGGCAGCAGCCCCATCGCCACTCGCAAGAGGGTGGTCTTACCCGCCCCGTTGAGACCCATGACCGCAACCGCGCGGCCGGTGGGCACCGTGATCGAGACATCGTGAAGGACCCGGGTTCTGCCGTATCCCGCTGTTACAGAGCGTAGTTCAAGCATTCGAGACTCCTTCGGCGTGGTCGCCCAGATAGACGCGTTGCACCTCGGGATTGGCGCGGATCTGTTCCATCGAGCCGGACGCGAGCACCCGGCCGGCATGCAGGACCGTGACCACATCGGCATAGCGCCGCACGAATTCCATGTCGTGCTCGACGACGACGATCGTGCGCTCGCGACCAATCCGGTGCAGCAATTCGCCGGTCGCGTCCCGCTCCTGCGCGCTCATGCCAGCGACCGGTTCGTCGAGCAAGAGGACGCGGGCATCCTGGACCAACAGCATCCCGATTTCCAGCCACTGCTTCTGACCGTGGCTCAGCACTCCGGCGGGTCGATCCAGCAGATGGCTCAGGCCGACGGCCTCCGCCGCCTCGGCGACGGCATCCGGTATGCCGTGCCTCGCGCGCCACAGCGACCGCCGACGACGGTGCCGCAGTCCGGCGATGTCGAGATTCTGCAGGACGGTCAGGTCGTTGAAGACCGTGGCCGTCTGGAAGGTGCGACCAACCCCGAGCCGCGCGATCGCGTGCGACGAACGACCCAGGAGATCCTCGCCGTCGAAGGTCGCGACGCCCTGACCGCGAGCGAGTCCGGTGAGCGCATCGATGACCGTGGTCTTGCCGGCCCCATTTGGGCCGACGAGGAAGTGCACCTGCCCCTGCAACAACGTCAGGGCGACGCCGTCCACGGCGACGAAGTCCCCGAAGGAGACCCGAAGGTCGCGCACCTCCAAGTAGTCGTCCGTGCGTATCAACTCGGCCGTCATACCGCCGCCACCTCCCCTGCCTCGGCGTGGACGCGGCGCAAGCGCCGACCGCCGGCCGCCTCGCGTGCCTTGGCGAGGACGCTGGACAGGCCACCGGGCAGAAGAAGCAAGACAACAACGAAGAGCGCACCCTGGAAATACGTCCACGAACCGGCGAAGCGTTCGGAGAGGGTGGACTCGGCATACCCAACCGCTATGGCCCCGAGGGCCGGCCCGAAGAGCGAGGCGCGCCCGCCGAGGGCGACCCCGGCGATGAGGCCGATCGAGGCGACAACGCCGACATCGTCCGGGGAGATGATGCCGACGATCGGGACATACAGGGCGCCGCCGACGGCCGCGAGGACGGCCGCGACGACATACGCCAGGAGCTTGGGGAATGCCGGGTCTTGCCCGAGGAACCGGACGCGCTCCTCGGCATCGCGGGTGGCGATGAGCAACTCACCGAAGCGCGAGCGCTGCAGGTGCGCAACGAGCGCCAGGCTGAGCAGGAGCACACCCGCCGCGATGAGATAGAGCATCTGCTTGTTCGCCGGGTCATAGAGCGAGTAGCCGAAGAAGCCGCGGAAATTGTTCAGGCCGTTGAAGCCCCCCGTGGTCTTGACCTGCCCGATGAGCAGCAGCGCGAACGCCGCCGTGAGGGCCTGCGAAAGGATCGCGAAGTAGGCCCCCTTGATCCGACGCTTGAAGATGGCCAGGCCCAGGATCGTGGCGAGCAGGCCCGGCACGAGCACGATGGCCGCCAGCGTCACGAGGGGCGACCGGAAGGGTTCCCACCACAGCGGCATCTGCCCATCGGCATACAGCAGCATGAAATCGGGTATGCCGTTCGGTCCGGCGTCGGCGAGCTTGAGGTGCATGGCCATCGCATAACCGCCAAGGCCGAAGTACATGCCCTGGCCCAGGACGAGCATGCCCCCTCGCCCCCAGGCCAGGCCGATGCCGACCGCGGCGATCGCATAACAGAGGTACTTCGCCAACAGGCCGAGCCGGAATGGCGAGAGCGCGAGCGGCGCGATGACCAGCAGGGCAACGGCCAGCACTGCCAGGCCGATCCACGGGCCGGCCTTGGCGAACCGCGTCGGTTCTGCGAAAGACGTTCTCGGAGAAGTCATGCCAGGCTCCTAGTCGTCGTGGTGAAGATGCCCTGGGGGCGAATCTGCAAGAAGGCGACGATCGCCAGCAGCATGAGGACCTGCGCCATGGACCCCGAAGTCCAGGACTCCAGGAAGCTGCGACCGATGCCGATGCCCAGGGCCGCGAGGATCGTTCCTTTGAGTTGCCCGATGCCGCCGACGACGACCACGAGGAAGGCCTCCACGATGTAGGAGGTGCCCACCGTGGGACCCGTCGATCCGAGCAGGGTCAAGGCGACCCCCGCGACCCCGGCGAGACCGGAGCCGATGAAGAAGGTGGTCCGGTCGGTGCGCCGCGTCGAGATCCCGAGGGACTCCGCGAGGTCGCGGTTGGCGACAGTGGCGCGAATGCGGCGACCCAGATCGGTCAGTCGAAGCATCGCGAACAAGCCGGCCACGCAGAGCGCGGACAGCGCGATGATGAACAGCCGTGTCACCGGAAAGCCGTAGCCCAAGATCGGCACGGTCCCCGACAACCAGGTTGGCGTCGACACCTCCTTCGCCGGCGCGCCGAAGATATCCCTGGCCAGCTGTTGCAGGATCAGGCCGACACCGAAGGTGACGAGGAGAGTGTCCAGGGGACGGTCATACATCCAGCGCAGGATGGTGGCCTCCAAGGCGATGCCCAGGAGTCCGCCGATCAGGAAGCCGACGACCAGCGCAACGGGAAGGCTGAGCGCACTGCCCCGCAGGATTGAGGCGGTGACAAAGGCGGTGTAGGAACCGGCCATCAGGAACTCCCCGTGCGCCATATTGATCACGCCCATCTGACCGAAGGTCAAGGTAAGGCCGATCGCGACGAGGAGCAGAACCGATGCCGAGGAGAGACCCGTAAAGACTTGGGCGACAACGGTTTCCATAGCTCAGCCGGTCGCGCCCTTCCACCACGGGTAGCCCTTGAGGAAGGGATCGGGTTCGATGGGACCCTTCGACGACCACACCGTGTAGATCAGGCCGTCATCGTGGATCTGGCCGATGAGGGCGGTCTTGGCGATGTGGTGGTTCTCGCCGTTGACGGTGACCTTGCCCTCGGGGGCGTCGAAGCTGACACCGCCGGCGGCGGCCTGGACGTCGGCGACCTTGAAGGACTTCGCCTTCTCGACCATGCCCTTCCACAGATAGAGGCTGGTGTATGCCGCTTCCATCGGGTCCGAGGTCACGGCCTTCGGGCCATTGGCCTTCTTGAAGTCCGCGACGAACTTCTTGTTGACGGGGGTGTCGATGGTCTCGTAGTAGTTCCACGCGGTGTACTGCCCGACGAGGTTGTCGACGCCGACGCCCGGCACCTCCTCCTCGGCGATCGAGACCGAGACGACCGGCATCGAGTCGGCGGTCAGGCCCTTGCCCTTGTATTCCTTGAAGAAGGCGACATTGGAGTCGCCATTGAGAGTGTTGAAGACGGCGTCCGCGCCGGCTGCCTTGACCTTGTCGACGACGGACCCGAAGTTGGTCGAGCCGAGCGGTTGGTATTCCTCTCCGAGCACCTTGATGCCGTTGGCGGCGGCATACTGCTTGATGATCGCGTTGGCGGTGCGCGGGAAGACGTAGTCCGAGCCGACGAGGAAGATCGAGGTGATCTTCTTCTCGTTCTTGAGCCACTCCAGGGCGGGAACGATCTGCTGGTTGGTCGTGGCGCCGGTGTAGAAGATGTTCTTGGATGCCTCAAGGCCCTCGTATTGCACGGGATAGAACAGCAAGGCGTTGTTGCCTTCGAAGACCGGCAGCATTGCCTTGCGAGAGCTCGACGTCCAGCCCCCGAAAACCGCTGCGACACAGTCCTTCTGGATGAGCTTGGTGGCCTTCTCGGCAAAGACGGAGGGCTCGGAGGCACCGTCCTCGGAGACGATCGAGAGCTTCTTGCCGAGGACCCCGCCGGCGGCGTTGATCTCGTTGGCCGCCATGGTGAGCGACTTGAAGACTGTTGTTTCGCTGATGGCCATCGTGCCGGACAGCGAGTTGAGGAAGCCGATCTTGATGCTGTCGCCGGACGTGTCGACACAGGAGGTCGCGCCGGCTGCCGAGGTTCCACCGGTGCTGGTGGCGTCGGTCTTGGCGCCGCACGCGGCGGTGGCGAGAGCCATCGCGAGGACGGCGCTGGCGGCCAGAGTGCGGCGGGTGATGAATTGCGTCACGAGGGAAATCCCTTCGAATTCATGCCAGGGGCGAGGAGATTCGGTCGCGGGGCCACGCTGCCTCGGCATCCCGATCTGCGGGATGCTGCCGAATGGAAGGGATTCTTGGGACGGCCTGTTTCGCCGGTGTTTCGGGTGGCGACGGTGATTGTTTCTCTCCATCGCCGATGCGCGGCCGCCTTGGGGAACTTTGCTGTTGCCCCCGCGACAGCAAAGTTCGCCACCGTCGCGCTACGCCCTAGCGGCTAGCCTCGAGAGCATCACCGTCACGAACAAAGGGGCTGGCATGCCGCACGGAGATATCACCCACATCGACATTCCGGTCGCCGACCAGGAACGGGCCAAGGCGTTCTATTCGACCCTGTTCGGTTGGCAGATCGCGGCGCCGCCGGGGTTCGAGGACTACCCGATGTGGCAGGCGCCGAACAAAATCAGCGGCGGCGGGCTGGCGCCTCGCAGCGACGGCTTCACCCAGCCTCGGTCCTATGTCGAGGTCGACTCGATCGACGACACACTCCGCCTGGTCAAGGCCCACGGCGGCACGGTGGCGATGGAGAAGTCCCCGATCAGCGACACCAGTTGGTGGGCCATCTTCACCGACCCGGACGGCAACACGATCGGTCTGTATGAGGGCACGACCGACTCCGGGGCAGAGGGCTGACCGGCTCGGGCGGCATACGACCTGCTCGGGTGGGCACCGGAGGAGGCCGAGGACTCGGGCGTATGGCGCTGGGCGGCTTCCTGCTCTTCGCCGGGATCGCGCACCAGACCTTTGCCCGGGAGGCCTTTCGGGCGCAGGTGCCGCCGTGGGTCCCGCTGGACATCGACCTGGTGGTCGTCCTGTCGGGGATCGTCGAGATCGGGCTGGGCCTCGCGCTCTGGGTATGGCGGCGGCGGCTGGTCGGCTGGATCGTCGCAGCGTTCTTTGTGGCCGTCTTCCCGGGCAACCTGTGGCAGTGGATCGACGGGCGGGATGCCTTCGGCCTCGACACGGACCGGGCTCGGTTGATCCGGCTGTTCCTCCAGCCGCTGCTGGTGGCGTGGGCGCTCTGGTGCACCGGCGCGTGGCGAGCGTGGCGGGGCCGGGGCAGATCGAATGCAGGAGGGATCACGTGACATCGACACCGCGCTTGGCCGCGTCTCAAGGGGACGACCTCGACATCGTCGAGTTTGCAACGACGGATGAGATGTGGGCGTGGCTCGCGGAATACGCCAGCTCACACCCTGGCGTGTGGGTGCGACTGCAAAAGTCCGGCCGTCCCAAGCCGTCGGTCAGCTTCCACGACCTGCTCGAAGCCGGGATCGCGTACGGCTGGAGCGAGAGCACCCGGCGCGGCTATGACGCCGACTCTTACCTGCAAAAGTTCACGCCTCGCCGACGACCGGGGACCACCTCGGCCCGCAACCGTGCGATTGCCGAGCGGCTGGAAGCCGAGGGCCTGATGACCGACGCTGGCCGCGCCGCCTTGGGTCTATGAGGTTGATCCACGGTCCTGCGGTCCTGCCCGAGCTGCCTGCCGCCGTGGAGAGCGCAGCGTTCAGGATTGCCTCGGAGGCCATGACCAACGTCGTACGTCACTCAGGGGCCCGCTGGTGCCAGGTCTGGTAATCGTCGCGGGCCAGGACATCGAGGTGGTCGTTTCCGATGACGGGCAGGCTCCCATGGATGCGCAGCCCGGGGTTGGCTGGCAGTCGACGTGCGATCGTGCGATGGAGCTCGGTGGAACGTGCCGTTTTGCCACCGACCCGAAGACCGGCGGACTCGTCGTGCGGGCGCTGTTGCCCGGACGGGTGCCGAGTCCGCCGCCGGCGAGAGGATGGTGACCGCGTGATCCGCCTTCTTCTCGCCGATGACCACCCCGCCTTCCGGCGCGGACTCGAGCTGATGCTCGACGACGTGGACGACGTCGAGGTCGTCGGGCGCGCAGCGACC
>Ga0209794_1001108_pt1 | contig 24789 bp, 23 predicted proteins | sample EBPBio232013_DNA_FD_185869 | JGI IMG/M metagenome (GOLD analysis project Ga0209794, IMG submission 185869) | Wastewater treatment Type I Accumulibacter community from EBPR Bioreactor in Madison, WI, USA - Reactor 1_5/23/2013_ DNA (SPAdes)... | ecosystem: Engineered > Bioreactor > EBPR >... | reverse complement strand
GGATGAGCGGCGAGCAGTGGCAAAGCGTGCTCGACGTCTCGCTCAACGGCTTCTTCAACGTCACCCAGCCGCTCAGCCTGCCGATGATCCGCACCCGCTGGGGCCGCATCATCAACATCACCTCGGTCGCCGGGCTGGCCGGCAATCGCGGGCAGGTCAATTACTCGGCGGCCAAGGGCGCGCTGCACGCGGCGACCAAGTCGCTGGCGCTGGAAGTCGCCAGCCGCGGCATCACGGTCAATGCCGTGGCGCCGGGGATCATCGATACCGACATGAGTGCCGGCGCCTTCGACGCCGAGGCCGTGCGCAAGCTGGTACCGATGCAGCGCGCCGGTCGGCCGGACGAGGTCGCCGAACTGGTCGCTTTCCTCGCCTCCGACAAAGCGGCTTACATTTCGGGCCAGATCATTTCGATCAACGGCGCCATGCTCTGAGGCGGCGATGCGCTTTTCCCGGGTCTTCCTGAACCGCATCCAGGCCCGACCGACCGACGCCGACACGGTCGTCGTCATCGACGTGCTGCGCTCCTTCACCACCGCCGCCGTCGCGTTGGCGCGCGGCGCCAGCGCCATCTACCCGGTTGAGAACGTCACCAGCGCCGCCGGCCTGGCCGGGCAGATGGAAAATGCCCTGTCGGTCGGCGCCGTCGGCGGCGGCGATCCGGTACCCGGTTTCGATTTCGGCAATTCGCCGGCGCAGCTGGCCGGCCTCGACCTGAGCGGCCGTAGCCTGGTCATGAGCACCGCCGCCGGCGTGCGCGGCCTGCAGCGCTTTCACCATGCCCGCCGGCTGTACGCCAGCGCGCTGGTCTGCGCCCGCGCCACCGCCGCGGCAATCCGCGCCGACAAGCCGGACGAAGTCTGCTTCGTGATCACCGGCGAGTGGGTGGATCGTGACGGCGACGAGGACATCGCCTGCGCCGATTACCTGGAAGCGCTGCTGTGCGGCGAGCAGCCTGCCGCCGAGCATTACGAACAGCGGGTCCGGGATTCCGATTTCGGTCGCCGCTTCAGCGCCGGCACCTGGCCCAACCTGCCGGCGGCCGACCTCGACCTGTGCGCGCAAGCCGATCTTTTCGACTTTGCCATGCCGGTGCTGCGGGAGAACGGCCGCCTGGTGATCCGCTAGGCCGAGCGGCCGATCAGTTCGCGTAGACGCGCCAGTTTGGGTGCCACCATCGGCACGGTCAGCATGGTGCTGGCCACCGCCATCAGCAGCAGGGCGGTGAAGGCGCCATTGGTGATGATCTCGCGGTCGAGCAGGATGTTGGCGAAGATGATCATGATCAGCGCCTTGGTCTGCAACAGCCAGCCGATGATGCTGGCTTCGCCGGGGGCCCAGCCGAGCACGCGGCCGGCAATGCGGATACCGATCAGCTTGCCGGCAACCGAAGCGACAAGCAGCAGGCCGGCCGCGAAAAACACCGCTTCGCCGCCCATCGTCCAGGTCGTGCGCAGGCCCGTGGACAGGAAGAAAACCGGCATCACCACGAGCAGGACATGATGGCGCAACTGGTCCATCTTCTCCTGGTCGAACCACTCGGCTTCCATCACCGCGCCGGCCAGGAAGGCACCGACCATGAAATGCAGGCCGGCCCAGTCGGCGCCAAAACCGCAGGCCGCCAGCCAGATCAGCGCCACGTACCAGCGGTCGCCTTCGCTCAGGCGGACCATCAGCTTGCGGAACAGCCAGGCAATCAATGCAAAAGGGAGCAGGAAGAAGAACTGCCGGCCAACCCGGGTCCAGTCCATCAGGATCAGCGCCAGCACACCCCAGATGGCGATGTCGTCGAGACTGGCATAACGCAGGATGCGCTGGCCGATGGGCTGACGCAGCACGGCCAGCTTTTCCATGAACAGGATCAGGATGGGCAGGGCCGTTACCGCGCAGGCCATGCCGACGCCAAGCACGAATTGCCAGGACTGGCCCTGGCCGCCCAGCCAGCCTTCGCTCAGCAACATCACAGCGGCGGCAGCGGCGCCGAACAGCAGCGGCGTACCCAGTGCCAGACCGGCGGTGATGCCGCTCTCCCGCCGATAGCGCCAGGCCTGCTTGAGGTCGAGTTCGACCCCGGCGATCATGACGAAGATCATCACCGCCCACCAGGCGATGCCGTTGAGTGACTGGATCACCGGCGGCGTGAACACGAAACTGTAGTAGTCGGGGAAGGCCTGGCCAAGCACACCGGGGCCGAGCAGGATGCCGGTCAAGATCTGCACGACGACCAGCGGCGCGTAATACTCGGTGCGACCAAGGCGCCAGATCAGCCAGGGCACCGCGAAGATCAGGAGCATCGCGATCAGGAAGATTTCGGTGGTATTCATGGCTTGCGACCCACGTACTCACGGAAAACGCCAAAGGTCACTGCGCAATCGACATCGACGAAGCCGGCGCGGCGCATGGCGGCAAGGATGGTTGACGGATCGATGGCGGCCTCGATGGTGTCGCCATAGTAGGCCCACAGGCGGCGGACGTCGGCATGACGACCGGACAGCCGGGCAAGCAGCGGCACCACGCCGCCAATATAGGCGCGTAGCGCAAAGCGGCCGAAACGGCCGGCCGGGCGGCTGATTTCCATGATGCAGGCACGCCCGCCCGGACGCAGCACGCGGAAGTATTCGGCAAAGGCCGCGTCCATGTCGCCGACGTGACGCAGGGCATAGCCCATCGACACGAAATCGACACAGGCCTCGGGCAGGGGAATCGACTCGGCGTAAGCAACCAGGGTTTCCACAGCCAGCTTCTTCTGCAGCTCGGCCAGCATGCCCGGCGACGGATCGAGCGCCACCACCCGGCCAGCGGGCCCGACCAACGCCAGTGCCTCGGCCGTAACCAGGCCGGTGCCGGCGGCGACGTCGAGCACTTCCATGCCGGGCTTCACGCCGCAACGACGCAGTACCTCGCGCCGGTACCAGCTACCGCTGCCCAAGGCGGTAATGCGCTCGGCGTTGTCGTAGCCCGGTGCCGCCTCGTTGAACATGTCGCGGGTCACTGCCCGGCGTTCGTCTTCCCCGGCAAAATAGGTGTCGAGGCGGCGGTCATCCTTGAGAGCGGAGGTCTTTGGCATGATCTGTGTTCAGCGAGTATTCAGACGACGCCAGGCTAGAGCCGGCAGGCGCCACAAAAAACCGAGGAAGAGGCGGCTGTGCATCCAGGTCAGCAGCACGTTGTCGCGCAGGTAACGGAAATGCGAGACACCGCCTTCGTCGGCACGGAAATAGCGGACCGGCGCATCCAGGTTGCGCGGCGCGACACCGGCCCAGCACAGGCGGACCACCGCCTCGGGATCAAAATCGAAACGGCGCATCCAGCGGTTGGCGCGCATGACGCGGATCAGCGGCTGCACCGGATAGACGCGGAAACCATAGAGCGAGTCGCCGATTCCCATCCACAAGGTTTCCAGATTGGCCCACCAGTTCGACACCTTGCGCCCGTTGACCCGCAGCGCCGGCGCGTCGGCGTCGAACACCGGCCGGCCGAGCACCATCGCCGCCGGCTCGGCCTGCGATGCGGCCATGAAATCCGGGATCAGCCCCGCCGGATGCTGGCCGTCGGAATCCATGGTCAGGGCGTGGGTATAGCCCTCGGCCGCAGCCAGCGTGATGCCTTCGAGCACCGCCGCCCCCTTGCCGCGGTTTTCCGGCAGGACGATCACGCGCAGGCCGGGATCTTCGGCTGCCAGCGCCTGCAGGCGTTCGGCCGAACCGTCGGTACTGCCGTCCACCACCACCCACACCGGCGCCCACTGAGCGCGAGCGGCGTGCACCGTCTCGACCACGGCGGGGCCGGGGTTGTAACTCGGGATCAGGACAAGGTGGCTGGTCGAGGGGCTGGGCATGGTCGTTCAGGCACGGGCTTGGGGTGATGGCGAAGCGGCCAGCGCCTGGCGCAACGAGGTTTCGAGTTCACCGGTGAAGGCAGCGACATTGGCCGGCGGCGCAAAGCGCTGGCCAAGACGGATACGGCAATGCAAGGGTAACTGCGGCCGGCGGAACAACGGCCAGGCCTTGCCCAGATAGGGCGAGGAAAACTCGATCAACAGGGCCTGCACCGGCACTCCGGCACGCTGGGCGATCAGTCCGGCCGTCGGCATGCAGGGGTCGAGCGGAAAATTCCGGGTACGGCTGCCTTCGGGAAAAATCACCAGCTGGGCCCCGGCCTGCAGTTCCTCACGGCCGTCGATGATCATCCTGAGCGGCGTATCGTTGCGGATGTAGCGCGCCAGCCGGGCGGCAGCGCCGAACAGGATATTGTCGAGCAGCGCCGCCTTCATCACGCAGACGGCGTTCGGCAGGCGCGACAGGATCATCACCGCATCGAGCAGGGAAGGGTGGTTGGCAACCACGATCAGCGGCCCGGCATCGCGCAGCCGGTCAAGCTCGCGCAAGTCGAAACGGCAGGCGCACGCGGTTTCGAGAAAGGCCAGATAGACACGGAAGCCGTTGCGGATGGCCAGCCGTCCCAGCGGCTGGCCCAGGCGCCGCGGCAACAGTGGCAGCAGCAACAGGGCAAAAGGCAGCCAGAGCAGGCAGATCAAGGCCAGGGCACCCAGCCCCAGGAACATCGCCAGGGTTTCGTAAGCACGCCAGAACAGCCCGGAAACCCCGCCGCTCATCGAGGCGCCATCGCCATGGCCTCGATCTCGACCAGCAGATCGGCGCGACAGACATCGGCAACGACCGGACAGACTTCGACCGGCCCGAGCATTCCCTCGATCACCGCGGCCACGGTCGGCCAGTCGCCGGCATGGCGCAGGTAGGCGCGACAGTGCAGTTGATCGGGACGAAAACCCTGCTGCTGCGACAGGCGATTGGCTTCGCCGAGCACCGCCAGGATGTTGGTCAGGGTTTCCCGCGTCTGCGCGGCCACATCGCCGACATGCATGGTGCGATGGCCGACGATGCTGGCGGTGCCGGAAATGAACAGGATTTCCTGGCCCGGCGGATAAGCCAGCGCCGCCCGCGAGAAGGTCGGGCTGCGCGGACCGTAGTCGGCCGGGTAATGGTAGGCGCTGACCTGGCGCGGGTTTTCCACCGCCACTGCCGGCAGCTTGCCGGCCAGGAAGGCAATCGACAGCGGACCATCGCGCAGGCCAAGGGCGCAGGCCGCCGGTACATTGCCAGTGGCGCCGCGCTGGCAAGCGAGGAAGGCGTCCTGGCGACCCAGGTTGAACTGGCGGTAACGTTCCAGCCCGTGGCTTTCCTCGTTGATCGCGGCAAGGTAGTTCCACACCCGCCACAACTCGGGCAGACCCTGCGCGTCGAGCAGGCGGAAAATGCGCCGGTAGACGGTCTCGCTCGCTGCCTGCAGGGGCGTCCGCGGATCGTCGGCAAAATCGGCCTCGTCCACTTCGATGACGCCATACAGAACGTCGCCGGCCCGCCGCCAGGCGATGCCCTCGTCGATACCCTGCTGACAATCGACCGGGCTCAGCCAGAGTTCGCGCAGCGCGCCCGGCGAACCTCCCGGCAACGCGGCGTTGACCGCCTGTTCCGGCCAGTCGGCGGCGGTCAGGCCGGCGCCGAGCCGCGCACCACCGAGCACGCGTGCGGTTTCACGTGGAACGCTGGCATCGTCGGCGAAGGTCCGGAAGCTCAGTTCAGGCACGTCAGAGCGTCGTCATGGCCGGATCGTCCACCCGGCGGATGTTGAAACGGCGCCGTTTCCAGCCCATGAAGGCGCGCTTCGGTTGCAACAGGTTGGCGCCGTAGTAAAGCACCTTGAACATCCAGATCGAACGCCAGATCGGCGTCTTGCCGAAGATGTCGCCGGCCAGCACGGAGAGCAGGGCTTCCTTGACCCGGAAAATGTTCTTCGGAAACATGAAGAAGTCGCGCATGATCGGGTTGGTCACCCGATAGATGAACCACGAGAATTCCTTCGGCCCGTGCTTCATCAGCTGGTCGAAGCGCTTCAGCGCCGCCGGTGCCGCCGCCGGGTTCTTCAGGCAGGCGTCGATGGCCTCGGCACCGATCACACCGCTATTCATCGCCAGCCAGACGCCGGAGGAAAACACCGGATCGATGAAGGCATAGGCATCGCCGAGCAGCAGGTAATTGCGCCCGTGGTTGCGTTCGGACACGTAGGAGAAATTGCCGGTCGCCTCGACCTCGTGCACCAGGGTCGAATCCTTCAGCCGCTCGGCCAGCGGCGGACACATGGCGATGCCGTCGCGCAGGAACTGCTCCAGGCTGCGCTCGCCGCGCGTCTTCATGTAGTAGGGCCAGGTGACCATGCCGACGCTGGTGACATCGTTGATCATCGGAATGAACCAGAACCAGCCGTGCTCGAACCAGTAGATGGTGATGTTGCCGGCCTCGCTGCCAGGATGCCGGCGTGCCTGCTGGAAATGACCATAGACCGCCGAACTGTTGTGCTTGGGGTTGCGGTGCTTGATCTGGAAGCGGTTGGCGAGGAAGGTGTCGCGGCCGGAAGCATCGACCACGAAACGCGCCTGCCACACCTGTTCGCGACCGTCGTCGTGGACCGCGCTGACCACCACGCTGTCGTCAGCCTGGAAGTCGACGCTGCGGGCACGACAGCCTTCGTGCACCTCGACCCCCTTGTTCGCCGCGTTGCGGATCAGGATGGTGTCGAACTCGGCGCGCCGCACCTGATAGGCATAGGGCATGGATTTGTCCCAGGCATCGGCGAAATGGAAGACCTGCGGCGTGTCGTGGCAGGGCGAAACGAATTCGGCGCCGCGCTTTTCCATGCCGATGGCACGGATTTCGTCGGCCACACCAAGCTGCTCGAACAAGGGCAGATTAGCCGGCAGCAGCGATTCGCCGATATGAAACCGTGGGTGGTGCGCCTTTTCCAGGATCACCACCTTGTAGCCCTTTTCCGCCAGTAGCGGCGCCACCGTCGTTCCGGCCGGGCCGCCGCCGATCACCAGCACGTCGCACTGGCTGCGTTCCGGCTGCTGTATTTGCTGTTCCATCGGACTTTCCCCTGTTCTCTGTGGCGGCAGAAATTATCTTTTTGTGCCGGGCGCGCAGATGCGAGCCCCCGCTGGCAGGGGGGAGATTATAGCGCTGCCCCCGGCACCGGGGATGAACACGCCGACTGGCTTTCGTAAACCAATGGAATGATCTGCTTCATCGCCTCGCGCCGCGACAGCTTCACCGGCGACATGGCGACGATGTTGTCCACCTGCAGGTCGGTCGACAGCATCGGCTTGAGCCCGAGCGGCTGGCGCGGGTGCAGGGCGAAATCGCGCCGCGCCTGCTCGATCTGCGCCTTGTTGGCGCTGAAGTAACGCGCCGCGGCGATGGTTTCCGGCAGATGCTTGAGCACATGCCACAGGCTCCAGCGATGCTGCCACAGGCGGCCGGCGAAGCGGCGGCGGTAGCCCTTGCTGTCATAGAAGCGCTTAACGTGCCAGTTGTACAAGGCGTCCATCTCGTCACGCGAGGAAAAGCCCTTGGGCAGGAAGACGAAGTTCAGGCAGTTCATCAGCCGCCAGTCCTCGATGAAGTCGCCCGACTCGCCGCTGACGCATTCCTCCCAAATTGGCGCGCCGTGCAGCGGGCTGAACTTGGTCATGTTCATCTCGTCGAGGTCGAGCGACAGGATGAAGTCGCTGGTCACCTTCACGGTTTCCGGCGTCTCGCCGGGCATGCCGAAAATGAACAGACCCTTGGCGCGCAGGCCAGCAGCGTGGATCTGACGCACCGTATCGCGCACCGCGTCGAGCGTGACCCCGGCCTTGTGCCGCTCCATCATCCCCGGGTCGGCCGATTCGACACCCATCGAGACCATCAGCGCACCGGCCTGCTTGAGCTTGGCCAGCATTTCGTCCGAGGTATGGCCGGTGCGGATCGCGCAATTCCACTGCACGCCCAGCGGCTTCTCGATCAACAGCTCGCACAGGTCCATCACGCGCTGCTTCTTGACGGTGAACAAGTCGTCGTACATGTTGATGTGATAAACCCCGAAGTTGTCCCGCAGGTACTTCATGTGGTCGTAGGTGTATTGCGCCGAATTGGTCTTGTACAGGCGCTCGAATACCGTGCGGTCGCAGAACGAGCAGGTGTAGGGGCAACCGCGCGAGGTGATCATGGTCGCCCCGTAGCGCTTTTCGTAGGCAAACAGCGGCAGATGATAGGCGTGCGGAAAACCGGCCAGCTTCTCGTAGGCCGGGAAGGGCAGTTCGTCCAGGTCGAGGATGCGGTCGCGGCGCGGATTGACGACGATGCGCCCGGCCGGATCGCGCCAGATCAGGTTGCCGATGTCGGCCAGCGGCTTGCCGTCGGCCAGATCGAGCAGGGCACCTTCGCCCTCGCCGATGACCAGGTAATCGATTTCCGGGAAGTGTTCGAGAATCGGCGCGCCGAGCGAGGAGACATGGACATTGCCGAAGACGATGCGGATGTCCGGCCGCTTCTCGCGGATGTAGAGCGCCATGTCCACGGCATCCATGAAACCCGAGGTGGTCGCCGAGAAACCGACCATTTCCGGTTCGCTGGCCAGGACGATTTCGGCATTGGCGGCAATGCCCGGCGGCGCATAAGGTCCGAGGCAATCGTGCAGGGCAACGCTATGACCGAACTTTTCCAGCCACGACGCCAGCTGCATGATGCCGATCGGCGGCATGCGGTTGGCCAGCACCGAGAAATCGGGCTGGCCGGGGACGAAATTGAAACCGGCGGGATGGACTAGTGTGACGCGCATCGGAAACCCCTGGAAAGTCGCCTGATTTTAGGCGAAAAACCAGCTTCAGACGCCGGCAAAGGTATCCCAGGCAAACTTGACGATCAGCACGCCGACCACCAGCAGGAAAACGACGCGGATGAAAGCGCTGCCATGCCTCAGGGCCAGCCAGGTACCGGCGACCGAACCGGCGACGTTGGCAGTTGCCATGCCGAGCGCCAGGGCGATAATGATGTGACCGGCGGGAACGAAATAAGCCAGCGCCGCCAGGTTGGTGGCGACATTGACCACCTTGGCACCGGCCGAAGCATGCAGGAAATCGAAGCCGAAGAAACGAATGAACAGGAAGATCAGGAAGCTGCCGGTGCCGGGCCCGAAAAAACCATCGTAGAAACCGATCACACCACCGAGCAGGATGGCATAGGCGAGTTCGCGCCGGCCGCTTTGGGTCGGTCGGTGCAATTGCCCGAAATCCTTCTTGAACAGCGTGTAGCCGGCAGAAAAGATGAGCAGACAGAGGATCAGCGGCCGCACCGCGTCCTTCGGCAACCAGGCCACCGCCGCCGCACCGGCATAGGACAGGGCGAAAGCGGCGAGGGCGGCGGGCAGGATGGTGCGCCACGGCATGTCGACGCGGCGGGCATAGCGCCAGGCGGCGTTGGCCGTGCCGAAGACGCTGGCGAACTTGTTGGTGCCGAACAGGGTTGCCGGGGCAACCCCCGGCTGCGCGGCGAACAGGGCCGGAATCTGGACCAGACCACCACCACCGACCACGGCATCGACCAGGCCGGCAACGAAGGCGGCGGCAATCAGCCAGCCATACGGGAGCAGGGCTTCCATCGGTGCCTCAGGAAAGACCGCCGGTCGGGCGAGGGGGAAAGGCGCACGGATACATCTGGCTATAATGTCCTGTCAAATCGTGGGGTTGGAAAATGGATGAGATCACCCTGGGTTTCCTGGCCGCAGCAATCGCGGTCGGCAGCCTGCTGTTCTACCTGGGCCACCGCCTGGGCAAGGGCAGGGCAAGCGGTACGCGCAGTCAGCGTCGCTTCGCCGGAGCACACCTGGAACCCGCCACCGACGTCGACCCGCAAACGCGTTTCGACGCTGCCGACAGACCCCGACAGTACCGGCTGCTCAACAGCAGCGAGCAGGAACTCTACCACCGTCTGTGCGAAGCCATGCCCAGCATGAAGATATTCGCCCAGGTCGGCGTCGCCCAGCTGGCGCTTGCCCGCAGTCGCCAGGAAGCGAAGCGTCTGAGCCGGATGGCCGGACGCGGGGTCGATTTCGTGGTCTGCGACAGCGATTTTTCCATCGTCGCCGCGATCGAACTGGCGTGGCCGAACACCGGGGAGGAACTGGACAGTGCCGAAGACGTGAAACGGGTGGCCCTGCAAAGCCTGGGCATCCCGATGATTGTCTTCCGCCCCAACAAGCTGCCCGACGCCGACATCATCGTCCGCGAGATTGCCGACGCCATCCGCCGACGCAATCGGCTGGAAGTCGAGCGCAACGGTTGAACATGTACCGCCATCCCCAGGCGATCCACAACAACCGGCTGTTTCGATGGCTGGCTGGCCACTACCGCTACCTCAGTTTTGCCGCCCTGCTGCTGATCGCCAGTTTCTCGCCAAGTATCCATGACCGGCCCACCCGCCAAAGTTCGGCCCGCGTGCTCTGCTGTGCCGCCTGGCAGACCTTGCCCGGCTACCTGCTCGCCTGCATCCTGCTCAGCGCCATCCTGACCCGTATCGTCGCCGTCAGCGCCGACAGCTACGGCCTTTCGCACCTGGCCCTGGAAGCCATCCTGCAGGTCTTCGTGGTCGAACTTCTGCCGCTCGCCTCGACCCTGTTCGTCGCCATGCGCGCCGTACCGATGGCCATGCTGCACCTGGCGGCGCTGCCCGGACGCCCCGGCGCCGGACTGCAGGAAGCCTTGCCCTACGTGGTCGGCAACAGCGCAGCGGTGGTCATCCTGGCCATTGTCGGCGGGATCGTTTCGCTGACCGTCGCCTATCCGGTGTTCCATGGCTTCAACCAGTGGGGATTGCCGGCCTACAGCCGCCTGATCGGCCAGGTCTTCGACCCGGTCCTGGCCATCGCGCTGTCACTCAAGATCCTGTTTTTCGCCGTTGCCGTCGGCATCGCCCCGGCCACCGTCGCGCTTGACCCCAGCCGGCGCGATACCGGGCAGCGCGAGATGCAGGTGATGGTGCGCCTGCTGTTGATCCTGGTGCTGATCGAGGGTAGCTTCCTGATGTTGCGACGTTTCTGAAGCCCATGAACGACTCTCCCGACCACCTGCCCCCGATCCGCCACGCCGAAAGCAAGGCGGCGCTGCTGCTGCTGCTCACGCTGGCGCTGATCGTCGCTTTCGTCGTCTTCGTCCTGAGTGCGCGCGGCGTGTTCGAGGAGAATCGCCAGCTGCTGCTGGTCGCGGAAAACTCCGAGGGTGTCGTCGTCGGCATGGACCTGACCTTCTCCGGCTTTCCCATCGGCCGCGTCACCCGGATCGAACTCGGCGACGACGGCAAGGCCCACATCCATGTTGCCGTGCCAGTCGCCGATGCCCGCTGGCTGCGCAATTCCTCGGTATTCACCCTGGAGCGCGGGGTCGTCGGCGGCAGCCGGCTGCGCGCCTTCACCGGCATGCTCGACGACGAGCCGCTGGCCGACGGTGCCCGCCGCGATGTCCTCATGGGCGATGCCACCTCGGGCGTGCCCGAGCTGGTATCGACGGTCACCCGCCTGGTCGGCAATCTCGAACGCCTGACCAACGAACAGTCGGCACTGGTCGCCAGCATCGGCAACCTGCAGCGGCTGACTGCCGAGCAATCCGCACTGGCTGCCAGCCTGGGCAATGTCGAGAAATTCACCGCTGCCCTCAATGGTCGCCACGGCGCCCTCGGCGCCATGCTCGGCAACGAGCAGGACGTTGCCAAGGTGATTGCCTCGCTCGAACAGACCCGTTTGCTGCTGACCGAAGCCCGGACCAGCCTGGGCAAACTCGACGCCGCCCTGGCCGACGTCAAGGCGATCACCGGCAACGCCCGCGAAGCCAGCGGCGACCTCGACGCCCTGCGTGCCGAAATCGACCTCAACCTGCGCAAGGTATCCGGGCTGGTCGACGATCTCAACCGCAAATGGCCGTTCGCCCGCGAGCGCGAACTGAAACTGCCATGAGCCGACTGTTCGCATCCCTGCTCGTGCTTGTCCTGAGCGGCTGCGCCAACCACCCGCCGCCGCCGGACTGGTTGCTTACCGCCGGCAGCGCCATCGACGCCCACGCCCGCTACTGGCTGGAAGGACGCGACACGCTGGCCGCCGGCCAGCTCGAACAGGCGAGGGCGGCTGTTGCCCGCACCGGCGACGCCAGCCAGATGGCGCGTGTCGAACTCCACGCCTGCGCGATCCGCCTGGCCAGCCTGCAGGGCGGCGAATGCCCGGCATTTGCCGTACTGGCCGGCGATGCCGGAGAGGGCGAGCGCGCCTACGCCGCCTACCTGGCCGGACGCCTGGGCGAAACCGATATTGCCAAGCTGCCAACTGCCCAGCAACAGGCATGGCGCCAGCCCTCCAGCCTGGCCGGGATCGCCGATCCCCTGCCACGCCTGGTGGCCGCCGCCGCCCTGCTCGAAGCCGGGCGGCTGCCGCCGGCCGGCATTGCGCTGGCCATCGACACCGCCGCCGGGCAAGGCTGGCGTCGTCCACTGCTCGCCTGGCTCAGGCTGGAACAGGCCCGCTTGCAGGGGCTGGGCGACACCGGCGGGGCCGACGCGGTCGCCCGCCGGATCGAAAGGGTGTTGCGCGAGCGCTGATCCACACGCTGCCCACAGTTTTTCCACAACTTGCCCACAGGGCGTGAGAACGCCTACTTGCCGATGCAGAAACGGCTGAAGATGACGCCGAGCAGGTCGTCGGCGGTGAATTCGCCGGTGATTTCGCCAAGTGCCTGCTGGGCCAGGCGCAGCTCTTCGGCGAACAGTTCGAGTGCCGGCAAGGCACCGCTGACCACCGCTCGCGCGCTATCCACATGCTCGCGGGCCGCGGCGAGCGCCCGCAGGTGGCGTTCGCGGGCGATGAACACATCCTCGGCCTGATGCCAGCCGGCAACGCGCAGCAGTTCGCTGCGCAGCAGGTCGACGCCGCGGTTGACCTTGGCCGACAGCGAGATGGCGACGCCCTCGGCTTCGTCGTGACGTTCGGGTTCGCGGCCGGCGAGGTCGATCTTGTTATGGACGGTGATGCGCTGCAGCCGGGCCGGCATTTTTTCGAGAATTTCACGGTCGACCGATGAAATCCCCTTCCGCGCATCGACCAGCAGCAGTACCACGTCGGCCTTCTCGATTTCCTGCCAGCTGCGGGCGATGCCGATCTTCTCGACTTCGTCGTCAGTGTCGCGCAGGCCGGCGGTATCGATGATGTGCAGCGGAATGCCCTCGATCTGTATGGTCGAGCGCAAGGCGTCGCGGGTGGTGCCGGCAATCGGCGTGACGATGGCCAGCTCGTCGCCGGCCAGTCGGTTCAAGAGCGACGACTTGCCGACATTGGGCTGGCCGGCAAGGACGACGTGCAACCCGGATTGCAGCAGCTTGCCCTGGCCGGCGCGGTCGAAGATCTCGGCCAGTTTGCCTTGCAGGCGGTCAAGCCGGCCGAAGGCATCGGCAGCCTTGAGGAAATCGATGTCTTCCTCGGGGAAATCAAGGGTCGCCTCGACCAGCATGCGCAGGTTGATCAGCTCCTCGCTGAGCTCGCCGATGGCACGCGAGAACTCGCCCTGCAGCGAACGCACCGCCGAGCGGGCGGCGCTGGCGGTGGCGGCGTCGATCAGGTCGGCAACGGCCTCGGCCTGGGCCAGGTCCATCTTGCCGTTGAGGAAGGCCCGGCGGCTGAACTCGCCGGGTTCGGCCAGCCGCGCCCCCAGGTCGAGGCAGCGCGCCAGCAGCAGTTGCATGACCACCGGGCCACCGTGGCCCTGCAGTTCAAGGACGTCTTCACCAGTAAAGGAGTTCGGACCGGGGAAAAACAGCATCAACCCGGTATCGATGGTGGTGCCGTCATCAGCCCGGAAATCGGCCAGGGTCGCGTAACGCGGCTGCGGCGTCTTGCCGGTCAGCGCAAAAGCAAAGGGCAGCAAAGCGCTGCCCGAAACCCGGATCACGCCGACACCGCCACGGCCGGGAGCCGTGGCGATGGCGGCGATGGTGTCTTTTCTCACACCTCAGGCTTTCGCGTCGTTGGCCGCCTTGCCGCCGCTTTCCATCATGCGCGTGATCTGCCACTGCTGGGCGATCGACAGGATGTTGTTAACCACCCAGTAGAGCACCAGACCGGCCGGGAACCAGAAGAACATGATGCCGAAGACGAAAGGCATGGCCATCATGACCTTGGCCTGGATCGGATCCGGTGGCGTCGGATTGAGTTTGATCTGGATGAACATTGACGCCACCATGATCACCGGCAGGATGTACCAGGGATCGGGTGCGGCCAGGTCGGTGATCCACAGGATCCACGGTGCGTCGCGCATTTCGACGGCGCCGAGCAGCACCCAGTAAAGGGCAATGAACACCGGAATCTGGATCAGGATGGGCAGGCAGCCGCCGAGCGGGTTGATCTTCTCGGTCTGATAGAGCTTCATCATCTCCTGGTTCAGACGCGCCTTGTCGTCACCGTAGCGCTCCTTCAACTGCACCAGGCGCGGCGTGACCAGACGCATCTTGGCCATCGACTTGTACGAAGCCGCCGACAGCGGGAAGAAAGCGAGCTTGATCAGCACAGTGAGTACGACGATGGCCCAGCCCCAGTTGCCGACGATGCCGTGAATGAACTGCAACGCCCAGAAGATCGGCGCGGCAATCACCGTCAGCCAGCCGTAATCGACGACCAGGTCAAGCCCCGGGGCCAGGGCCTTGAGGGCAGCCTGTTCCTGCGGGCCGGCAAACAGCGAAACCGAAGTCAGCGCGCTGGTACCCGGACCAACTTCAGCCACCGGCACGATCACACCCATCTGGAAGAGCTTGCTGTTGTCCAGCTTGCGCATGTAGTACTCGCGCTGAACGCCCTGCTGCGGCACCCAGGCCGCAACGAAATAGTGCTGGACCATGGCCAGCCAGCCGTTGTCGGCAGTCTTGGCAAACTTGGCGCTGTTTTCGGCGATGTCCTTGAAGGCCATCTTCTGGTACTTCTCGGCTTCGGTATAGACGGCCGGACCGGTGAAGGTGTGCATCATGAAGTTGCCGCCAGCCGGTTCGCCATCGTCACGCTGAATCTGGAAGTAGGCATGCGGAGCCAGCGGCTTGTCGGAACCGTTGACAATTTCCCAGGCCACATCGACCACGTAGGAAGAACGCTTGAAGGTCAGGATGCGGGCAATACGCACTCCGGCCGGACCATCGGCTTCCAGGCGAACCTTCAGTTCATCGCTGCCTTCCTGCAATTGCAGCGGGCCATCGACCCGACGGAAGAGCGTACGGTGGGTCGGCAGACCTTCGCCAATCAGGCCGCTCTGGGCAAAGTATTGATGCTTGGCGTCGAACAACTGGAAGTTGTGTTCCTTGTCGTCGCTTTCCTTGTAGTTCAGCAACTCCAGCCCGACCAGATCGCCACCCTGGGTGGAAATCGTGATCTTCATCAGGTCGGTCTGGACGGTGAAGGTTTCAGCCGTGCTGGCCGGCGCCTCGACAGCGGTGGCAATGTTGCTGCCTGCTGCCTGCAGGCTGACCGACGGCGTCGGTGTAGCGTTGTTGGCTGCAGCCACGGCAGCATTGGCAACCGCCTCGACAGCTTCCGCAGCCGGCTTGGGACGGTTGTACTCCTGCCATTTTTCCCACAGCATGAAGCTGGAGAAAGCGAAAATCATGACCAGAATCAGGCGACGGGTATCCATGAATTGCCTACGTAGTTGATTGGTGTTCAGGGTACGGGATCATACCCGCCAGGGTGCCATGGGTGACAGCGGCAGATGCGTTTTATGCCTAGCCAGCCACCCTTGACGGCACCATGTTTGTGGATGGCATCCACCGTATATTCCGAACAGGTCGGAAAATACCGGCAACGCCGCCCGAGCATGGGACTGATGGCGTACTGGTAGAAGCGGACCAGCGCGATCAGGAAATGTTTCATGTTGACCGCCCGCTGTGACGAGGGCGTGACAAACGGTCCAGCAAACCGGCAAAGTCCTCGGCAATCGATTTGCCATCGAACGGACGCGGCTTCACTGCCAGGCGGACGATCAGGTCACAAGCCGGCAAGGTGCAGCGGCGCAGGCGAAAAGCTTCGCGTACGACGCGTTTGAGCCGGTTGCGATCAACGGCGCGCTTGAGCAGTTTTTTCCCGACGACCAAGCCCAGCCTGGCATCGGTATGACCTTCGGCACGAGGCTGGTAGTGCAGCATCAGCCAGGTGCCGCGAATGGCCTTCCGGAAACCAAAAACGGATGAAAACTCATCCGTTTTGGTCAGGCGATAGCGTCGGGCGAAGCTTGCATCCACTTCGCCAGGCGTCCGGCTTAAACGGCCAGACGCTTGCGACCCTTGGCGCGGCGAGCAGCGAGGACGGCACGGCCACCCTTGGTGCGCGAACGAACCAGGAAGCCATGGGTGCGCTTGCGGCGCACGACCGACGGTTGATACGTGCGTTTCATGTCGTAATTCCTTGAGTGAGCGGAGAAAAACGCGTGATTACACCCTGTTTCACCCAGTGCTGTCAACCGGTATTATTTCCACAAGCTGTGGATAACCTGTGCGTCGCGGGGTAGAATTGCGCCTTGATTCGTCGCCGGCAAGGCGACAATTTCATTGAAAATTCGTTTTCGAATCAGAGAAATAATAAATTCGCCATCACCGTTGGGATGGTACGGTATGGAGCCAAAGTTTCAATGAGCGGTTTTTGGGAATCCTGTTTGCAAAGGTTCGAACAGGAGCTGCCCGCGCAGCAGTTCAACACCTGGATCAAGCCCCTGCGCATGGAAGGCGAAAGCAAGGCGCTGGAGGAAGGCCTGCGACTGATCGCACCGAACGGCTTCATTCTCAAATGGGTACGCGACCGTTACCTGGCGCGCATCGAGGATTACGGCAACACCTTTTATTCGTCGCCGGTCAGCATTGCGCTGGTCATCGGTAGTGGCAAGACGAGTGCGCCGCGCAGCGAAGCCGCCAAGCCGGCCACCGAGGAAGCCAGGCCGGACAGCAAACCAGCGCCCGCGCCGGCTCAGGAAAAACCCCGGGCCAAGACAGCGTCGGTCTATGAAAAGTCGCGCCTTTTCTCCAATTTCACTTTTGACAACCTCGTCGTCGGCAAGGCCAACGACCTGGCTCGCGCCGCCGCGCTGCAGGTTGGCAGCAATCCGGGCGGTGCCTATAACCCGCTGTTCATCTACGGCGGTGCCGGTCTGGGCAAGACCCACCTGATTCACGCCATCGGCAACCATATCGTCAAGGACAACCCGGACAAGATCGTCCGCTACGTCCATGCCGAGGACTACTACTCCGACGTCGTCCGCGCCTACCAGCAGAAATCCTTCGACACCTTCAAGCGCACCTATCGCTCGCTCGACGTGCTGCTGCTCGACGATGTCCAGTTCTTCAACGGCAAGAACCGTTCGCAGGAAGAGTTCTTCTTCCTGTTCAATGCGCTGATCGAAGCGCGCAAGCAGATCATCATCACCTGCGATACCTACCCGAAGGACATCAACGGCCTCGACGACCGGCTGGTGACCCGCTTCGACTGGGGTCTGACGGTGCAGATCGAGCCGCCCGAGCTGGAAATGCGCGTCGCCATCCTGCAGAAGAAGGCTGAAGCCGAAGGCATCCGCCTTGACGACGAAGTCGCCTTCTTCATTGCCAAGCACTTGCGCTCCAACGTCCGCGAACTCGAAGGCGCGCTGAAGAAGGTGCTCGCCTATTCCTCCTTCCATGGCCGCGCCATCGCCCTCGACCTGGCCAAGGAAGCGCTCAAGGACTTGATCGGCTCGGTACGCAACGTCGGCATCGACAACATCCAGAAGACCGTTGCCGACTACTACAAGATCAAGGTTGCCGAATTCTTCTCCAAGAAGCGCACGCGGGCCATTGCCCGACCGCGCCAGGTGGCGATGTGGCTATGCCGTGAAGTGACCTCACACAGTTTTCCGGAAATCGGCGATGCCTTCGGGGGTCGTGACCACACCACGGTGATCCACGCGGTCAAGACCATCGATTCGCTGCGTACCAAGGAAAACGAGCTGAACCACGATCTCCACGTGCTGCTTCAGGTACTGAAAGGGTGATGCTGTAGACAAGTCTGTGCATAAACTGTCGGGCGAATGTGGACATGCTGTGCTTTTCCGCTTTGTGGGAAAATTGTCCAGTTTTCATCCACAGCCAATTCAGAGACTTTGCCGGACCAGAAAAACTGATTCAAGTTGTTGAAATAAATAAAAATATTTAGTTATCCACAGAACTGTTCCCGATATAGTCTATTAAGGAATTTAATTTATGGTTCTTATTAAAAGCCAAAGAGACACGCTTCTGGCCCCGTTGCAGTCAGTGTCGGGAATCGTCGAGCGTCGCCATACCCTGCCCATCCTGTCGAACGTATTGCTGGAAAAGAAGGGCGACCAACTGACCCTGCTGGCAACCGACATCGAAATCCAGATCACCACCAGCACCACCTGCAGCGGTGGCGAAGGCGACGGTGCGGTGACCGTTGGTGCCCGCAAGCTGCAGGAAATCCTGCGCTCGCTGCCAGACAGCACCGAAATCACCGTCAACCTCGAAGACAAGCGCCTGCAGGTCAAGGGCGGCAAGAGCCGATTCAACCTGCAGACCCTGCCGGCCGACGATTTTCCGCGGATGACGCTGAACGAAGGCGACACCAAGCAGTTTTCCATCACCCAGAAGGCTTTCCGCCAGCTGATCGCAAAAACCCAGTACGGCATGGCTGCCCAGGACGTGCGCTACTACCTCAACGGTTTGTTGCTGCTGGTTGAAGGCCGTGAACTGCGTGCCGTGGCCACCGACGGTCATCGTCTGGCCTACGCCAGCGTCGAGATCGAAACTGAACTGCCGCGCCAGGAAATGATCCTGCCGCGCAAGACCGTGCTCGAACTGAACCGCCTGCTGGTCGACAGCGAAGAAGCATTGAATATCACCCTGTCGTCCAATCAGGTACGTTTCGCCTTCGGCAACATCGTTCTGGTGTCCAAGCTGATCGACGGCAAGTTCCCCGACTACGAACGGGTGATCCCGCCCAGCCTGCGCAATCACATGACGGTTGGTCGCCAGACCCTGATGCAGGCCATGCAACGCGCCGCCATCCTGACCAACGAGAAATTCCGCGGTGTACGCGTCGTCCTCGGCGAAAACAGCCTCAAGCTGATCGCCGCCAACGCCGAACAGGAAGAAGCGCAGGAAGAAATCGAGGTACAGTACACGGGCGAATCCATCGATGTCGGCTTCAATGTCGGATATCTGCTTGATGTGCTGAACAATGTGCACGCCGAAGAAATCCAGTGGAGCTTCAACGACGCCAATTCGAGCGCATTGATCACCGTACCCGGCAACGACCGCTTCAAGTACGTCGTCATGCCGATGCGTATCTGACGCGTCAGTCCCTTTTGTACCAAGCGGCCTGCCCATCCGGCGGGCTGGCATCGTTTCACGTGGAACCAGAACAATGAGTGAAGAGAACGTCCCGCAAAGTGCCTCGCCGGCTTACGGCGAAGCCAGCATCCAGATCCTCGAAGGCCTGGAGGCCGTGCGCAAGCGCCCGGGCATGTACATCGGCGACACCTCCGACGGCACCGGCCTGCACCACCTCGTTTTCGAAGTCGTCGACAACTCGATCGACGAAGCGCTGGCCGGGCACTGCGACGACATCATCGTCACCATCCACACCGACAACTCGATTTCCGTCATCGACAACGGCCGCGGCATCCCGACTGGCGTCAAGATGGACGACAAGCACGAGCCCAAGCGCTCCGCTGCCGAAATTGCACTGACCGAACTGCACGCCGGCGGCAAGTTCAACCAGAACTCGTACAAGGTCTCGGGCGGCCTGCACGGCGTCGGCGTTTCCTGCGTCAATGCGCTGTCGAAGTTCCTGCGCCTGACCATTCGCCGCGACGGCAAGAAGCACTTCATGGAATTCTGCCGTGGCGTGCCGGTTGATCGCTGTATCGAAACCCGCGACGGTTTTGAAATTTCTCCGCTGAAGATCATTGGCGACACCGAAAAGCGCGGCACCGAAGTGCATTTCCTGGCCGACGAGGAAATCTTCGGCCACGTCGAATTTCACTACGAAATCCTGGCCAAGCGCCTGCGCGAGCTCTCCTTCCTCAACAACGGCGTCAGCATCCGTCTGGTCGACCAGCGTTCCGGCAAGGACGAACTGTTTGCCTTCGCCGGCGGCGTGCAGAGCTTCGTCGAATACGTCAATCGCACCAAGAGCGTCCTGCACCCGAAAATTTTCTACTCGACCGGTGAAGCCAAGGTCGGCGGCGACGGCGTCACCATCGGCGTCGAAGTGGCGATGCAGTGGAACGATTCCTACCAGGAACAGGTGCTCTGCTTCACCAACAACATCCCGCAATCCGACGGCGGTACCCACCTGACCGGCCTGCGCGCCGCAATGACCCGCGTCATCAACAAGTACATCGACGAAAACGAGATCGCCAAGAAGGCCAAGGTCGAAATTTCCGGCGACGACATGCGCGAAGGCCTGGCCTGCGTGCTGTCGGTGAAGATGCCCGATCCCAAGTTCGCCTCGCAGACCAAGATGAAGCTGGTCTCCAGCGAAGCCCGTCCGGCGGTCGAAGAAGTCGTTGCCCAGAAACTCGCCGACTTCCTCCTGGAAAACCCGATCGACGCCAAGACCATCTGCGGCAAGATCGTCGAAGCCTCACGCGCCCGTGAAGCCGCCCGCAAGGCCCGCGAAATGACGCGCCGTAAAGGTGTGCTCGACGGTGTCGGCTTGCCCGGCAAGCTTGCCGACTGCCAGGAAAAAGACCCGGCACAGTGCGAAATCTACATCGTCGAGGGTGACTCCGCCGGCGGCTCCGCCAAACAGGGCCGCGACCGCAAGTTCCAGGCGATCCTGCCGCTGCGCGGCAAGGTGCTCAACGTCGAGAAGGCGCGCTTCGACAAGCTGATTTCGTCCGAGCAGATCGTCACCCTGATCACCGCGCTCGGCACCGGCATCGGTAAGGACGATTTCAACGTCGAGAAGCTCAGATACCACCGCGTCATCATCATGACCGACGCGGACGTCGACGGCGCCCACATCCGCACCCTGCTGCTGACGCTGCTCTACCGCCAGATGCCCGAACTGATCGAACGTGGTTACGTGTATATCGCGCAGCCGCCGCTGTACAAGGTCAAGCACGGCAAGACCGAGCGCTACCTCAAGGACGACCTCGAATACAACCAGTTCCTGCTCAACATGGCGCTGGATGAAGCCGTGCTTCAGCCGACCGCCGGCAACCCGATCAGCGGCCCCGCCCTGGAAGGCCTGGCCCGTTCCTGGCTGGCCACCGAGGCGATCATCGAACGCCTTGCCCACCTGGTGAATCCGGAAGTCCTGCAAGCCATCGTCCGCCACAACCTGGCCGTCGACCTCTCCAACGAGGAAAAGGCCCGCGCCAGCGCCGAACTGATCGCCGCCCGCATCCCCGCCGGCACCCGCATGGTGCCCAAGTTCGACGACATCCAGGAACGCTGGATCCTGCGCGTCGAGCGCATGCACCACGGCAACCTCAAGGTTGGCCTGATCGACGAAGATCTGCTGCTCTCCGGCGACTTCACGCAACTCAAGCGCACCGCCGAAACCCTCGCCGACCTCTTCGGCAACGGCGGCTTCATGGCCCGCGGCGAGAAGAAACACGTCGCCGCAAACTTCGGTGACGCGATGAAGTGGCTGCTAAACGAAGTCGAACGCGGCATCGCCAAGCAGCGCTACAAAGGCCTCGGCGAAATGAACCCGGAACAGCTTTGGGAAACCACGATGGACCCCAAGGTCCGCCGCCTGCTACGCGTGCAGATCGACGACGCGATTGCTGCCGACGAGATCTTCACCACGCTGATGGGCGAAAACGTGGAACCCCGCCGTGAATTCATCGAAAACAACGCCCTTAACGCGCGAATCGACATCTGACCGGCTTTGTAGGATCCAGTTTTTCTGTAGGATCTCACGATTGTCTAGATTTTTCCCAAAAGTCTAGATTTCGTGGGAATTACCTAAACAAAGAGGCCACTTGCACAGAGTGGCCTCTTTGTATTCGAGCGTCAAGATTCAGTGGCAGATGTTTGGCCAATCGGGCCGTTGGCCAGTAGTTCGGTATCGGGCGGCAACCTGGCGGTAAGCTGCACTTCAGCACCCGACAGCCCTGAACGGCTGCTTCCTGATCGGCTCTACGGTCGGACCCGACCCGAAGCGGAAGTTGGTTGTTTGTGAAAGCGGACGTTCAGCGTGGAAGTGAGCAGCCTGCGCGGCTTTTTGCGTAGGCCAGCTCGACTGCGCATTCCGATGAAACCCGCCACCGACTCCAGCCGAAAGTCGGCCACACGTTCCAGCACAAACCCTGCCATCCATTCCAACCCAAGCCCGCCACTGGCGACAATGTGATTCCCAACATGATTGCTTTCATCTTTAAGACGTGGCGCGATCTTGTCAGATACCTGTATTTGAGACGCCAATCCAACTACCACCTGAAGATTTTCATCAACTCCCGGCGCAGAACGTGGCGATATGGTTGGCTTTGCCGCTACAGCAATCGTCTCGATCGCTTGGTTCACGGACGTTCGCCGTGGCAGGATGGTTAGCAATGGGCCACAATGTAGCTCAATCAATGGAGGAATAAATCATGCCTACGAATGCTGTTGTTCGCGCCCGCATCGACGAGCACATCAAGGAAGAGGCGTCGGCTGTACTGGCGGCAATGGGCCTTACGGTGTCCGATGCTTTCCGCATCATGCTTACCCGCGTTGCTCGTGAAAAGGCTTTACCGTTCGAGCCATTGATTCCGAACGAAACCACCATCGCCGCCATGCGGGAAACTCGCACTGGCAACCTCAAGAGCTTCGACAGCGTTGGGGCAATGATGGCGGACCTGCATGCGGAGGATTTAGGCGACCGGGCAGTTCAGGCGTGACTACAAGCGCGAGGCCAAGGGGCAGCATCGCGCAACGCTTGATACTGACTTGCAACCAGTCTTTTAGGCTCTTGCAAACGATTAGCCCCTAGAACCACGGCACCGCGAACATGCACTTAGTGGCGACTGGAAAGACCATCGGGATTGCCACATCAAACCCGACTTGGTGCTGATCTATCGAAAGCCCGACGCCGAGACATTGCAACTCGTTCGGCTTGGCTCGCATAGCGAGCTTGGCCTGTAGCGTCTAAGTCGTTGGTTACTGCCATTGGAAGCAGCGGCCGACTTTCGACTGAAACGCTTGGTAGGGTTTAGAGCGGAATATGCACTCGACTGTAGTGTTATGCATTTCGCACTCTCGAAAGATTGTCGCCAATGTCATGAATGGCGGCTCGCAACACCTGCAGACAAATCTTCGCCGTATGTTCCCGCGGAGAGAAACCCGAGCTCATCTGCTCAAACGGATGTATGTAGTTACGGAAGTCTCTGAGCGAATGGCTGAATTTGTATGTATCTTGCTGTATCAGGCCCAATTCCTTGGCAACATCGATGAAGCCACTAAGGCTCCACTCATGAAATGGCTTAACTTTCGAACTGCCATCTTTAGGCGATGACTTAGCGGAATTGAATTGCCTTGGGTTCTGAATAGCCAATCCGAGGAGGATGCCTTCAAGTGCGCTTCCCGCCAGAAGTATTACCGCTAGCGGCGAGCCAGAGCTAAAGCACTTTTCAATCTCCTTAATCCTGTGCTGAAGGACATCGGTAATAGCGCTTTCGAGCTTCAGCGCCCGTAGGTCGACGTCCGTGAACTCGCGACTCAGGAAGTCGTTCTCTGAATCCTTTGGCTCTCCAGAATCAATCTCGATTTTTTCGAGCTTCTGAAAACCAATCTCAGCATCTCGTCGAATAACCTTCCATTTGTCGAAGGCAAGATACTGGTTGAATTCCTTGATTAAGAGATCGAGTTCTTGAATTCGGCCGACGAAATTGACGGGGGCAAAGGTGTTTCGAATGCACTGATCGAGAGCTGGCGTTCCATTGATCTTTGCCAAACGCTCATCAGTGAAGACCCAGCGCGACGGAAAGCCCTGGCCGTATGAGTCGTTGAATCCTAGATCATTGAAGAATTGGACTATCTTCTGGCCAGAGCGATATTCCGATTTTTCGTTGATCATTTCTCGAAGACATTCGAGTGTTTTTTTACATAGGATCATCGGTTAGCAGCTCGCGATAGGTAGAGCATAACGCCCGGCTCACGCGCCGGTTTGGAGCCGCAAAGCGGCGGAAAATCGGTCGCTGTGCAGCCGATTGTTAGGTGCGATATTTTTGTATGAAACCGTCATAGATAACCCTCGAAGGGTGTCGGCTCGTTTGAAGTAACCGCTTTCCCTTGTGGCACCGAATCATTTCTAATACTTCGTTTTGACGCTCAACGAAACCATTGTCTTTGCCCCATGCGATGAGGACGATTTCCGACTGCTCCAGAGCTTGAACGATGGCAGCATCGTTTCTGATACCAACCTGTTCTCTAGCCCCAATAAAACCGTTCGTCTGGATGAAGGCAAATTGATTCACTACTATCAGCCGACCAACGCCGCGGAACTCTTCGAGACCTTTTTCGAACAGCACTCTTTCCAATACTTGGACGGATTTATCTGCAAACTCCACACACGCGTAGCTTGGGTTTTGCATTATGGCGCACACAGTTTTAGGAGCCGCAGAACACCCCACCTTCGTCGCGACAAGGCGATAGCGAAACACAGGGGGGTTCTCCCCCGAAAAATCGGCCTCTATTTCTAGTCCTGGGCGATGTAGAAAGGTTTGCTTCACTTGTAGCACCTAAGTAGTAGTAGACGACGGAAGTTGTCCAATAAGCTGCCCCTCTGTCCGATAAGCTGGAATACACGACTGAATCGCCCCGGGAATTGAGGAGGCTCCATTACCTGAGAGAATGGAGCCATGAGCAAGACGAACAAGTATTCCCCGGAAGTCCGGGAGCGTGCCGT
>Ga0209794_1001101_pt1 | contig 24962 bp, 20 predicted proteins | sample EBPBio232013_DNA_FD_185869 | JGI IMG/M metagenome (GOLD analysis project Ga0209794, IMG submission 185869) | Wastewater treatment Type I Accumulibacter community from EBPR Bioreactor in Madison, WI, USA - Reactor 1_5/23/2013_ DNA (SPAdes)... | ecosystem: Engineered > Bioreactor > EBPR >... | reverse complement strand
TTCCAGTGCCGGGCAGCCAGGGGTGATGCGCCCGTCGTAGCCCTGGGCCAGGGTGGGCGAAGTCATCTCCACCATCACCAGGGCGGCGCCGCCCACGGCGCGCGCGCCCAGGTGCGCCAGGTGCCAGTCGCCGACCACGCCGTCGCGCGCCTTGTACTGGGCCATGGGCGACACGACGATGCGGTTTTTCAGCCGAAGCCCGCGTACGGTATAGGGCGTGAGCATGGGCGGTGGCGTATCGACCGCGCCGGTCTGCGCGGTGGCGCCGACGCCGGCAAACCAGCGCTCGTAGTCGTCCAGCCAGGCGGCGTCGCGCAGGCGCAGGTTCTCGTGGCTGATGCGCTGGCTGCGCGTCAGCATGCTGTACATGAACTGCGGCGGCTCCAGCGTGTCGCAGTAGCGCTGGCCGCACACCTCGAACCACTCCATGGCGTTCCAGGCCGCGTTCTGCAGCTTGAGCGCTTCCACGCTGCGCAGTTCCTGGTAGCGCGTGAGCACTTCGCCCACCGTCTCGGGCGCGTCGCCCATCTCCTGGAACAGGCGCGTCAGCTCGATCGCGTCCTCCAACGCCAGCTTGGTGCCCGAGCCGATGGCAAAGTGCGCCGTGTGCACCGCGTCGCCCATCAGCACCACGTGGCTGCCGTGGGCGTTCTTCAGCCACCAGTGCTCGCACTTCACCCGCGTGAAGTTCAGCCAGGCCGAACCGCGCAGATGCCGCGCGTTGGACATCAGCTTGGCGCCCTGCAGGTTGCCCGCGAACAGCTGCTCGCAAAAGGCGATGGACTGCTGCTGATCGGCCTTGTCCAGTCCGTGCGCCAGCCACACCTGCTCGGGGCACTCGACGATGAAGGTGGTGGTGTTCTCGTCGAATTTGTAGATGTGGGCCTGAAACCAGCCGTGCTCGGTCTTTTCGAACAAAAAGGTGAACGCGTCGTACTGCTTGTGCGTGCCCAGCCAGATGTAGCGGTTGGGGCGCACGATCAGCTCGGGCTGAAACCGATCTTGGTGCAGGGTCCGAATCTTGGAGTTGATCCCGTCGCTGGCGAGGATCAGGTCGGCGTCGGGGAATTCGGCGTCGGAATCGACGTCGGTTTCGAACACCAGTTTCACACCCAGCTGCTCGCAGCGCGCCTGCAGGATGTTGAGCAATTTCTTGCGCCCGATGCCGACGAAGCCGTGGCCGCCGGAGCGAATCACCTCGTCCTTGAAATGCAGCTCGATGTCGTCCCAGTGGTTGAAGGCCTGCTGGATCTCACCGGCGGTGACGGTGTCCCATTGGCGCATGTGGTCCATGGTGGCGTCGGAGAACACCACGCCCCAGCCGAAGGTGTCGTAAGGCTGGTTGCGCTCGACCACCGTGATGTCGTGGGCCGGGTTGTGCTGCTTCATGAGCAGCGCGAAGTACAGGCCGGCCGGGCCGCCGCCGATGCAGACGATTTTCATGATTGAATATTTTAAGTGTCAACTATTTAACATCAATCGGGTTTTCACCAATCCCGGTCGTTTCCGGCGTTGGCCGCCCTGGCTTGCCGGGGCCTGCCCCTTGCGGCGCCCGGGCGATGCGCTCCGGCGCACAATAGCGGCGTCGTCAGTCCGACAGACGGCGTGCCCCCGATGGGCAGCGCCGAGGTCCATTGGAGGTATTCAGATGCTGTACAAGTTCAAATCCCAGGTCGCCGCCGAAGTCATCATGCTGCAACCCAGCGCGGAGGAGGCGCCGGGCGCCCAGGGCATCATCACGGCCGCGCAAGCCCCGGCGGCCATCGCCGCCTTGCAGGCCGCCATCCAGCAGCGCGAGGCCCAAGGTCAGGGCCAGGCCGCCTCGGTCGAGAACGGCAAGGAAGAAGAACAGAGCCGGGCGGTCGACGAACCGATTTCCCTGCGCCAGCGCGCGGCCCCGTTCATCGACCTGCTGGAGCGCAGCACCGCCGCCGGCAAGGACGTGGTCTGGGGGGTGTGATGCCGCTATAAAACCGGTCAGGCGGAGCTTGTCGCAGCCCGGCTTAGCGTTTCGACAAATCTGCCCTGAGCCCATCGAAGGGTTCAACCCGAACGGTTTGGTATTTTTGAACGCCTTTGGGTGGGAGACGGACGCCCCCGTTACGCCTGCGGCGCGCGCCCACTGGGGGACAAATCGGCCGCGTCTGGCGGCCGGGCGCAGCGGCTTTTCGCATGGTCTGCTCCGCGGCCCCCGGAGGCACCTCTCCGGTAGCGCGCGGCGCATGAGCCACCGCCGTGCCAAACGCCGCGGGGGTGCGATCAATCCACCTTGGCCCCAGACGCCTTCACCACCTTGGCCCACTTGAGGTGCTCGGCGTCAATCATCTTGGCGAACTCGGCCGAGGTGATGCCGCCGGGCTCGGCGCCCTGGGCTTCGAGTTTTTCCTTCACGGCCGGGGACGCCAGGGCCTTGGCGGTTTCCTGCTGCACGCGGGTCACGATGTCGGCGGGCGTGCCGGCCGGCGCCAGCAGGCCGAACCAGCTGCTGGCTTCGTAGCCCTTGAGCGCGGCGCCCCCCGCCTCCTCCACCGTCGGCACGTTGGGCAAGGCACGCGAGCGCTTGGCGCTGGTCACCGCCAGCGGCAGCAGCTTGCCGCCTTTGATCTGCTGCATCGACGAGGGCAGGTTGTCGAACATCACGTCCATGTTGCCGGCCACCATGTCCATCAGCGCCGGGCCCGAGCCGCGGTAGGGCACGTGGGTCATGAACACGCCGGTCATGGACTTGAACAGCTCGCCGGCCAGGTGGATCGAGGTGCCGTTGCCGCTGGAAGCCATGTTCAGCTTGCCGGGATGGGCCTTGGCGTACTTGATGAAGCTCTGCACGTCGGTGATGCCCAGCTGCTTGGCGCGCTCGGCGTTCATCTCCATCACGTTCGGCACGGCGGCCACCAGGGTGATGGGCACGAAGTCCTTGATCGGGTCGTAGGGCAGTTTGGGGTACAGGGCGCGGTTGATGCCGTGCGTGCCCACGGTGCCCATCAGCAAGGTGTAGCCGTCGGGCGCCGAATGACCCACGATGTCGGCACCGACGTTGCCACCCGCGCCGGCGCGGTTGTCGACGATGAACTGCTGGCCGAAGGCCTTGGAGAGTTCCGGGGCGATCGCGCGCGCCAGGATGTCGGTGGTGCCACCGGCCGCGAAGGGCACGACGATCTTCACCGGCTTGGTCGGCCAGCCGGACTGCGCCCAGGCCGCCGGGGTGGCCCACAGCGCCGCCAGCAGCGCCGTGCCGGCCAAGGCCAACCGGCGTGGAAAGGATGGGTCACGACGCATGAGAGTCTCCTTGAGAGGGTGCTGGGGGTGATGAAACAGGGGCCGGCGTCCGCAGCCGCCGGACGAAGTCGGCGCAGCGCTGACCGGGGGCCAGGCCCAGGGCCAGCGCCAGGGCGTTGCAGTGGCTCACCAGACCCTCGTCGAGGGTGCTGCGCGCCTCGCCGATGCGGGCGCTGGTGTGCGCCACCGTGCAGGCCGCGATGCCGTGGCCCTGCAACCAGGGCAGCGCGGCCAGGCCGGCCTGGTCCTTGCCGACCCCGGCGTCGTTGAACACCGCGATAAGTGGCCGCGCCGCCTGGGCGTAGTGCGCCGAGCTGATGCCCCCGTGCGAGCCGCTCACGGCAATGCACCCCGCGTCGTGCGGGCGCAGTTCGGTGATGGAATCGACCACGCGCAGGGCTACGTTCATGGCTCGGATGCAAAAACGGCCGCGCGAAGCCCTTGGCTTCGGCGCGGCACGTCGGTGGGATGCTGGAGAACGGTCAGTCGGCGTACTGGCCGGCCGCCTTGATCACCGGGCCCCACTTGGCCACTTCAGCCAGCACGAACTTCTTGTGATCGGCCGGATTGGAGCGGGCGTCGTTGACCACGATGGCCCCCAGGCCCTCCTGCTTCTTCACGAACTCGGGGTCCTTGAGGGCCACCTTGAGCGCGTCGTTGAGCGTCTTGAGCACGGCAGGCGGCGTGCCCTTGGGGGCGTACAGACCGTGCCAGATCGACACGTTGAAGCCCTTCATGCCGGCCTCTTCCAGGGTGGGCAGGTCTTTGTAGACCGCCGGGATGGACAGGCGCTTGGGCGTGGTCACGGCGTAGGCCTTGATCTTCTTGCCCTCGACCTGGCTGGTGGTGTTGGTGGTCTGGTCGCACATGAAGTCGACCTGGCCGCCCATCAGGTCGGTCATGGCGGGCGCCGTGCCCTTGTACGGCACGGTGGTCATCTCGGTCTTGAGCGCGTTCTGCAGCATCAGCCCGCACAGGTGCGAGGCCGAACCCAGACCGGCGTTGGCCATGTTGATCTTGCCCTTGTTCTGGCCGATCCAGTCGGTCAACTCCTTCCAGGTGTTGGCGGCCAGCGCGGGCTTGCCGACCACCACCATGGGCACTTCGTTGATCAGGCCCAGGTACTCAAAGTCCTCGACCTTGTAGGGCAGACTGCGGTACAGCGCGGGCGTGGTGGCCATGCCGATGTGGGTGACCAGCAGCGTGTAGCCGTCGGGCTGCGCGCGGAAGGCCTTGGCCGTGCCGATGGTGCTGCCGGCGCCGGCCGCGTTGTCGATCACGACGGCCACGCCGCCCAGCGGCTTGCGCAGCGCCTCGGCCAGATCGCGCGCCACCTTGTCGGTGGGGCCGCCTGCGGAAAAGGGCACGACGATGTTGATGGGCTTGCCAGCCGGAAAGGCCTGGGCGTGCGCGCCAAGGGCCAGCAAGCTTGCGCCAGCGGCGACTGTCAGCCTGAGCGTGAGGTTCATGTACTTCAACTCCTTTATTGCCTTAGGTGAAACGTCTCGAAACATCAAATCGTATCCGTAGAGAACGCCCTTGACCATCCGCCGGTGCACTCTTGAATCCAGGGTTTTCGCGCAAATCAAGGGAAAACCCCGAGCCCGGCAGTGGATCTCGGTCATTTATTTGTAGCTGCGGGCGTCCTCGATCACCTTGCCGTCGTTGGGCAGGGTGCCTGGCGCGACCACCTCGACGTCGCCGCGCAGCTTGGTCACATCGCGCACCACCTCGGCCACGCGTGCGCCAAGATCGGGCGCGGCGGGGGCCTCGACGCGCAGCGTCAGCTGGTCGTTGGCCATCTCGCCGCTGACCACCAGGCGCGCGCGCGCGATTTCAGGAAAGCGCTTGACGATCTCGGCCACCTGGCCGGGATGCACGAACATGCCGCGGATCTTGGTGGTCTGGTCGGCGCGGCCCAGCCAGCCCTTGATGCGGGTGTTGGTGCGGCCCGTGGGGCAGGTGCCGGGCAGCACGGCCGACAGATCGCCGGTGCCAAAACGCACCAGCGGGTAGTCCGGGTTCAGCACGGTGACCACCACCTCGCCCACCTCGCCCTCGGCCACCGGGTCCCCGGTGCCGGGGCGCACGATCTCGACGACGACCTGCTCGTCCAGCACCAGGCCCTCGCGCGAGGCGGTTTCGTAGGCGATCAGGCCCACGTCCGCCGTGGCGTAGCTCTGGTAGACGGCCATGCCTCGCTCGGCGAACCAGTCGCGCAGGCTGGGCGGAAAGGCTTCGCCCCCGACCAGGCCCTTGGTGAAGCTGGCGATGTCGCCGCCGGCCTCGTGCGCCTTCTCGAGCAGGATGCGCAGAAAGCTGGGCGTGCCGATGTAGGCCTGGGGTTTCAGCTCGGCGATGGCCTGCAGCTGCTGCTCGGTCTGGCCGGTGCCGGCGGGAAACACCGTGCAGCCAATGGCGTGCGCGCCGCTTTCCATGATGAAGGCGCCGGGCGTCATGTGGTAGCTGAAGGCGTTGTGCGCCAAATCGCCGGCCCGAAAGCCAGCCGCGTACAGCGCGCGCGCGGCGCGCCAATAGTCGCGCGCCGTGCCCTCGGGTTCGTAGATGGGGCCGGGGCTGGCAAACAGGTGCGGCATGGCCGGGCCGTAGCGCAGGGCCGAGAAGCCGCCAAAGGCATCGCGCCCGGCGGCGCGGCTGGCCTGCTGGCGCGCCAGCAACTCGCCCTTGCGCGTGACCGGCAGGCGCGCCAGCGCGGCGCGCGAGTCGATCGCCGACGCGGCCACCCCGGCCAGGATCTCGCCCATGGCGGCGCTGGCGGCCTGGGCCCGCGCGATCTGCCCGGGCAGTGCCGCCATCAGCGCCGCTTCGCGCTCTGCCGGTGCGCGCGTTTCCAGGGCATCGAAGAATTCACTCATCTCAGTCGCCTCGATTTACTATTTTTTTGATAGCTGTTCTGGCAATGCCCATGCCGGCATTCCGTCAAAAAAGCATAAAACCGTCATGCCCGTACCCCATCGCGCCGCCGCCGACGATGGGCTCAGGCCAGCCAACGTTTGCGCCGCTTGTAGCTCTTCACGTCCTTGAAGCTCTTGCGCTCGCCACCGCCCACGCCCAGGTAGAACTCCTTGACGTCCTCGTTGCTGGCCAGGTCGCTGGCCTGGCCGTCCATCACCACGCGGCCGCTTTCCATGATGTAGCCGTAGTCGGCGTACTTCAGGGCCATGTTGGTGTTCTGCTCGGCCAGCAGGAAGGTGACTTTCTCCTTGCTGTTCAAGTCCTTGACGATGTTAAACACCTCTTCCACGATCTGCGGCGCCAGGCCCATCGAGGGCTCGTCCAGCAGCACCATGTTGGGGTTGCACATCAGCGCGCGGCCAATGGCGCACATCTGCTGCTCGCCGCCGGAGGTGTAGGCCGCCTGCGAGCTTCGGCGCGTTTTCAGGCGCGGAAAATAGGTGTAGACCTTGTCGAGGTTGCGCGCGATCTCGGCCTTGTCCTTGCGGGTGTAGGAGCCGGTGAGCAGGTTTTCCTCGATGGTCAGGTGCGCGAAGCAGTGGCGCCCTTCCATCACCTGCACCACGCCACGCTTGACCAGATCGGCCGGGCTCAGGTTCTCGATGCGCTCGCCGCGCAACTCGATGGAGCCCTTGGTGACCTCGCCGCGCTCGCCCTTGAGCAGGTTGGAGACGGCGCGCAAGGTGGTGGTCTTGCCCGCCCCGTTGCCGCCCAGGATGGCCACGATGCCGCCTTCGGGCACCGTCAGCGACACGCCCTTGAGCACCAGGATCACGTGGTTGTAGATGACCTCGATGCCGTTGACGGTGAGGATGGTTTTGGCGGATGCGTCAGTGCTCATGGACCACAAGCCTCCAGGGGGCTGAACAAATTCAAGGCCCGCTGTGGCCGGGAAAACCCCGGCCACAGCGGGCGCCCCCGGAAAGGGGGCGCAACAGCGCGAAGCGCGTGAAGCCCGCGGGAGATCAAGAGTTGCAGTCGCCCGCGGCGCGCGGTTGCAGCTTCTTGTCGGCCAGGTACTTGGCGGCGCCGCTCTTGACCATCGGCTTGAGGATGGCTTCGTCGGCTTGGTACCACGTCTCGCCGATATTCCACTTGGCGCCGTCCCAGGTCTGCACACGCGCCCAGGTGGAACCCATGTGGTCGGCGCAGGTGGTCTGCAGCGGCCGCATCAGGCCACCGAAGCCCAGCGCATCCAGGCGCTTCTGGTCGAGGCTGAGGTTTTCCAGGCCCCAACGCACCTGCTCGGGGGTCATGACCTTGCCCTTGCCAAAGCGCTCCTGGGCCTTGCGCACCGCCTCGATGCTGAGCATCTGGATGATGGCGCCGCGCGTGTACAGCACCTGACCGACCTCGTCTTTCGGCCCCGTGCCCTGACCCTTGTCGTGCACGAACTTGACGATGTCCTGCATCACCTTGGACTGCATGCCCGAGCCGTTCAGCGCCAGCGCGTGGTAGCCCTTGGCACCCGCGCCCACGTCGCGCACGTCCGGCTCGGCGCCGGCCCACCACACGCCGTACATCTTCTCGCGCGGGTAGCCGGTGGCCTGGGCTTCCTTCAGCGCGGTGGAGTTCATCACGCCCCAGCCCCACAGCATCACGTAATCAGGGCGCAGCTGACGCACCTGCAGCCAGGTGGCTTTCTGCTCGACGCCGGGCGCCGTCACGGGCAGCAGGGTCAGATCAAAGCCGTGCATCTTGGCGCGCTCTTGCACCAGCGGGATCGGCTCCTTGCCGAACGGGCTGTCGTGGTAGACCAGGGCGATCTTCTTGCCCTTGAGCTTGTCGGCCCCGCCCAGCGACTTGGCGATGTCCTGGATCAGGATGTCGGCGCCGGTCCAGTAGCTGCCCATGAGCGGAAAGTTCCACTTGAAGGCCATGCCGTCCTGCGACACCGACAGGCCGTAGCCCAGCGTCATCAGCGCAATCTTGTCGTTGGGCGCCTTCTCGGTCAGCGCGAAGGTGATCCCGGTGGACTGCGGATCAAACAGCGCCACGCCGGGGCGGCTCTTCAGGCGCTCGTAGCACTCCACCCCGCGGTCGGTGGCGTAGCCGGTTTCGCATTCCTCGAACGTCAGCTTGACGCCGTTGATGCCGCCGTCGCGCGCGTTGACCATTTTCAGGTAATCCTGCTTGCCATTGGCCCAGGGCGTGCCGTTGGGCGCGTACGGCCCAGTGCGGTACGACAGCAGCGGAAAGAACTGCTCGGCCTGCGCGAAGGCGCTGGTGGCCACCGAAGATGCCGCGACGATGGCGGCGGCGATCAGGGTACGGGATAGCTTCATGCAAGTCTCCTTTGGTGGTTGAAGCGACGAGAAAAACGAGAACTCAAACGGTCGCGGAGCAGACCAGTCCAGCGAACGCCGTGGAAGGGCTAGGCCCGCCCACCGGCGTTGTCCCCCCTCCGGTACGAGAGGGGGGAAGGCGCGTCAGCGACTCAGGGGGGTGTTCCATATTCAATGCGGGAACGGCCACAAACGCAACTTCTGTTTGCCCACCGACCACAGCTTGGCCAGGCCGTGCGGCTCGACGATCAGGAACCACACGATCAGCGCGCCGAAGATCATCAACTCAACGTGCGAGGCGGTGGCGGTGGAAAAGCTCATGCCGAACAAGCCGCCCAGCCAGGGCAGGAACTGGTTCAGGAAGATCGGCAGCACGACGATGAAGGCGGCGCCGAACATGCTGCCCATCACCGAGCCCAGGCCGCCGATGATCACCATGAACAGCAGCTTGAAGGACAGATCGACGTTGAAGGCGCTCGGCTCCCAGGCGCCCAGGTAGACAAAAGCCCACAGCGCGCCGGCCACGCCGACGATGAAGCTGCTGACGGCAAAGGCCGTGAGCTTGGCGTACATCGGGCGGATGCCGATCACGGCGGCGGCCACGTCCATGTCGCGGATCGCCATCCACTCGCGGCCGATGGCGCTGCGCACCAGGTTCTTGACCAGCAGCGCCATGACCACCAGGAAGGCCAGGCAGAACAGGTACTTGGCTTCCGGGCTCTGGATCGGCAGGCCGAACACCTGCAGGTTGGCCACCGACACCGAACCCGACGCCGAGTCGTTGGTCAGCCACTTGATACGCAGGAACATCCAGTCCGAGAAGAACTGCGCGGCCAGCGTAGCCACCGCCAGGTACAAGCCCTTGACGCGCAGGCTGGGCAGGCCGAACAGCACGCCGAACGCGGTCGCGCACAGCCCGCCCAACAGGACGGCCGGCACCAGCGGCATGCCCGGAAAGCGCACGAAGAAGTTGTAGGCGCCGTAGGCACCCACGGCCATGAAGGCGCCCGAGCCCAGCGTGATCTGACCGCAGTAGCCGACCAGCACATTCACCCCCAGCGCGGCCAGCGCCATGATGAGGAAGGGGATCAGGATCGAAAAGAACAGGTACTCGCTGGCAATAAACGGCACCACCAGGAACGCGAAGGCCAGCAGCAGCAGCACCGCCCAGCGGTCCTGCGCGATGGGGAAAATCTGCTGGTCGGCTTGGTAGCTGGTCTTGAACTGGCCGTTTTCTCGGTAAAACATGGTTTTCCTGCTCTTTTAGTGCGTTGTCGGCGTGGATACTTCCTGAATAGCTATCAAAGACGTAGCATCAGACACGGTCGATAATTTTTTCGCCGAACAGGCCTTGCGGCCGGAACAGCAGGAACACCAGCGCCAGCACGTAGGCAAACCAGATCTCGATGCCACCGCCGACAAAGGGCCCGAGGTACACCTCGGACAGCTTCTCGCCCACGCCGATGATCAGCCCGCCGATGATGGCGCCGGGCACGCTGGTCAGCCCCCCCAGGATCACCACCGGCAGCGCGCGCAGCGCCACCGTGGTCAGCGAGAACTGCACGCCCAGCTTGCTGCCCCAGATCATCCCGGCCACCAGGGCCACCACGCCGGCCACCGTCCAGACGATGACCCAGATGCGCGAGAGCGGAATGCCGATGGACTGCGCGGCCTGGTGGTCATCGGCCACCGCGCGCAGGGCGCGTCCGGTCTTGGTCTTCTGGAAGAACAGCGACAGCCCCGCCACCAGGCCGGCGGCGATCAGCGCGGCGATCAGGTCTTCCTGGTTGACCAGTACGCCGCCCTGGAACATGCCCTCCAGCAGGAACATCGGGTCCTTGGGCATGCCGATGTCGATCTTGTAGATGTCGCTGCCGAACAGCGACTGGCCCACGCCTTCCAGAAAGTAGGTGATGCCCAGGGTGGCCATCAGCAAGGTGGCGCCTTCCTGGTTGACCAGGTGGCGCAGCACCAGGAACTCGATCAGCCAGGCCACCACGAACATCAGCGCGCCGGCCACGATGAAGGCCAGCACGTTGGCCAGCACCTTGCTGTCCAGGCCCAGCCAGCCGGGAATCCATTCGGAAAAACGCGCCATCGCCAGGGCGGCGAACAGCACCATGGCGCCCTGCGCGAAGTTGAACACGCCGGAGGCCTTGAAGATCAGCACGAAGCCGAGCGCCACCAGCGAATACAGCATGCCCGTCATCAGGCCGCCGAGGAGGGTTTCGAGAAAAAAGGCCATGTCCCGTGTCTCCTCAATGGCTGGTGCCGAGGTACGCGCTGATCACGTCCTCGTTGTTGCGCACTTCATCCGGCGTGCCGTCGCCGATCTTCCTGCCGTAGTCGAGCACGACCACGCGGTCCGAGATGTCCATCACCACGCCCATGTCGTGCTCGATCAGCACGATGGTGGCGCCGAACTCGTCGTTGACGTCCAGGATGAAGCGGCTCATGTCCTGCTTTTCCTCGACGTTCATGCCGGCCATGGGTTCGTCCAGCAGCAGCACCTGCGGCTCCATGGCCAGCGCGCGGCCCAAATCCACGCGCTTTTGCAGGCCGTAGGGCAACTGGCCCACGGGCGTCTTGCGGTGCGCCTGGATTTCCAGGAAGTCGATGATGCGTTCGACGAACTCGCGGTGGCGGATTTCCTCGCGCTCGGCCGGTCCCCAGCGCAGCGCCTGCAAAAACAGGTTGCTTTTGATCTTGAGGTTGCGCCCGGACATGATGTTGTCGAGCACGCTCATGCCCTTGAACAAGGCCAGGTTCTGGAAGGTACGGGCCACGCCCATCTCGGCCACCTGGCGCGAGTTCATGTGGCTGAAGGTCTTGCCGCGGAAGGTGATCGAGCCTTCGCTGGGCGTGTACACCCCGTTGATGCAGTTGAGCATCGAGCTCTTGCCGGCACCATTGGGACCGATGATGGAGCGGATCTCGTGCTCGCGCACGTCGAAACTGATGTCGGTCAGGGCCTTGACGCCGCCAAAGCGCAGGCTGATGTTCTGGACGTCCAGAATCACCTCGCCAATGCTCTTGGTGCTCAATGGGGCCTCGGCCAGCGCCGAATCGGCCATGGCGGCGGCATTTTCTGTGGTCGTCGCGGCGTTCATGCGGCGCTCCTGACGGGCGGGAAGGTCTTGGCTTCGAGGATCTTCAACTGGGCACTGACCTTGCCGGTGCGCCCGTCCTCGAATTTCACCGCCGTTTCGATGAACTGCTCGGTGCGGCCGTCGTACAGCGCCTCGATCAGCACGCCGTACTTCTCGGCGATGAAGCCGCGGCGCACCTTGCGCGTGCGGGTCAGCTCGTCGTCGTCCGGGTCCAGCTCCTTGTGCAGCACCAGAAAGCGCGCCACCTGCGTGTCTTCCATGCCCTCTTCACTGGCCAGGTCGGCGTTCACCTTCTCGACGCATTCGGCCATCATCTTCAGCACCTCGGGCTTGGCCGCCAGGTCGACGTAGCCGGCGTAGGGCAGGCCCTGGCGCTCGGCCCAGTTGCCGACGGCCTCGAAGTCGATGTTGACGAAGGCGCAGACCTTGTCCTTCTCGTGACCAAAGCACACGGCTTCCTTGATCTGCGGGAAGAACTTGAGCTTGTTCTCGATGTAGTTGGGCGCGAACATGGCGCCGCCGGCCATCTTGCCCACGTCCTTGGCGCGGTCGATGATGCGCAGGTGGCCGTCGTGGTCCAGCACGCCGGCGTCGCCGGTGTGAAAGAAGCCCTCGGCGTCCATCACCTCGGCGGTGGCGTCGGGGCGCTTGTAGTACTCCTTGAGCACCGACACGCCACGCACCAGCACCTCGCCGTTGTCGGCGATCTTCAGCTCAATGCCTGGCGCGGCCTGGCCCACGCTGCTCAGCTTGACGTGGCCGTTTTGCTGAATGCACACGTAGGCGCAGGTCTCGGTCTGGCCGTACAACTGCTTCAGGTTGACGCCGATGGAGCGGAAGAACTTGAACAGATCCGGCCCGATGGCCGCACCCGCCGTGTAGGCCACGCGGATGCGCGACAGGCCCATGGCGTTCTTCAAGGGGCCGTAGACCAGCAGCTTGCCCAGGCCGTACATCAGGCGGTCGCCCAGGGGCACGGGCTTGCCGTCCAGGATGTCGGCGCCGACGCGCTGCGCCACGGCCATGAACTTGTGGTGCAGCCACTGCTTGGACCGGGCGGCGTCCTCCATGCGAATGGAGACCGAGGTCAGCATGCCCTCGAACACGCGCGGCGGCGCGAAGTAGTACGTGGGGCCGATCTCGCGCATGTCGATGGCCACGGTTTCGGCCGATTCCGGGCAGTTGATGGTGAAGCCCGCCACCATCCATTGCGCGGTGGAAAACAGAAAGTCGCCCACCCAGGCCGGCGGCAGGTAGGACAGCACGTTGTCGCTGTCACTCAGCCCGTCGGTCTGCACGCCGCCCTGGGCCGCGCCGATGAAGCTGGCATGGGTCTGGCACACGCCCTTCGGACGCCCGGTGGTGCCGGAGGTGTAGAGGATGACGGCCACGTCGTCGGGCCGGCCCTGCGCCACGCGCTGCTCGAACAGCTGCGGGTGCAGCTCATCGTGCTTGCGACCCAGGGCCATCAGCTCGTCGACGCTGATCAGGCCCGGATCGGTGTAGTTGCGCATGCCGCGCGGGTCGTCGTAGATGATGTGGGTCAGGCCCGGCACGCTGGCGCGCAGCTCCAGCATCTTGTCGACCTGCTCCTGGTTCTCGGCGAACACGTAATTGACTTCGGCGTCCTGCAGCACGAAGGCCATTTCGGCGGCCACGGCGTCCTGGTACATGGGCACGGGCACCCCGCGCAGCGACTGCACGGCCAGGAACATCAGGTACAGGTGCGGGCGGTTGTCGCCCACGATGGCCAGGTTGTGGCCAGGCGCGAAGCCGAGCGAGGCCAGGCCGGCGGCCAGCCAGCGCACCTCGTCCAGGGCGCGCTTCCAGCTCCAGCTCTGCCAGATGCCGTACTCTTTCTCGCGCAGGGCCGGGTCTTCGGGACGGCTGCGCGCGTGCTGGATCAGCAGGTGGGGAAAGGTGGTGTTCATCCGGTTCGTCGTGGGAAGAAAAATGGAGGGAAATGGCCGGTTCAGCGGATGAAGCGGCCGTTCTTGCCGATCATGGTCAGCTCGACCAGCGAGGAGGCGTTGGCCCCCGGCGCGCTGAAATTGACCCGAAACCCGCCCAGGTCCAGGTTCTTCAAGGCCCAGGTGCTGTCGATGAAGTTCTGCGTGGACAGCTGCGCGCCGGCGCGGCGCAGCGCCTCGGCGAGCACGCGCGCGTTGATGTAGCCTTCCATCGCCACGAAGGACGGCTCCTCGTTCAGGCCGGCGGCTTTCCAGTCGCGCTGAAAAGCCCGGCTGACCGGCACGGACTGGCTCAACGGCGAGGGCACGACCTGGGAGATGGCCACGCCCACACCGTCCTCGCCCATGGCCTTGAGCGTGGTGGCGGCCCCCAGCACCGACAGACCGTACAGCGTCAGGCCCTTGTCCTTGGCACGCAAGGCCTTGACCATGTCCAGCGCCGGCTTGCCGGCCAGGCCCAGCACCACCGCCTTGGCGCCCGAGGAGGCCAGCTGGGCCGCCGCCGCGTCGACGTTGCTGCTGTCGCCCTCGACCGGCACCGAGGCCGCCTGCGCCAAGCCGTGGCGCGACATGGCCCGGCTGGCGCCGCCCTCGACTTCCTTGCCGAAGGCGTTGTTCTGCCACGCCACCGCCACGCGCTTGAGGCCGATGGTGCCCAGGTGGCGCACGATCTCCTCGGCCTCCTCGGCGTAGCTGGCGCGGATGTTGAACACGTTGCGCGCCTTGACACGCGCGGCGCTGGCGCCGGTGTAGGGCGCGAAGAAGGGCATGCCGTGCTCGACCACCTTGGGCAGCATGGCCTCGATGGCCGGCGTGCCGAAGCAGTTGAACAGCATGAAGATGGTGCGGTCGGCCAGCAAGCTCTCGACGTTGGCCAGGGCCTTCTTGGCATCGTAGGCGTCGTCGTGCGTGATCAGCTCGATCCGGCGTCCGTTCACGCCCCCGGCGGCGTTCAGCGCGGCAAACGCGGCCTTGGCGCCGTCGTGGGTGGCGCGCCCCAGGTCGCCCAGGGCCCCCGACATGGCGGTGGACTGCCCCAGCCGAATCGGCTCACCGCTCTGCGCCCGCACGGCCCCTGGCATGCAGGCGGCCGAGGCCAGCGTGCCCAGCACGAGTTGCCGGCGTGTGCCATTGGGGCGCGCAGGGCGCGTGGCGGGGAAAGCGGATGAAGTGAAGGTACGCACGTGGTGGTGTCCTGTGGCTGGGTGACTCGACCGCCTGTCCGGCGGGGGCGTCACATCGGTTCTCCCTTGGTAACTGGGCGTAATGTGCACCTCACTTTGACGTCAAGATGTCTTTGCGACGACAATTTGCGGGTAAATCCTGAGCAATCGCCGCCCGCGCGACGCGCCCGGGCAACGTCAAAAAGCCGTCGCCATGGTCCATCACCCGCCCCATTCCGCCCTGCACCAGCGGCGCCGGCCCGCCACGCGCGAGGAGTTGACCGGGATCCCGTGGCTGCGCGTGCTGCTGCCGGCCGAGTACGAACGGGCCGTGCAAGTGCTCCGCGTGGGCGATGCCGAGCCCGGCGACGTGATTTGCCGCATCGGCCGGGCGCCGACCTACTGGTTCGGGGTGCTGGACGGCCTGCTGAAGATGAGCGCGGAAACCCCCGAAGGCCAGTCCATCACCTATTCGGGCCTGACTTCCGGTGGCTGGTTCGGCGAGGGCACGGCGCTCAAGCGCGAGCCCTACCGCTACAGCATCGCGGCGCTGCGGCGCAGCACGGTGGCCGGGCTGCCGGTGGACACCTTCCACTGGCTGCTGGACCATTCCATCGGCTTCAACCGCTTCGTGATGAACCACCTCAACGAGCGCATCGCCCAGTTCATCAGCGCCCTGGAGGCCGACCGCCAACCCAGCCCGGAACAGCGCGTGGCGCGCAACCTGGCGACGCTGGTCAATCCGGTGCTGTTTCCCGGTGTCGGGGAGGTGCTGCGCATCACCCAGCAAGAGTTGGCCTACCTGGTGGGCCTGTCGCGCCAGCGCGTGAACGAGGCGCTGCGCGCGCTCAGCGCCCAGGGCGTGGTGCGCATCGAGTACGGCGGCCTGCGCATCCTGGACGTGGCGGCGCTGCGCAGCCGGCGCTTCTGAACCGGTATTTTGAGCAAAATCTGCCATTGGTCGGCGCCCAATAAGCCAGATCAGCTATCATTTTTGAACTATTTCATAATCCTGCCATGACCGACCAACCCCGTTTTCGTCGCGCGCCGCGGCCGCAGGACGCCCTCCCCGGCGCCGCCTCGGCGGCCGCGGAAGCCGTCGGCGTGCGCCTGAACAAGCGCCTGGCCGACCTGGGGCTGTGTTCGCGCCGCGAAGCCGACGAGTGGATCGAGCGCGGCTGGGTGCGGGTGAACGGGCAGATCGCGCCGATGGGGCTCAAGGTCGGCCCGCAAGACCAGGTCAGCGTGGACCGCCAGGCCGACGCCGCCCAGGCCCAGCGCGTGACCATCTTGCTGCACAAGCCCATGGGCTACGTCAGCGGCCAGGCCGAGGACGGTCACCAGCCCGCCGTGACGCTGATCAACAGCCGCAGCCACTGGCGCGGCGACGCCAGCCGCACGCGCTTTGCGCCCACGCAACTGCGCGGGCTGGCGCCGGCGGGGCGGCTGGACATCGATTCGGTGGGCCTGCTGGTGCTGACACAAGACGGCCGCGTGGCGCGCCAGTTGATCGGCGAGGACTCGCAGGTCGACAAGGAATACCTGGTGCGCGTGGCCTACGGCGAGGTGCAGCAGAACGTGCAGGCCGCCTTCCCCGTCGCCCAGCTGGCGCGGCTGCGCCATGGCCTGGCGCTGGACGGCCAGGCGCTGAAGCCGGCGCAGGTGGACTGGCAAAACCCCGAGCAATTGCGCTTCGTGCTGCACGAAGGCAAAAAACGCCAGATCCGCCGCATGTGCGAGGCCGTGGGCCTGACGGTGACGGGCCTGAAGCGCATCCGTATCGGCCGCATCACCCTGGGCCAGCTGCCGGCCGGGCAGTGGCGCTACCTGGGTGCGCAGGAGCGGTTCTGAGCCCGGCGCGCGCCCTCGAAAGAACTTGAAAACAGCCCCCTCATCCCCAGGTGTAGCGCGCGAGGCGCCGGCCCGGCGCGTCCTTCTTTTTCCGATCTGACAACTCACTCCCCACCATGAGCAAACACTCCCATGCCTTCCAGGCCGAGGTGGCCCAGCTGCTGCACCTGGTCACCCATTCGCTGTACTCCAACCCCGAGATCTTTCTGCGCGAGCTGATCTCCAACGCCTCCGACGCCTGCGACAAGCTGCGCTTCGAGGCCATCGCCGACCCGGCGCTGTACGGCGACCAGCCGGGTCTGGAAGTGCGCATCGGCACCGACAAGGGCGCCCGCACCGTGACGGTGACCGACACCGGCATCGGCATGAGCGAGGCCGAGGCGATCGCCCACCTGGGCACCATCGCCAAGAGCGGCACGCGTGAGTTCATGGGCAAGCTGTCGGGCGACCAGAAATCCGATGCCCAGCTGATCGGCCAGTTCGGCGTGGGGTTTTACTCCGGCTTCATCGTCGCCGACCGCATCACCGTCGAGTCGCGGCGGGCCGGCCTGCCACCGGAACAGGGCGTGCGCTGGTCCAGCACCGGCGCCGGCGAATTCGAGGTCGAGCCCCTCACCCGCGAGGCCCGCGGCACCAGCGTGACCCTGCACCTGCGCGAGGACGCGCTGGAGTTCGCCGACCCCTGGCGCCTGAAGGAGCTGGTCGGCAAGTATTCCGACCACATCGCCCTGCCCATCAAGATGGAAGGCGAAACCTGGGAAGAAGGCAAGGAGGAAGGCCAGCCCGGCCAGATGGTCAAGACCGGCGAGTGGGAAACCGTCAACCAGGCCACGGCGCTGTGGACCCGGCCCAAGAAGGACATCACCGACGAGCAGTACACCCAGTTCTACGAGCAGCTGGCGCACGACTGGCAGCCGCCACTGACCTGGTCGCACAACCGCGTGGAAGGCAGCACCGAATACACGCAGCTGCTGTATGTGCCCAGCCACGCGCCGATGGACCTGTGGGACCGCGACAAGGCGCGCGGCGTCAAGCTGTACGTGCGCCGGGTGTTCATCATGGACGACGCCGAGCAGCTGCTGCCGCGCTACCTGCGCTTCGTCAAGGGCGTGGTCGATTCGGCCGATCTGCCGCTGAACGTCAGCCGCGAGCTGCTGCAGGAAAGCCGCGACGTGAAAGCCATCCGCGAGGGCAACACGCGCCGCGTGCTGGGCCTGCTGGAAGAGCTGGCCAAGGCCGATGCCCCCGCCGCCGCCCCGGAGACGGCTGCGGACGTGACCGACGTGACCGACAAGAACGCGCCCGCCACCCTGGCCGAGGACAAATACGCCACCTTCTGGCGCGAATTCGGCGCGGTGCTGAAGGAAGGCCTGGGCGAGGACCTGACCCACCGCGAGCGCATCGCCAAACTGCTGCGCTACGCCTCCACCACCACCGACAGCGTCAGCGTGTCGCTGGCCGACTACAAGGCGCGCATGAAGGAAGGCCAGAAGGCCATCTACTACATCACCGCCGACTCCCTGGCCGCCGCGCGCAACAGCCCACAGATCGAGGTGTTCCGCAAGAAAGGCCTGGAAGTGCTGCTGATGAGCGACCGCGTGGACGAGTGGGCGCTGTCGTACCTGCAGGAATTCGACGGCACGCCACTGCAATCGGTGGCCAAGGGCGCGGTGGATCTGGGCGATCTGCAGGACGAGGCCGAGAAAAAAGCCGCCGAGGAAGCCGCCGAGTCGGTCAAACCGCTGCTGGAGCAGCTCAAGCAAGCCCTGAAGGACGAGGTGGAAGACGTGCGCGTGACCACCCGCCTGGTCGATTCACCGGCCTGTCTGGTGGTGAAGGACGCCGGCATGAGCCTGCAGCTGGCGCGCATGCTCAAGCAGGCCGGCCAGAAACTGCCCGACACCAAGCCGGTGCTGGAAATCAACGCCGAGCATCCGCTGGTCAAGAAGCTGGACGGCCACCCGCGGTTCGACGACCTGGCCCATGTGCTGTACGACCAGGCCCTGCTGGCCGAGGGCGGCCTGCCCGAAGACCCGGCCGCCTACGTGCGCCGCGTCAACGCCCTGTTGGTGTAACAACCCGCCCCGCGCGCCGGCCCCGGCCCCATGCACACCGGCGCGCTGTTCGAAGCCCCCGAGGCGCCGCCCGGCGAAGTGCGCTGGCTGGCGCCCCAGGCCTGCGTGCTGCGCGGCTTCGCCCTGTCCCAGGTGCCGGCGCTGCTGGCGGCGCTGCGCGTGGTCATCGCCCAGGCTCCGCTGCGCCACATGCACACTGCCCGCGGGGGCCGCATGTCGGTGCGCACCACCAACTGCGGCGCGGTCGGCTGGATCAGCGACGCGGCGGGCTACCGCTACAGCCCCACCGACCCGGTCAACGGCCAGCCCTGGCCAGCCCTGCCCGAGGTGCTGGCCCAACTCGGCCGCGAAGCGGCGGCGGCGGCCGGCTTTGCCGACTTCGTCCCCGACGCCTGCCTGGTCAACCGCTACCGGCCCGGTGACCGCATGGGCCTGCACCAGGACCGCAACGAACGCCGCCTGGACGCGCCCATCGTCTCGGTGTCGCTGGGCATTCCCGCGCTGTTCCTGTGGGGCGGCGCGCGACGCGAGGCCCCCACCGAACGGGTGCCCCTGTTCCACGGCGACGTGGCGGTCTGGGGCGGCGCCCAGCGCCTGAACTTCCATGGCGTGGCAGCGCTGCCCGACGGGCACCACGCCCTGCTCGGCCCGCAACGCCTGAATCTGACCGTGCGCCGCGCCTGCTGAAGGGGCACCGCCGCATGGCTGCGACAATCGGCCGATGATCTGGCAACGTATTCTTTTTCTGGCGGCCACCGTGGCCCTGGGCGCGGGCGCCTGGCGCGCGGGCGGGTGGATGGGGCTGGCCTTTCTGGGCAGCGGGTTGGTGTTGTGGGTGCTGCTGTACTACACACGCCTGGTCACCATCATGCACCGCGCCGCCGAGCGCCCTCTCGGCTACGTGGACAGCGCCGTCATGCTCAACGCCAAGCTGCGCCCGCGCCTGAGCCTGATGCACGTCATCGCGCTGACGCGCTCCATCGGCGAGCGCCTGTCGGAGGTCGGCGCCGAACCCGAAATCTACCGCTGGAGCGATGCGGGCGAATCGCACGTCACGGTGGAGTTTGAAAACGGCCGTGTGGCACGCTGGAACATGGTGCGCCCGCCGACCGAGCCGGAAACCACGGCCTCCGCCGAGACGGCGGCCGCGTCCCCGCACGGGGCGTAAAATTCTGCGCCTTGGCGCGTGGCGCCCGGCGCGCCCGCAACCCTCCCCATACCTGCGCCCCGAGGAAGGACAACACCGATGAGCACCCCCCTGACGCCCCTGAGCGACCGCGACGGCAAGATCTGGTTCGACGGCCAGCTGGTCGAATGGCGCGACGCCAAGATCCACGTGCTGAGCCACACCCTGCACTACGGCTGCGGCGCCTTCGAGGGCGTGCGCGCCTACGACACGGTGAACGGCACCGCCATTTTCCGCCTGACCGAGCACACCCAGCGCCTGTTCAACAGCGCCAAGATCCTGCGCATGAAGATGCCGTTCACCCACGAACAGGTGAACGAGGCGCAGAAGGAAGTGGTGCGCGCCAACCAGCTCAAGAGCTGCTATATCCGGCCGCTGGTGTGGATCGGCTCCGAGAAGCTGGGCGTCAGCCCTAAGGGCAACACCATCCATGTGATGGTGGCCGCCTGGGCCTGGGGCGCCTACCTGGGCGACGAAGGCCTTAAAAAGGGCATCCGGGTCAAGACCAGCAGCTACACGCGCCACCACGTCAACATCACCATGACGCAGGCCAAGGCCGTGAGCAACTACAGCAATTCGATCCTGGCCAACATGGAAGCCCTGGACGACGGCTACGACGAGGCGTTGCTGCTGGATTCGACCGGCTTCGTGAGCGAGGGCGCTGGCGAGAACGTGTTCCTCATCAAGGACGGCGTCATCTACACGCCAGACCTGTCGGCCGGCGCTCTGAACGGCATCACGCGCAACACCGTGCTGCACATCGCCAAGGATCTGGGGCTCGAGGTGGTGCAAAAGCGCATCACGCGCGACGAGTGCTACATCGCCGACGAAATGTTCTTCACCGGCACGGCGGCCGAGGTCACGCCAATTCGCGAACTCGACCGCGTGCAGATCGGCATCGGCGAACGCGGCCCGGTGACGGAGAAAATCCAGAGCGCCTTCTTCGACATCGTGGGCGGCCGCAACGCCAAGTACGCAAGCTGGCTCAGCCAGGTCTGAACGCCGCCGCGCCCACACACCCGCAGGCAGGAGCGCCCGCGCGCCATGCACGTTGCGCACCTGATCCTCACCGAACGCCTGGCCGGCAGCGAGCGTTACGCCATTGAGCTGGCCAACGCGCAGGTCGCGCGCCACCAGGTATCGCTGATCTTGCGGCGTGGCGCCGTCGGTTCGCACCCTGGCGCGTTGCTGCCGTACGTGGACCCTGGCGTGCGCGTGATTCTGGTCAACGATTGGCTGGCGCGCTGGCAAGCCCGGCGCGTGTTGCGCCGGTTGCGACCAGATGTGGCCCACGCCCATCTGAGCGTGGGCTGCAAGAGCCTGCACGGCCTGGAAGGCCTGTGCCTGCGCGTGGGCACGCTGCACATCCGCTACAAGGCCCATCAGCACGCCGGACTCGATGCGCTGGTGGCCATCGCGCCCTGGCAGCTGAACGATATTCCCGCCCCCCTGCGCGCCCACACGGCGCAGATCGACAACTGGACCCAGCCGCATCCGCCGGCCGCCAATGCCCGTGCGCGGCTGCGCCAGCAACACGACATCCCGGAGCACGCCTGGGTGTTCGGCGCGCTGGGGCGGATCGAGTCCAGCAAGGGATTCGATGTGCTGGTGCAGGCCTTCGAGCAGGCCGCCTTGCCGGACGCCTATCTGGTCATCGTGGGGGAAGGCGGGGCGCTGGACGGGTTGCGCCGCCGCGCCGGACCCCGCGTGATCTTTCCCGGCTTTTCCAGCACGCCGCAGGACTGGCTGGCGGCTTTCGATGGCTTTGTCAGCTCGGCGCGCAGCGAACCCTTTGGCCTGGTGCTGCTGGAAGCCATGCAGGCCGGCTTGCCGATCCTGGCCACGCGCAGCCAGGGCACACTGCACCTGGCCGAGACCATGCAACCCACGCTGCTGCCGATCGACGACGTCGCCGCCATGACCCAGGCCTTGCGCGATATCGCGCGGCGGCGGCCGGTTCGGCGCGAGTACGCCATGGCGGGCTACGACCTGGCGGCGCGCCTGGATCAGTTTGATACCTTCTACGAGCACGAACTGACAGCGCTGGGCACCCCCTTCTCTGGGGGTGCGGGCCACTCGCCAGCCGACCGGCGGCGGCGACGTGAAAAGGCGGACAATCCAGAGGAAAGTGCCTGCAGCCCCCACGAGAGCTTGCGCGCACACCGCCCCTCCATCCATGGAATCGCATCAATGAACAACCGCATCGTCGAACTTCTGGCTAAGGACCTGAATCCCCAGGGGGGCGTCTTCTGCCCCAACCCGCAGGCCGGCATGCAACTGTGGAGTTCGCACCCCCGTGTCTATCTGGACGTGGGCCACGACGGCGCAGCCACCTGCCCCTACTGCGGCACGGTCTACCAGTTGCGCCCGGGCGAACACCTGGAACACGCAGGCCACTGAGCCTGCCGCGCCGTCGCGGCGTGCCCCGCCCGCCGTCCCCAGTCGGACACGGCGGAGGGTATGTTGTTGTCCTGCCCGCACTCTCCCATGCACCTGCCCCACCATCGCATCAGCAACCTGGCCGCCTTCCTGGTGCCGGCGCTGAGTCTGTGGCTGCCTTCCGGGTACGCCTACGGCACGGCCCTGTTGGTGGTGGGGGCCATGTTGGCCGTGCGCGACTGGTGGGGACGGCCGGTGCAGCCGCCCGAGGCGCGCTGGCTGGTGCTGGCGATCGCGCTGATGGCCCTGGTGTGGCTGTATGGCGGCGATTGGTCCAAGGGCGCCAGTGCGCTGAACAAGCCACTGCGCTACCTGTTGATGCTGCCTTGCCTGTTCTACGTGCTGCGCTTTCCTCCGCGGCGCGACTGGCTGCTGGCCGGCATCGCCGTGGGGGCCTGCATGGGCGGCCTGCGCGCCCTCTACGACACACAGGTGCTGGGCCTGGAGCGCCCCTGGATCACCGAGCACGACACCAGCAACGCCATCCAGCTCGGCAATTTGAGCGGATTGTTCGGCCTGATGTGCTGGATCCCGCTGATGGTCTACTGGCCGCGCTGGCGCTGGCCGATGCGCCTGCTGCTGGCCCTGTGTTGCCTGTTGGGCCTGCTGGGCTCGCTGCTGTCTCAAACGCGCGGCGGCTGGCTGGCCCTGGCCCTGAGCGGACTGGTGCTGGGCTGGCTGCTGGCGCGCCGGGTGTCTTCGGGGCGGGCCGTGATCGGAGCCCTGCTGCTCGCGCTGATCCTGGCGCCGCTGGGCTGGCACCAGCGTCACAAGATCGAGGAGCGTGTCCAATGGGCTTACGACGAAGTGACGGAGTACCAGGCGGCCGGGCAGGCCAGCACCTCGGTCGGACAACGCCTCGATCACTGGCAGTTGGCCTGGCACATGGGGCTCGCCAAGCCGTTGCTGGGCTGGGGTGAGGCCGGCTACGCCACCGAGAAGGCGCGGCGCGTCGCGCTGGGCCAGGCCCACCCGGCCATCCTGGCGTATGGCCACACCCACAACGAACTGCTGGATCAGTTCGTGAAACGGGGGCTCGTTGGCGTGGGCGGCCTTCTGGTGCTCTACCTGGTGCCGCTGGCCCTGTTCTGGCCGCGCCGACGCGTGCGGCCGAACATAGCCGATCCGGGCGAGCTGCATGAAAACGACACCTGCCTGCGCCTTATTGGTGTCTTGGTGCCGCTCAGTTTCATGGGTTTCGGGCTGACCCAGGTCTTCTTCGCCCACTACAACGGCGTGGTGATCTATCTGGATCTGGTGATTCTGGTGCTGGGCGCCCTGCAAGCCACCCAACCCAGAACGCTCCCTCCAGAAGGGCAGTGAGGCAAAAAAAAACCGCCTGTCGGCGGCTTATCACTCCCTTGAATTATTCGAAAAGCTTCTTATCGTAATTTACCTACCCAAACATCAGCGTGACAGCGATGGTTAGCACTATACCGAGTGGTGCGTTACGCGACATCCCTCATTCAAGGGGGCATTGATTTTCTTTTGGTTTTGCAATCGGGTTTCCACTGACTCGTACCTTTGTTCTGCCCCACATCAAGAATTCAGGGGCAGTCGAAGCACAAAACGAGCCCCGCCACCCTCGCGTGCGATGCAACTGACCTCACCACCATGGCGGCGGACAATGGACCGAACCAGGGACAGGCCCAGGCCCACGCCACCGTCACGCTCGCTGGCGCCAGGCAGGCGGTAGAAAGGCTCGAAAATCCGCTCACGCTGATCGACCGGCACACCCGGTCCCCGGTCTTCCACCGACAACACAGCCAGCTGCCCCTCCTGCCCCAGTTCGGCCCGCACTTCGTCGGCACGGCCGTGGCGGTCACCGTGGCGCACCGCGTTCTCGAGCAGGTTGCGCACGGCCCGTCGCAGCAACTTGGCCACGCCGGGCACCCCGATCTCCGATGTGCCGTCGGAGAGCTCCAAGCTGGCGCCCAGGCGGGCACATTCCTCGGCCAACAGGCCAATCAAATCCACCGACTCGATGCTGCCCATGCTGGCTTCGGCCTCGCCGAGTCGGCTGGCGAGCAGGATTTCGTCGATCAGCAGGTCCAGTTCGGCGATGTTGCGGTTGATCTCGGCCTGGGCTTCAGCCCGCGCGGACGTACCGGCTTCGCCGAACAGCTCGATGGCCATGCGAATGCGGGCCAGGGGTGAGCGCAGCTCATGCGAGGCGTTGGCCAGCAAGGATTTCTGCGACTGCAGCAAGGCCGCTTGCGAGGACATCAGGACTTCGATCCGACCCGCGGCGGCGTTGAAGCGGCGCGACAGATCGGCCACTTCGTCCTGGCCGGCCTCGGGCAGGCGCGCCGCCAGATCGCCGTCGCCCCAGCGCTGGACACCGCGCTGCAAGGCCTCCAGACGCTGCGTGAGACGACGCGCCACGGGAAACACCCCGATCATCACCACCACGCCGGCCAAGCCCAGCATCCAGAGAAAACCGTACGGCGGCCGCAGCCAGGCCAGCATCGAGTCTCCGCGGCGCCCCGCGCCGCCCGGGCCACCGCCTCGGTCGCGCGGGGGGACCTGCAGGTTCAACACCCGTCCGTCCTGCAGGGTCAGCTCCATTTCCCAGGCATGTCCCGGCGCCCGGCGTGCCTGCATCTGGCCCGACCCCAAGGTGGCACCCAT
>Ga0209794_1001100_pt1 | contig 24975 bp, 31 predicted proteins | sample EBPBio232013_DNA_FD_185869 | JGI IMG/M metagenome (GOLD analysis project Ga0209794, IMG submission 185869) | Wastewater treatment Type I Accumulibacter community from EBPR Bioreactor in Madison, WI, USA - Reactor 1_5/23/2013_ DNA (SPAdes)... | ecosystem: Engineered > Bioreactor > EBPR >... | reverse complement strand
TTGGCAGGATAATGGTTTGTGGTGAATCAATTATACTTCAAAAAAGGGGGGTCACTATATTTTTTTTGTGAAACCTCGAAAAACAAAGGTTGTAAGGCTAAACTGAGTAAGTTTAGTTGACAATACGTCGAGTAAAAGGAGGAATTTTTATGAATTTCAGAGCATTCCGTGTTACTATCGCCCCCGAATTAGTTCAATCCGTTGAGTCCTTAGACGTATCAATTCTCCCGAGTCACCCGGTATTGATTAAAGTCCATTATTCCTCACTCAACTACAAAGATGCACTCTCAGCCAGTGGAAACAAAGGCGTGACAAAGAACTACCCACACACACCAGGCATCGACGCGGCAGGCGTCGTCGTCGAAAGTCAGGATCCAAGATGGAGAACCGGTGACCGCGTCTTAATAACTGGCTTCGATTTAGGGATGAATACATTTGGCGGCTTTTCAGAATACATTCGCGTTCCCTCAGAATGGATCGTTAAATGCCCCGAGGCACTTGATCTTAGAGAAGCCATGTGCTTCGGAACAGCCGGCTTCACCGCTGCATTATCTGTGGCGAAAATCATCGAGAACGTCCCCATCGAAGCTGGTGAAATTCTAGTGACCGGTGCGACCGGAGGTGTTGGAAGTGTGGCCATCGCAATACTGTCTAAGCTGGGATATTCAGTGGTTGGGGCATCTGGTAAACCTGAAACAGAGTGGTTTATCAAAAGCATCGGTGCAAAACGCATGGTATTAAGAAGCGAAGTGGATGATTTAAGTGGGAAGCCCCTTTTGAAGCCGTTATGGGCTGGTGTTATCGACACAGTGGGCGGCAACCTACTGGCAACTGCCATTAAAAGTACCCAGTACGGTGGTCATGTCACCACCTGTGGAAATGTTTCAGGCCATGAGTTTACTACCTCTGTGTATCCATTTATACTAAATGGCATCACCTTGCACGGAATTGATTCAGTAAAATGTGACCTCAGCAAACGCGAAAAAATTTGGCAGTTGATCGCCACCGAATGGAAAATCAAAGGCTTTCCTGAAGCTGTATTAGAAATTGGCCTCGACGGAATCAAAGAACAATTGGATTTGATGTTAGCAGGCAAGCACCTGGGAAGGACTATCGTCAACCCTAGCAAATAACCACACTATAAAATAAGAACGGTCTCGCACATGAAACTCACTCATGCCGGAACCGTTCTTTTAATTAGCGACCTATTCGTTCTAGTATTTCTCTGTATCGTTTCGTCGCCAGCTCAGATGGCTCCCCTTTTTTACAGAAGCTTAGCCTAGATAGCTTGGGAACAACACGCTCAACCACTATTAAATCACCTCCGATTCAATAAGACTCCTCTTCATCGATCAGCCTTAGCTCGCATGAGGGGCAAAATTCCATACGCCCATTTACAGGATAGCCACACGCAGGACATTTTTCAGATAGTTCATATGCGTCGTTTTTGCCTTTTAAAAGTTCTGAGGTTGAAACACCATCCACAGAAATAACGAGGACATCCTCCGACGGTAGCCACTTTATGGTTCCATTCGCGTCAGAAACTGCCACCATATGTGTTTCCCCTTCAGTTACATCTGGAAAGAAAACTCCCCCAAGCGGGCTTGGAAGTGAGTCCTTAAAATAAGAATATCCAGTGCCAATAAGTATGTATTGCACCTTTGTTTCCTTGTGTTGTATCAGTATTGCCATCACAGTTCCTCCATTCGCTTTAATGCTTCAACTAAAATCGAACGTGGGCAAGCAGCATTTAATCTGGCAAATCCAGTACCAGCTTTTCCAAACCATGCCCCATCATTTAGTGCGATACCTGCATCTAGTAATCGTTTCATGAGTTCACTCTGACTTAAATTGAGTCCTCTAAAATCAATCCATGCCAAATACGTTGCTTCAGGTTTATGAAACTTAACCTGAGGCATTTTATCTTTGAACCAGTCTTCTAAAAACACCATGTTTCCCTCAATATATTCTAACACCTCGATTAACCAGGGTTCTCCGCCATCAAAAGCTGCTTCAACTGCATCGACGGCAAATGCATTTGGGAGCGTTAGGTCAGTACGCCTCAGTGCTGCCATAAACCTTTCACGATCTTCACTTCTGGTAATATGTACATATGAAGCCTGAAGTCCAGCTAGATTAAAGCTTTTTGTTGCAGAAAACATCGTAATCGTCAGATCGGCAACTTCAGGTGAAATTGAGGCGAAAGGCGTATGACGATGTCCAGCATAAACGAGGTCTCTCCAGATTTCATCCGAAATAATACGTAGATTATGGGTGACACAAATCGCCGCAAGTTTAGCAAGTTCATCCTGTTTCCATACTCTACCCACAGGATTATGCGGATTACATAAAATAAACCATTTTACATCCGGCAATTTTGCAAGTGCTTCAAAACCATCGAAGTCGATACTATAATACCCGTCCACTTCAATTAAAGGATTTTCCACGAGTTGTCTCTGATAATTGATAGGAACACTTGCAAACGGTCCATACACAGGCGGCTGTATAATAATCTTATCACCATCAGCAACCATTTCCTTCATGATCAGTGCAATGGAAGGTACCACACCATGAGTAAAAATAAGTTCCTTTGGATTGAAGGTATGACCATAACGGCGCGTCCCCCAGTCTGATGCCTTTTGAAAAAAGGTATCTGGAACGTCTACATACCCATAGATGCCGTGTAAAGCACGATTCTCGAGAGCCTTTCGGATTACTGGAGCCGTTTCGAAATCCATATCCGCCACCCAAAGCGGAATCGCATCAGTGGATGCATAGAAATGTTTCATACCATCCCACTTTAGGGCATTTGTACCGCGTCTTTCTATGACTTGATCAAAATTCATGAGGGCCTCCTATGTGTCTTTTATGGTAAGTGTCTATCCATTCTATAAGCACCTCTCGTCATATCACAAGTTATTCAATAACGCCATAATGATGCTCCTGATTACCGGAAACACTTTGATAGAACTGTGCCATGGTAGCATTATAATATGGAACCGCATACAAAAGTCCTAAACCAAATGTTAAGGCTCCAAGTATAAACCAGCCGATGAAGCTAAGGCCGAGGATAAACAGCTCACCTTTATGGCCATCCATCATTTCCTTACTAAGCTGGATTGCTTCTGATGGGCTAATCTCAGGGTGATCGATCATGATATAGTACGTCATGGCATAGCTAAGTGCAGCTATAATGCCAGGAATAACCAATAATAGACTCCATAAGAACGTAAAGACGGTCATTAAAAAATGAGCGACCAGTGTGTCTAAGAAGCGTTTAAAGCCCTGGATAAAGCTATCAAACTCCGTTTTCGCCGTGCGTGTCATGACGAGGTAGAAATTGGCAACGCCGAAAGCCACCGGACCTGCTAAGAGAAAGTTGATTAGCGAAGTAAATGTCGATGACTGTGGTCTTACCTCTACCATATTCCTAAATTGATCGCCCCAATCGCCAGAAAAAAGGTTGAACCTAAAAATCGGTGCTGAGTTATTAAAATTAATGTTGTTTAGGATCATGGCGAGTATCGTAATGGCGATGACCATCCCCCATTTTCCTTCTAGTACAGCTTTTGCCCGTTGTTTCAATTCATAACGTTCCATAGAACCTCCATTTTAAAATCTGATATACTCATATTAAACTTAATTGATTTAAGTCTGATTAAGATACCCTTAATATTTGATGAAATAAGTTCTCTGATAATAACATATCACATATTCAGATAATTTTGACACAACTTATGTTGGAAGGCCGTTTATTATGAAGAAATTTCTATAAATAAAGCTCTCTAAATGATATGATGCTTCAAATCATTTTGAGAGCTTTTGTTATGCCATTATATTAACGATCTACGTCCTCAGCTGATTGCGTTTGCCAACTGCTAATGAGACGATGATAAACGCCGCCGCAAAACCCAGTTCGATGAGGAAAATTCCTAGTATCTCTTTTAATGAGGCGAAGCTAAACCGTGTAAGTACTGCGATTTGGGTGTTCGCCTTCACGTACCAGTAAGTTGGAAAATAGCTGGCGACCTTTAAGACCCCTTCACCTAAAAACGCTTGTGGGACGAACACGCCACTGAGAAAGCAAGTGGACAGTGTAATGATATTCGCCACCGCTGATGAAGCATCCTTGCCTTTTATTAGGTTCGCTAAGAGGAAGCTCAGCCCTAATACGCTGATGCCGAAGATTGCTGCGTTGAGCATGAAGTATAGGGTGTTTGTCTTAAATGCATTTTGAGAATCAAATACTAGGCAAAGTGTCACGAGAATCAGCCATACCACCACTGCAAAAACGGCGATGGCTAAAAGTAGCTGTGCACTCATATTAAGACTGGGCATCGGCCCACAGGCATTGCGCCATTTGATGACTTTACGGTTAAAGACCAACATGATGCTGGAAACGCCTAAGATCATCACGAACATATACGAGTAGGCCAAGTAGTTGAAGAAGAATGGCATCAAATCGCCCTGTACAGCATCTGGGTTTGGATTGATGATGGTCACCTCAGCCGGTTGATCCATCACTGAAGCGATGGCACTGGCAAGCGCATCGGCACCAATCGCTTCGTCTGCGGTTACATACAGCCTAGCGAGATTAAGGTATTGGTTGATCAGGAGATTCACCTGCATGGACTCTACTGATCCAGGCACACTCTGGGCCTTAATCGTCATAGGTTCTCCTGCTAATATCGCATCTGTAAAGCCCTCAGGAATCGTAATCACCATATGGAGCGCTCTGAAATAAAGAGCATCCTGGATCGTCTCCTTAAGATTATCCTCATAGCCTTCCAGAGACTTCACCTCAGCAATCCGCGATAAAGCCGTTTCAATCCCCTTCGTTAGTGGTGTGTCCTCCTCTGAAATGATGGCGATGCTCACCTTCGTGTCGCTGTAAGTGGTAAGCCCTTCACTGGGCTTGTTGAAACTTCTGACGATGAAGGAAACCATCACGAATGCCAGGATATAGACCATCATCACCATTTTATTTTTATTTATGATTTTTAAACAAAGCTTAAAGACTGGCATATTTTCGCCCCCTAATCAGCAGATACGTCAGTGTGCAAAAGATAAGCGCAAAGGCTGACATCCCTGCCAGGTTTTGATAAAGACGTGTGTGCGTATCATAATAATATAAAGCGTAAAGCGCATCTGACAGAAGATTTGCTGGATTGATAAACCCTAGAATTGGCATTTTCTGTGCGATATAGTATTTAATATCCGCGATCATCATGCCCGCCATAAAGGAACCTAACATGGAAATTAGAAGGACTACAGCGATTTTAATGCCTTCACCTTTTTTAATCAACGCAGATATGACTGCTCCCATGGAGATCCCAAGGATACTTCCGATTAAAACGATGAGCGCCACGTATCCGAATTGATCACCAAAGTTCACTCCTAAACCAAACTGCATGTAACCCAACAGGATTAACAGCCCCATGTAATGGATCACGATGGCTGCAAGCAGCCCCGCTGCAAACACCTTCAGCTTATGAACAGGTGAGACATTGAGCCTGGCTGCAAGCGTGGTGAGATTCGCCTGAACGCGGTTGACCTCTTCGATACCATACATACTGCCATACAGACAGGCCATGGCGATGAGTGCGTAAAAATAGACGAGTGACGGATCAGTGGGTTTGTCTGTAACACTGGTCTCCATGATGTAGTTTTGAGAAGTGGACATGGCAGCCATGAGCTCGGGAATCGACTCCGGATACTGTGCTGCGAGGGTGCTGATGGTCGACTGATTAAATGCGTACTGGTCAAGAAAATTTTTAAGAATACTTTGCTTAATCCCTGTCTTCACCACGATGAGCTCTGGAGGTTCGCCTGGTACGATAACTCCCGAAACCTCCCCTTCCTTTAATGCGTTAAGTGCCATCTGTTCATCCCCTAAAATGAGCGTAAACATTCTGTCTTCACCTTCAGATAAACCCTTCATGGTCTCGACAAACTCGGGATAGGCGATATTGTTTACCACGGCGACATCTATGGGTTCAAACTGATCGATCTGCATGACATTTCCGAGGCTTATCTTAAAAAAGGTGGCAAGAGCAATGGGGAAAATCAATGTCCAGAACACCAAACTTCTTTGCCTGAGGAGGCTTTTGATTCGATAGAAAAAAATATGTGCAAACATAGACACCTCCTAGTCTCTTAGCTCTTTGCCGGTGATTTCCAAAAATACGTCGTTCAGTGTCGGCAGCTCAGAATGGATTTTCCCGAAGCTGATGTGCTCTCTCTTGAGTGCTTCTAGAACATTTTCTAGATTATTTTTGCCCTTTGCTGAGCGAATGGTCAGCACGCCTGCTTGATCGATGACCTCAAGAATATTCGGGAGCGATCGCATCGCATCTACCTGAGCCGTCGTTAAATCGAAGGTTTCCACTGTTATCTTCTCTCCCAGTGAAATCATGCCCTTAAGGGCATCCTTTGTCCCCGTAGCCACGATATTGCCCTTATCTAAGATCATGATGCGCGAGCAAATCTGCTCAACCTCTTCCATGTAATGTGAGGTATAGATGATGGTTGCCCCTTGCTTATTTAGGGCCACGATGCCTTCTAAAATCTTATTACGGCTTTGTGGATCCACAGCAACTGTGGGTTCATCCAGGATGATGAGCTTCGGCTTATGTGCGATACCACACGCGATGTTCAGCCTCCTTAGTAACCCCCCACTGAGCTTTTTCGGGTAAAACTTTTTGAAATCTTCCAGTCCGACGAATTGGATGGCTTCCTCCACCAGCAGCTTGCGCGCTTTTTTATCTGGGACATAGAGTCCACAGAAGTAATCGATGTTCTCATAGACGGTGAGTTCATCAAACACTGCCACCTCCTGCATCACGATGCCGATGTCGCGCTTAAGATCATTTGATTCAGGTGTCATCGGCTTACCGAAAACTGACACATCTCCTTTATCGTATTTGAGCAACGATAAAATACAGTTGATGGCGGTGGTTTTGCCAGAGCCGTTTGGACCTAGAAGTCCAAATATCTCACCCTCAGCCACTTCGAAGCTCAAATGATCTAGCGCTAATAAATCACCATATCTTTTAACCAATTGATTGACTTTAACTACCATGAGTTGCCTCCTTAATATTATCTATTAAACACAGTATAGTCTAATTTGAAGTGGATATTCAGTGTCATGCATCACGAACATCACATGACAATTGTCATCTTGTATAGAGGGCTTTATCAGTGATAGACTAAAGAGAGTTGCGATTAACTGCACGCCCGATTTCAGGAGGCTCACATGCCCATCAAAATTAATCCCACCCTTATATCACTATTTGTCATCTGTGCTCTCGTTCAGTTTATTTACCCCTCCGCGCTTATCGGGGTTTTACCCTTTATTTTATGCGCCATCACTGCTGGGCTGATATACTATCTGGAAGCTCCAAAACTCAAGCGCTTCACTTTTATCGCCTACCTTGCGCTGAGTATTTACGATCCCGAATACGTTACCTTTTTACCGGTGATCCTATATGCCTTCGTGGGCGAAGACCCGCTTCCATGGAGTGCCCCTGTGATACTTCCCTATCTTTTTCATCTCAATCGATTGATTCCATTTTCACATACGACGCCTCTGGCGAGTAAGCTCTTTCTTTCACTGGTTATGGTCGTGCTCGCTTTTTTACTTAAGCATCAGCTCTTACGGGAAAACCAGCTCAAAAAAGCGTTAGTGCAGAAAGCAGACGCCATGCGAGCACTTGAGCTCCATTTAAACGAAAAAAACCAGGCCCTCATGTTGCATCAGGATGACGAGATCCACTACGCAACCCTAAATGAACGTAACCGCATCGCCAGAGAAATTCACGACCACGTGGGGCATCAGCTTTCCAGAGTTCTTTTACAAATCGGCGCACAGCTTACCCTAACCCCATCAGATCCAGCGCTCTTATCCATGAAGGACACACTGGACAGCGCCATGGATAACCTCAGAAAGAGCGTTCACGACTTACATGATACCTCAATTGAGTTGGAAACCCAGCTGAGACAAGTCGCCTCAGGTTTTGAGAAATGTCTTCTCTCCATGAATCTCCATCTCGAAAGCGAGCCCCACGCGAAAACAAAAGTCGCCTTGGTGGCCATTCTTAAAGAAAGCCTCTCTAACGTTTCGAAACACTCTAACGCAACACATGTTAAGGTTTCTCTCATCGAGCATCCTACCTTCTATCAGTTCATCATCTATGACAATGGCTCTGCCGAACCGTTTAATACGCTAGACGATCTTCAGGTTCGCGGCATAGGCCTTAAAAACATCGAACAACGCGTCAACGAGCTAAAAGGACGCTTTCTCATCCGTACCCAGACAGGCTTTGAGCTCTTCATCACCCTACCGAAAAATTAAAGGAGACCATTATGACGATATTACTAGTAGACGACGATCCCATCGTCTGTCTTTCTTTAAAAACCATACTTGAAGCCGATAAAGATATCACAGTGGTAGCCACTGGCACAAACGGTTTTGAAGCTGTTATGCTGTATCGTGAACACCATCCTGATCTACTACTCATGGACATCCGCATGCCAGACATGACTGGCCTCGAAGCTGCAGAGCAGCTACTATCTGACTTCCCTGACTCGAAAATTCTGTTTCTTACCACCTTTTCTGATGATGAATATATTATAAAAGCCCTTCGCATCGGGGCGAAGGGCTATCTCTTAAAGCAACATTTTGATCGAATCGTACCGTCTATAAAAACGGTCCTTATGGGGCAAAACGTGTATGGTGATGAAATCATGACGCGTATTCCTGACATGCTGGTGAAAAGCGCTAGAAGCATTGGCACACAGACCTATGGCCTCAGTGAAAAGGAGCTTCAAATCGTGGTAAAGGTCTCAGAAGGACACTCTAACAAAGAAATCTCTGAAACCCTCTATCTCAGTGAGGGTACCGTCAGAAACTACATTAGCACCATTTTAGAAAAATTAGATCTCCGCGACCGCACACAGCTGGCGATTTTTTATTACCAGAACATGAAGGCATAACGCCACTTAGTTTTTTTCCAGTACAGCACAAAGCGTTTCACTGTCCGCTGAGTAAGGCTTTCCAGCCACATCTGAAAACTGATTGACACTATGACCACTCGGTCGTATAATGTGAGTAAATGGAGGGTGACATGCCTAAATCAACATTTCACAATTTACCTGATCAGAGAAAAAACGAAATCACTCAAGCAGCGATAGATGAGTTTTCTAAACATAGCTATCAAGAAGCCAGCATAAACCGCATATGCAAAAATGCCGAAATGGCTAAAGGAAGCTTTTATCAGTATTTCGAGGATAAGCTTGATCTTTACGTTCACCTGATGTCTAAAGCTACAGACGAGAAAATGGCCACCTTTGGCACCCTTATACAGGAATTAAGTCAACTAGACTTTCTGTCACAAATCGAAGCCCTTTATATGAAAGGCATTGAATACGCTGTATTAAAACCCAAGTACGCTGAGCTGGCTAAAAGGTTTTCAGAAGAGCGCCAAATTGATGTAAAAAATGCCATTCTAAAAGGCAATACGGCGCGCGCTTCCGCATTTTATGAGATGCTCATCGAACAAGCAAAAACCAAGGGAACCATCAGAGAAACTGTAGACACGCGCGCATTTGCCATGCTGATCAGTGCCATGAACGATTCAGTGATGTCCTACACATCAGAGGAATATGGCACAGTCGATTATGTACGTGACCGTGAGGCTATTCTAAAATTTATCGGGCTTCAAATGGATATTTTAAAAAAGGGTGTTGACAATATGACCGAGTAGTCGTACAATAAAATTAACCAAAGCGACCACGTGGTCGCTAATTATTTAATCATTATGCGACCGAGTGGTCGCATTTATAGGAGGCATTATGAAACCTTTATTAAATCTTTCAAAACGCACCGATTTTATCATCGGTATGGCTTTCGCCGCTCTAACAACCTCATTTCTAATCCTATTCTTCACCAGCGATGCGTTCTTTAACTGGGCCTTCGAGCGCCATCACAACTTACTCAGCTGGTATATACGTCCGATTTGGATCCTTCCCATCGCGTTTTTTGCTTTCAAACGAAGCTGGACAGGCGTCATGGCATCTATCTTTTGCTTATTCACCAGCATGTTCTGGTTCCCCGCTCCGGATACAGTCAGTCCAAAGGTCGTCGAATTTCTAAACTTTGAAATGGAATACCTCAAGGGTTCATGGGACTTCAGTAAAATATTTGTTCAGATGGCCGTTCCGCTCTTCTTTGCAGGCCTCATCTACACCGCATGGCATAGAAGCGTTAAATCACTGATCGGTGTGATCGTGGCCGCCGCCGTTCTCAAGGTACTCTGGGGTGCGATATTTGCCGGTGAAGCTGGACTTTCCATGATTAAACCAGCTGCTTCAGGCTTAGTCATCTGCGTCGCAGCTGTGGTATACTTCAAAAGAAAGAAAAAGACGGCATAATGCCGTCTTTAAATTCATCACTTATACCCTAATACCTCGATAAGCTTCACGAGATAGTGCGACCGCATCTGATCCGATGCCATAGCCCGCTTCACCGGCGAAAGCTTTAAAATAGCGGACAGAATCGCCGCCATGGCGCGGTGAGAGTATAGAGCGTCATTATCAAAAACCAAATTTTGGAGCTTGCCTTTATCGATGGCGAGCAGTACCGCGCGGTGTACCGAATTTTCTGGTGTCAGAATTCGGGTGCCGCGCTTTTTTAATGTGAGCGATTTACATTTCGTCGCCCGCACACACACACCACACCCGAGACATAAATCCTCGAGAATTTCCACATGCTCATTTTTCTGAATCAAATCCACCGGGCACGCACCGACGCACCTGCCACAATCCACACAGCTGTCGCTGATGTTTGCGATATATGCCGTGGTTTCGATAGGCTGAAGGTTGCCGAACCGCTTTTGGGCCAGTAGGGCTTCACAGCAGCAGCCACAGCAGTTGCAAATAAAGGACAGCCCGCTTTTCATGTTCTCACCACACTGTACGAGGTTATTTTCATAAGCCTCATGGAGCTTTTCCATCCCTTCGACCTTATCCACCCGACGTGCATGACCGTGCCTAATCAGCGAATCCGCCACGGTTCCGAACGTCATACAGATGTCCATAGGCGCATCGCACGCCTTTCCCACATGCTCCATTTTATGACGGCAGTAGCACATGCTAATCCCCATGTGCTCGGAAGTTTCGATATAATGCGATGCACGCTCGAAATCCAGTATCGTCACTGCATCATTTGTGGTGAGCACGCTTTCGTTTACAAACGTCCTGATAAAGCTATTTTGAGTGTCGCAAAACAGCTCCTTCACAAAATCCTCTTCCACATTTAAGTACTCATAATACAGCTTCGCCAGCATCTCTTGATCGATATCGCCCCTGGTACGCATCATGGAAAACTCAAAAAAGCCAGCCATTGGTGGTGGCAATACATAGAACACCTTACCGTCCTTATAGATATCGATGAGCACCGCCCGTTTCGCGAGTCCCTCAAGCACTCTCGAAGCCTCTGCATGGGACATCGACCATCGCTTTGCTGCAGTGGCGATCTCAAATGGCCTGATCGGTAGCTGCGCCACGAGTCGCGCCTCCTCCTCAGAAAACAGCATCTTCAAAATCTTGAACAGATTCTCAGAGACAGGTGCACCTTGCGGATACTTATTTAGACGCACCGCTAAGCTTTCATATCCTTTCTTTGCTGTGATATGTGACATATGTAATCCCCCTTTATTTTTTGTGCCAATATTCTCACAGCACATTTATTTTTTTAAAAATTAAAAATATATGCAATAATAATAACAGTAATCCGTCAATAAAGTATAAGCAGGAGGTGAACTAAACATGAGCCAAGATGATATTCATCATCTATACGCATTTTTCCAGAAAGAAGGACAGAAGCTGCAGCAGTACGTCATAAGAAAATCGAGACGCATAAATGACATGGATGCTGAGGATATCGTCGATGAGGTCATGCTCCAGTTATTATCCATCATAGGGATGCGCGGTCCCGTAAAAAACTTACCTGCATATGTTTACCGGGCGCTACAAAATCGGATGATCGATACGTTCCGTAGAAATGATCGTCTAACCTCGTTAGATGCAGCATTACCTGGTGAAGAAGGCCTAACGATACTCGATCAGCTTAAGGACAGCCAAGATGTCGTATCTGAAATCGAGCATAAAGCACTGATCAAACGCCTTTCGGAAGCCATCGATGCGCTAGAGCCGAAACAAAGAGCCGTGTTTATCGCCACTGAATTTGATGGTAAATCCTTCAAAGAATTATCTGAGCTGTGGCATGAACCGATCGGCACACTCTTATCCCGTAAATCAAGGGCGATGAAAGCATTGCAAACCAAATTAAAAGATCTGGATCCTCGTTAAGAGGCAAAATATCTGAATCATATTTGAAAGGAGAAATTTTATGAAAACCTTAAAAGAATCATTTAAATCCTTACCTAAATGGACACAAATTCTGCTATTTGCTTTACTCGCCGTCTTCGGCATCACGTTTTTCGGCTTTATATTCGGCTACATCATCATGTGGTTATGGAACCGATTAATGCCAGAGATATTCGGCCTTACCACTATCACCTACTGGCAAGGTATCGGCCTCTTCATCCTTGCACGTATCCTCTTAGGTTCCTTTGGTTCAGATAACTCTAATAAATCTGAATCTAAAAAAATCAAAAAAGTGGCACATGCCTCGGCTGATCCTGACTGGGTACGCTACAACGCTTGGTGGGAAAAAGAAGGTAAAGAAGCTTTTGAGCATTACACAAACGATGAAGAATAGAATATGAATTGTTTCATGGAAGTCCTCGATTCTGAGGACTTTTTTATGTATAAAAAACGGGCTACTGAAAATATTAACAAATTAACAGTACCCGTGTTTAAAAATGGAAATGCAACATCACTTACCTATTTCATTTTGAAAAGTTTCGTACATTTTAGATATCATAGGAAAATAGTGAATTTTGATATTATTAATCATGTTTTTAGCGAGAACCTCATCATAAGTTTGAACCGATAGATTTCGTTCTTCTAAAGCTTTCAACCATACCTCACCATCTTGTATCATTCCGATCTTAAATGATAATTTAATAGCGTCTCGTGGACCTTTTACATCATAACCTTGATTTTCTAGATAATCTTTCAAGACCTTCCAAGCGAGTTCAAAGGCCATTTCAAAGAATTGAATCATACCCGCCATTTCAATTTCATTAAGTTCTGGATTATTAATGTGCCTTGCTAGCACTGTGTAAGCACGGTCGAAATTGCTAAACCTCTGAATCCACCGAACATCTGACATGAGTTACACCTCTGACCCCTTATTTTTTTCATATAGTGTTTTACCAAATTCTATAATGTGCGTTTTAAGTGCTTGAGATTCAATCAAATCAAAGCCAATAACATCAAAGTAATATGGAATTGGAAGTAACTCATTCAGTTTATAGTTTAATTCAGTAATCAATGAAAAATCGATATTGTTCCCGAATACAGCCATATCAACATCTGACCCATTTTTATAATTACCAATTGCTCTACTTCCAAAAATTACTACGCGTTCTATTCTATCGAAATCAAGAATCGCTTTTACAATCATTTCAATAACATTATCTGATAAACCAAAATTCATACTAATACCTACAACTATTTTGACATTAGACTAGTATTATTATATCATATTTTTCCTTTTCTCATCTTTCAACATGTGTTATAATTATCCTCATCAGACCCCGGGGTATAGGGGGTATAATTGGAGGAATCATGAAACAGCTTGCTAAGTACAGAAGGGCCTCACAGTACGCCTTCGGAGGTATCGTTTTATTTGTTTTTACCGCTTTTCCAAATGGCATCTAATATGTCCTCTGATGAAGCAAAGCTTCAAATGTACAACTATTATAAGCTTGGTTGCCCCATCGCCTGGATTCAAGGCTTTTTAAACAAGTTTTCACTGTTTAAAATTAAGCGTGATGCAAATAGCTGCATTTCCCATAAAGTTCTCTCTCGTGAGGACTTTTTTAGTAGGAAAAATAACTTAATAAAAGTAAGATTAACCCTGCGAATCCATAAGCTTGCTTCTTATTAGTGGCATAGCCTTGAAAATCATCATATTTATTTGTATTCTTTATTTGCTTTTTCGATTGATGTCTTTTTTCTTGAACCTCATTCATCAGATCGAAAACTCTTCTGCGATCTTCAGAGAAGTACATCAGTAGAAAGCATCCACCTGAGAGAAGCCCTAGCATGAACCCGATACTTGCAAATCCAAGTTTAGAAACACCCCATGACACGCCATATCCTATGCTTGATATAAATGCGGTTCTTAATAAAAAGGATCTGTCAATTATGCTCATCACTTTATTAAACACTGCACTCTCCTATTTAGATATATATGAAATCAGCTCAGCTAAGTTCTTAACATCGACATGGTTATTTTTTTCCTGAAAAAATTCGAGAAACTCTCTATCCTTCTCTGTAAGTTCATCAGGATTCGCTTCTAGTTTTTTTCGAAGTGACTTAGCCACACCCTGAAGCATCATACGGAGTGCAAAGTTTAGCTTTTCTGGATCAAATCCACCTTGAAGGTAAAAGAACGGGATATTTAGCTCTGTTAAAGACATGTTATTCTTGATTAAATCTTGCGTATTCTGCTCCGAGTATTGGTTTGCCCCTACTGCAAATACGATGACTTGATTGTTAGCGTTTTTTGGAAGATGCTTAATAAATGCGTTAAGCCCTGCCACTTTTGAAGCATGAACACACCCACCGAAAAATATTCGGTCATAAGCGTTTAAATCGACTTTTGACAGCTGATTCAGCGGGATGGCTTTACAACCGAGTTCAGTTGCCAGCATGTTTGCATACTGCTCTGTGTGACCAGTGTTAGATTTAAAGATAATCACGGAATTCATAATGCTACCTCCCATTTTTGATTATACGTTTTCTTAGCCATAGATTATTCCTCTTTCTCATCATTAACAAGTACAGACTCAATTAACGCCATTAAATAATTTTCCTCTTCATAGCTTTTATACCTACCAAATGCATAAGTACATCCTCCTAGTACACCAAATCCAATCATAATGAATATTCCTATGATCAACTCCGCTGTTACATTAGGGGAAGTAACCAAACCATAAATTATCAAACTTAGCATCAATAAATAAATAAGCAATATGAATATCAAAAGAAACTTAACTGGTGTATACAGCTTAAACCGCCCTTCAAGAACCGTTTTATCTCCAGACTGATAGAAACGCCCATAAAAAGCCCGGCCAAACGAGTTGGTAAAGTAAGGCGTGCGTTTATGCATCATGATTTGATCACCATTAATATGACCCACGACTATAGTAAATCTACTTAGCATCGCACCAAAGCTTGAATCCATTTGGCTCTGAAATTTCCTTTTACATTCATCTATGTTTAGCTCGGAAACGAATTTCATATTCATTTTAACCACCCTAAGGGAAATCTAATTTTACTCTCTGTCTCACACTGATAGCTGCTTCATCACGCCTTGTTCCATAAGGCGGTGGATCAGTTTGAAAAGTTCATCACCTGGAAGCGGCTCTGGTTGCTTGAACCAGTAGCTCATGATACCGATCATAGAGGATAAAGTGTACTCGATAATATAATCCAGTTCCGTGAGATTCATACCTGGTTTCTCAGATAAAACGCGCATTAGGCTAGGCTTAATCGCGTTTTTTAGTTTACTGGCAAAGGCCGGATCGCCTTTGTCCCCTAATAAAACACTATAATATTTTTCATTTTGCGCATAAAGTGCCAGAAACGCATCGATGGGCATCCCCAAATTACCCGTAGGCAGTGAAACGGGCGGGAGCTCATCAAGCTCAGGGATAAGCGCGTTTTCGATCTCTTCCAGTACTGCATAGACATCCGTGAAATACTCATAAAATGTTCCTCGATTATAGCCCGCTTTTGTGGTGATGTCTTTGACCGTAATTTTTTCTATTCTTTGCTCACAGTAGAGCGCCCAAAATGCCTCGATGAGGTTTTGTTTCGTCTGCGCTGTAAGATGTGGTTGTTTTTTCATCTTTTTTCTCCCATAAATCCGACAGAAGCGATGAGATTGTTGGTTGATAACCGAACCCATCACCCGTATATTTGCAGTATACAACACGTTGTCGGAAATTAATAATAAATCTTTTTATATCGGAGGAAACCTATGATTACCATCCTTTGTGCCGGTACCACTGCAGCAGGCTTTAGGGCAGGCGTCCCCAGCATCATCATCCCCTTTTCAAATGACCAGTTCGCATGGGCACATCGCTCCTATGACCTCGGTGTCGGTGCGAAGCCGATATCGAAGAAAGACCTTACCGCTGATAACCTCGCTGCCGCCATCACGTATGCCCTAAGTGAACCCATCGTTACTAACGCTAAAGCACTCGGTGAAAAAATCGCCACAGAAAATGGCGCGCTGAAATGTGCTAAGATCATCATGAAAACACTGGATTTTGATCGACCAGTGAAGCAGGAGGCCGTGCTAACACTATAAAAGAACCCTCGACCAGTTTATGTCCTGATCGAGGGTTTGTCTTTTACATAGGCTTATTCCATTCGAATCAGCGCTTTTGCTTATGCTGAATCGACTTTGAAAACTTAGCGATGGCTTTGAACTTTTCATTTTTCGATTTAAGGTAGTCTGCCTTATTCTCCATGTAATCGTCCTCTGCCTTAAGCTTAAGGTATGACGCCCACCTTTTTTCTGACAGCTCGCCATCTCTGATGGCTTCATAAACGGCACATCCCGGCTCGTTCGTATGGGTACAGTCTCTGAAACGACATCTGCTAGTAATCACTTCCACATCGTAAAATGCCATGTCCATCCCTTCTTGAGCATCCCACATGCCGATTTCTCGCATGCCAGGTGTGTCTATGACCATGCCACCGCTAGGCAGCATTACCAGCTCTCGATGCGTCGTGGTGTGACGCCCTTTATCATCGTTTCTTATTTCTCTGGTCTCTAATTTATCCTGGCCAGTCAGCCAGTTGATCAAAGTCGATTTGCCGACCCCCGAAGAACCTAATAATGCGACGGTTGTTCCAGGGGTGATATAAGACATCACATCATCGAACCCTTCGTTGGTAACTGCTGACACGCCGAGAATATCGACACCGTTTCCGATGGCATCCACTGCTCTAAATTTGCTGTGGATATCCTCGCATAAATCTACTTTTGTTAACACCACAACCGGTGTTGCACCACTTTCCCATACGAGAACGAGATAACGTTCCAGCCTTCTCAGATTAAAATCGTTATTGACTGACATACAGATGAACGTGGTATCGACATTGGTTGCGACCACCTGTTCATCGTTCACCTTTCCTGCAGCCTTTCGGATAAAAGCGCTTTTACGTGTGAGCAGGTGGTGTATAATCCCATTACCCGCACTGCCATGCGCGCGATCCAGCAGGACGAAATCGCCCACTGCAGGGTAATCACTGATGGTCTGTGCCTGAAAACGATACTTCCCCGACACCACAGCAAAAAACTCTCCACCTTCGGTAATCACACGGTAAACGTCCTTTGATTGCGATAGCACCCTTCCGATATGAAGTTCTTCATACTGAAGGGCTTCGTTATGCATGGAGACTGTGAGTCCATATTTTTTCATGGCTTCATAACTCATGGCGACCACCTCCAATCTCGTGAAGTGGAAATGCAGGTCTTGCAAGTGGCCCTAGTGCGATGGACATCAGCTTCAAAGGATTATCATCTGCAGCGATTCGATTTGGACTCAAGTGTCCGCATTTGCTACATCTAAAAATAATCGCCCATTCGCCATTCTTCTTTACCCATACACTGATGGGTTCCATGATGCCCCCGCAGTTTGCGGCTCGATCGCCCGGTAAATGATCCACGTGAACGCTACTTAAACAGTTGGGGCAGTGATTTCTGTGGTGGCTTCCAGCACCTTCTGGCACGACCATTTGTCCACAGTTTTTACAGATAAAGCTTTCATAGCAAGCTTCATTTTGATAATTTTTATTTCTACTTGAATATTTCAATGTGTGCTCCTCCTAAAGTGTTTTACGCTTTATGGGAGACTCGTATACGATTATTTTATGCAAGTCCCCAGGACTATTGCACTCTCATTGCTATTTTTAGACATAAATAAACTCCTTTCTCTGAGTTAATCTTCTATAAACGACTGCCTTTAGGCAACTTTAATATAGCATAAATATAAGCGGAAAAATGTTAAATTAATATGTCACTTAAGCGTCCGCCACAGCACACACCCGATATACACCAGCCCAGCATAACCCACAAACGGGTAGAAAACCGCGATGAGGTTACTGAACGAAAACTGACCGAGAAACCATGTGACGATACCTACTGCGACGGCGAAAATCTGATTTCGCTTATGGTGATGGACGAAGAACCGGCTACAGGCCGACCACATCATGGTGGCACATGAGGAGAACATCCCTAAAATCAGGATAACCGAAAATGCACCTGCTAAAGCTTCCGATAGATTTCTCGCCAGATAAAGTGTCGGAATCTCTATGGTGATGATTTCCTTAGCGTTTAGTAAAATTGCAGTGTTCATAATCCCGATGGCCAGGATAAAGATCACTGAACCGATGTCCGCTCCTAGCTGTGCTTCACGTTTACTGTGCGCAGAGCGACCAAGTGCAGAATAGTAGGTGCTCGCCGTGAAAAGACATAGCGATAAATAGAGAATCGCACTAAATCCCCAGCTGGAAGTCGGCTGCTTTTGTGCCAATGCCCCTTCAGTCATCACCATATCAGAAAACCCACCAAAATCCTTCATCACCGTTAACATCCCCACTAACAGTGCGAAAGCGATGATGACAGGACCGATGGAGGAAACCAGTCTTATGAGCTTCTGAAACCCGATCAGATAGGCACTGACCACGGCGAGTGCCATGATGGTCGTTCCGATCATTCTATGAAGTCCAAAGAATTCATTCATCGTGGTTCCTGCCGCAGAAATCATCACGGAGATGATAAGCATCAGTGTCACTGGCACCAGCCATGCATAAAACGTCCCTAAACGCTCACCACAATAATACTTAAAATGATCAAAGGGCCGTTCCCTATGTTCAAAGCCCGTTACCAGTAAAATTCGACTCACCACTAGGAATCCCACTAAAAAAACCGCTAACACCCCATAGCTCATATAACCGAAGCTGGAGAAAAACTGCAGAATCTCCTGCCCTGTGGCGAAACCAGATCCGATCATAAAGGCGATAAATGCCCCTACGATTTTCAACACTGCTTTAGTCTGCATGAAGACCTCTCAAAACACCCTCAGCGGTGAGTATTGCCAGTAGCTCACCTAAATCCCCGTTCATCAGCTGCCACTTAGCGCCTGTAATTTCTGGAACATCCTGCTGTGAGCAATTGGTGTGCAGGTAGACACTGTCCATCCCCACCCCACTTGCACCTTCGATATCGGCGATATGGTCGTTTCCGATAAACAGGCACTCTTCAGGGCTTAGTTCCTCTTCAGTTAATAGGATATTAAAGTAATGTGGCGATGGTTTGCACACCCGGTACTCTGAGGAGAGATAAATACTGTCTAGGTATGGCAGTATGCCGGTGGCCTTAAGCTCGTCCATGGTAAACGCCGTCTGTGCATTGGACAAAAGCAGAATTTTTAGATCATGCGCCTTTAAAGCCTCGAGTAATTCGATCGCTCCTGGATAAGGCTTCACGTATTCTAAAGATAGTATCCTGAAAAGCCGCGCCACTTCCCTCAGCGTCTGGGAGCTCACTTTAACATCCGCGCTACTGAACAGGCGTTTAAACACCTTCAGAATATCGATATCCGGATAATCGGTCCCTTTATTTTTCTGTTTCTCCAGCTGAGCCTGCACCTGTTCCAGATAAGCAGCCTTAAGTGCGTCCGCCTGATAATATGCGCCGTGGAGCGCATAAAAGTGCGCCAGCTTTTCCCAGAGCTCAGGCCGATCCTCGTCTGTGTGAATGTCTAATAACGTGCCGTATAAATCAAAAATGATCGTCGTATAAGGTCTTTGCATAGTATCCTCCGTATTTGCAACTATAATACACCGATTTCGGGACAATATCAACAAACAAAACCCTCGTGCATGACGCTTTATGCTTCGTCTGCATGAGGGTTCTCTCTTTATAGCTTAATTTAAAGCATGCGGTACAGGTCCGAAAGAATTACTCTGTCACGTCGCTAAGTGCGTCACTAATAGCCAGTAACAGCACTTTGCTACTATAGGTCGCACCTGTAATCACATCCACCTGAAGAGACTGTGCTTCTATAACGTCATCTACTATAACCTCGGCTGGTGCTCCCTGTCCGTTAAGATGCTCGATGATTTGTATATCTGTGATGGCGTGGTCCTTTACGGTGACACTTACCTTTGCAGAAACAGGTATCTCGCCGTAACTACCTTCATAAATACCATCGTTTAAATCTGCTAAATCGATCACAGGAACCTCTATATTTGATAGTGCATTTAGATTCGATTCCACCCGTTTGAAAAAGACGAACCCGATTCCGACGATTACCAGTAACACGACCAAAATAATAATAACAACCTTCTTTTTCATATTTACCCCCCTCCAAAATACTAAAAAACTAAATAATGGTTTATCTCATTTATAGTTATCCCTGATAATAACCGCTGAAATAATAATCCGTAAAATGCTTAAGAATAACACTTCTATTATGCTTCTGCTTTTAACACATCGAAATCGTGAACGAGTCTTTCAACTTCAAACTCAACTGATCCCTGGTCCATGGTTTTCATTGAAACGCCAACTGTACAACCATAAATAGGATAATGATATACCGCGATAACACTATCAGGACCCATGCCTGTGTGTCCAAAAACACCTCTAGATTCATCTGTCATCAAACCCATAGCATAACCGGGTTCTTTCCAAGGGCGATTTCCAATATCAAATGGTATTTTGTAAGCTTCTCTCATTTTTGATAAAGTTGATTGACTTATTACTTTCCCTGTAGCCAAACAGTGAAGAAATTTGCACGCATCTTTTAAAGTTCCAATAATCATCCCATGATACAACCACCCCGGATGATATCCGTTTTTAACATGGGTGCAATATTCTAGCTGTTTCCGTTCTGTTGCAACCTCAGCACTGTTCAAACCAAGTGGTTCGAATATTAACGCTCTCAAAGCAGAATTAAGGGTTGAACCCGTTGTTCTTTCAATAAGTTCTCGTATATGATAATAACCGATATTTGAATACATCCACCCTGTTCCTGGTTTAAATAACAGGCTTATAGCATGAGTTCTCTCAACTAACATATCATACTCCCATGGTTCAACATCATGTTCTACCGCTTCCTGATAAATACGTGTATTGTAATCGGGATAACCTGCCTCATGCCTTAATATTTGCTCTAATGTGACCTCTTCTTCAAAATAATAATTATCAAGCTCTAGCCGCTCTTGTTCAACCAGTTTCATAATGGCAGTAGCTAACACGACTTTCCCAAAACTCCACCATGGTACTATTTCATCATGATCGAAGTGAACATCATCCTTTAAATAACAATACATACGTTCCTCACATCCTTAACTAAAATTTCTAACCTTCATCAAAACAACTTCACAACTATAAAAGAAAATAAAAACACACAGCAAAGTCCGACGAACACGGCCAGATAACTCGTTCCGCCTTTTTTCTCATAATAATTCAATCGCTCTTCTGCCGTTAGCTCTGAAGCGATTTTAAGGTGCTTTTCCACATATGTTTTATAAAAAAAGTTTCCCGTCGCACCCATAAAAACCGAAAATATCAGACCAAGAAGTTGCCTTGCACCCTCCACTAAAGTAGTCGACATCAGCAGCACAATCATCATTAGCCCCAATATGTATTGTTTCCGGTAAAAGCACCACATTGGCGACAAAAAGAACGCTGCCCAGTTCCAAGTTGTCCTTTTCTCAAGTACGGTCATCGTCTCAAACTTATCCATATAGTACTCGGCTTCGTTGCCTATAAAATCCTTCATCTCCCGCTGCTCTCCCGAAATCTGTTGCCCACTAACATAAGTGTTGTAAATAAAACTTGGCTGAGGCTCGATTTGCACTCCGCACTTCGAACAAAACCGATCCTCTTCATCGGCGATATGATTACAACTGGGGCACGTCTTATTATTCTCCATTGCTCACACTCCTCTTAATATTGTTTCCTACCAAACGCCCACTCTTCCCTAAACAAACCCATAACATGAATATCATGATACTCGCCCGCTCTAAAGATTTCTTTTCTAAGGACTCCTTCACGAACGAACCCGAGCTTCTCATAGCTACGAATCGCTCTGGGATTAAAGCTATACACATTCAGCTTTACCTTTCTGATGTTCATCTCGTTAAAAATAAAGTTAATCAGTGTCCTCATGGCATCGGTACCATAGCCCTTGCTTAGATAAGCTTTATCACCGATAAAAATCCCCACTTCCACGACACTGTTTTTCCAGTCCACCGTGTTAACACCACAACCGCCGATATATAACCCCTCAGCTAACGTTTCGATGGCGAAACTATACACACCACAACTCATGGCGGTTAAAGAGTTCAGCCATTTGACTTCATCTTCGTAAGTATACGGAAATGGAATTCCCGGTGTGAGAAGCGATTTGATTTCCTCGTCATTAATGAGCTCTAAAATCCTAGGTATATCCTCTTTTCCATAGGGCCTAAGCTTGATTAATTCTCCTTTATACATGCTACACCTCCATTGATGATTTACTTGTATCGTTATGTAAAAAGTTTAGTATAATGTTTATATCATACCACTTTCAGGAGGTTCTAATGGCACTTTTTAATGTAAGTTTTTATTCTGATGTTCTTGGTCTCTGGACGCAAATGAATGTCGTCCTCCCGCAGCACGCATTACAAAAGGATCGCAAGCTACCCGTATTATACCTGTTACATGGCATGAGCGACGATCATTCCATTTGGCTTAGAAACACATCGATTGAACGCTATGTAGATAACTACGACATCGCCGTCATCATGCCCACAACCCATCTTGGCTGGTACACGGATATGACACATGGTAATCAGTACTGGACATTTATTTCAGAAGAGCTCCCTAAAATCTGCCACTCCTTTTTTAATCAGCTTTCCACGAAACGAGAAGACAATTTCGTCGCAGGACTCTCTATGGGTGGATACGGCGCAGTGAAAATGGGGCTAGCTGCTTCAGAATCCTTCGCTGCTGTGGCTTCATTATCAGGTGCATTAGATGTCGCCTCCAACTATGCTCATATGCAGAATATCCGTGGAAAAGACTTTTGGCCTAATATCTTCGGAGAAGAGGAGCATATAAAAGGTAGTGAAAATGATCTGCTGGCCCTCGCAACACGACTAAAAAAATCTGGCAAGCCACTCCCAGACATCTATATGTGGTGCGGTACAGAAGATCATCTATATCAGCAAAATATCACGATGAAGAACCATCTAGAATCACTTGGTTATAACCTAACCTACGAAGAATCCCCCGGTGATCATCAATGGAAATATTGGGATGCCCAAATCCAAACCGTACTGAAATGGCTACCAATCTAATTCCCTATATCCGCTTCTATAAGCCACTGACCATTTTCTTGACGCTTCCAAACCGTCATGTACTTGCCAGTGGCTTCTGTTACTTGCCCGTCTTCATCCACCATGGTTCTCTGATAAATTCCATACGTATAGCCTAAGGTCCCGTCAGAAGAAAGGTCTGCATGCATAGGGGTCCAGACCAGCTTGTTTCCTGGCGTGTCAAAAAAAGCTTTCATAGCCGATTCTATCGCATCCGGTCCTACGATAGGAGGATTAGCCAAGCTACCGACCATGGCCCCATGAGGTGCAAAAAAACGCGCCCAGCCTGCAGCCCCCTCATTATTTGCAGCATCACAAAATTGCTTTTCAAGTGCGATTAAATCAATCATCGTATGCCTCCTTACATATTTAATCCAGTGATCTAAGTAGCAACCTAATTTTTAAGAATTCTATTTTTAATGCATTTCGCTTTAACTGATAATTCTGATGAATTGTCATTAAGCACACTTTCCTTAATGGCTCATCAAGCTCTCAAAAAACGCTGTCCTTTTTTAAAAGCTTGGTTAATCCCCTTAAATCATTAAGATCCCCTAGCATATCGTGAAGCCGAATAACGCTGTCTAATAGCTCTGGTGATACTTCGACTACACCTCGCTTAGCCAAATACATCACCCGTTTGTTGAATATTCTGAACTGATGTAGCGATTCGCCCCGTTTTAAATCGACCTGCTCAAGTCGCTTTTTAACCTTCTTAAGTAAAGCATCCAATCTTTCCTGCGAATTAAAATGTTCGAATGACACGGATAGGCTAATCCTTATCACTGGCACCTGTGCCAGCTCGTTTTTTACATTTTCAATCAAACGCTCCATGATTTCCACAGGCTCAAGGTGTTCCATGCTAACTAGAAGCTTTTTATAAACCTGATAAGCTCTAAGCTTCTCATATCGCATAAATGCCACTTTTATCTGATTATAAAATGCCTCTAACTCATGATTTTCATCTGACTTAACCCACCAAATGAGCGTTTCCGCTATGCGTAGATCAACCCTTAACTGATGAACAGCCTTTACACTTAGATCACTCACCTCGAGCTGACGATTAATCCTAGCGTCCACTCGAAATCCCCCTCAGGATATCTCTCGAGCAGTCCAAACTACTTCTCTGCAATTACGAGCATTTCAAAATCCACGTTTGCATCCCCATCTCCGCGGATAATCACTTTATACCCACCGTCTCAAAACGTATTAAAAAACCTGGAACATGAGAAATCAAGTTCTAGGTTTTCATATCTTACTCTCCCGTATAATACCGTATTGTCAACTAAACTTACTCAGTTTAGCCTTACAACCTTTGTTTTTCGAGGTTTCACAAAAAAAATATAGTGACCCCCCTTTTTTGAAGTATAATTGATTCACCACAAACCATTATCCTGCCAA
>Ga0209794_1001098_pt1 | contig 25075 bp, 26 predicted proteins | sample EBPBio232013_DNA_FD_185869 | JGI IMG/M metagenome (GOLD analysis project Ga0209794, IMG submission 185869) | Wastewater treatment Type I Accumulibacter community from EBPR Bioreactor in Madison, WI, USA - Reactor 1_5/23/2013_ DNA (SPAdes)... | ecosystem: Engineered > Bioreactor > EBPR >... | reverse complement strand
ACCAATTGCCCGGAATACAAGGTGACGGCGGTGGAGGTGCGGCGCACCAACGCCCTGTCGGACTGGCAGATGCAGGACCGCGAGGAGGCCCCGAAGCATCGCGCCATCGCAGCACCGCGCCCGGCGGCGGAATGATGGAGAAGGCCTTTCGCCCTGCGGCCGTGACACCGCTGCGCTATGACGGCGCGGCGGGGGCCGTGCGTGCCCCGCGCGATGTGCCGGTCGAGGTGCCGGTCAACCTCGTCTATGGCGGGCTGCCCCATGTCGTGCTCATGGCCAGTCCGGCGAACCTTGAAGACCTCGCGCTCGGCTTCTCGCTCACCGAGGGCATTATCGAGCACCCCGTCGAGCTGCGCAGCTATCGCCAGCGGCAGGAGGGGCGGGGCATCATCCTTGAGATCGAACTGGCAGGTCCCGCGCTCACCCGGCTGCTCGCACGCCGCAGAGCCATGGCCGGGCGCACGGGTTGCGGGCTGTGCGGTGTGGAGGACCTCGATCAGCTCGATCTCGCGAGCCGCGTGCAGGGCGGGGCGAGCATCGACAACACCGCCATCGCCCGCGCATTGCACGCGCTGGAGGCGCTCCAGCCCATGAACAGCCGCACCCATGCGGTGCATGCAGCGGGTTGGTTCGCACAGGATGGAACGCCCGTGCTGGTGCGCGAGGATGTCGGTCGTCACAATGCGCTGGACAAGATGATCGGCGCGGCGCTGGCCACCGGGGCCGATCCACGCGCGGGCTTTGTGGTCATCACCTCGCGCTGCTCGTATGAGATGGTCGAGAAGACGGCGCTGTTCGGTGCGGGCACGCTGGTGGCCATTTCCGCGCCGACCTCGCTCGCCATCGAGCGCGCGCAGGCGCTGGGCGTTCGCCTTGTGGGCGTAGCGCGCGAGGATGGCGCGCTGGAATTTGTTGAATCGCCGGAGGACCCCGCTTGAGCGAGATCGATCATGACAACGCCGCCAAGCTCGCGCGCATGGCGGGGCAGATCGCGGATTTCTATCGTCCCTACCCAGAGCAAACGGCGGTGGAGGGCATTTCCACGCATATCAACAAGTTCTGGACGCCCCGCATGCGCGCCGAGTTTCTCACCGCCTTTCCAGAGGGGGATGATGCGCTCGATCCACTCCTGCGCGCGGCGCGCCCGTTGATCCGCGCGGCCTCGGCCTGAGCATTAACGACCCAGTAGCTTGGCGAGGCGCGCAAAGTCGGCCTCTGCTTCGCCCCGGTTGTTGGGGTTGCGCAGAATGGCGGCAGGGTGAAAGGTCACCAGTGTGCGCGTGCCGAGATAGCTGTGCTCGCCTTGCCGAAGCACGCTCATCGGCGCTTTGCCGGGGATGAGCCAGCGCGCCGCCGAAAGCCCCAAGGCCAGAATGATCCTGGGGCGCAGTGCCTCGATCTGCGCGCTCAGCAGCGGCGCACAAGCCCGCGCTTCCTCGGGCTTCGGCGCACGGTTGGCGGGCGGCCGGCATTTGAGCACATTGGCGATGAAGACATCCTCGCGCGCCAGCCCGATTCCGCCGAGAAACTGGCTCAGCAGCTTGCCCGAACGCCCGACAAACGGCAGTCCAGTGGCATCTTCCGTCGCCCCCGGCGCTTCCCCGATGATCAGCAGGCCTGAGCGCGCGCTGCCGGTGCCGAACACGACCTGCGTGCGCGAGGCATGAAGGGAACAGGCCGTGCAGGCCATGGCACGGGCGCGGATCGGCGCGAGTAAATGCGCCAATGCGGCATCATCGGGGGCGACTGCGGGGGAAGCGCACATCTCCGTCATGGATTTCAACCCTCGTGAGGCAAGGCATATGCGCCGCCCGTCAACGGGGGTCGCGTCATCGCGCCTGCTTGCCCCATAGGAGAGGGCGGCACAAGAACCCTTAGTCTGGTGTTAACGGTATAGCGACAATACTCAATCTTGGGTTGTTTATTGGATTCCCATGCTCAAGGTCCTTGTCCCGAGCCTGCTGGTCGCCCTGCCTGCCGTCGTGCTGCCCCTCCGGCCGGTGGAAGGCGCGCCGATGCTCGTCTATGCGCCGCGCGCTCAAGGTCTGGCTGCCGGCGTGCTCGCGCGCGCCGATGCGCGGCTGGTGCGGGCCTACGCGCGCGAGGATCTGATGGTGGTGATGGATGCCACGCCCGGTCTTGTCCGGCGCCTCTATGCCGCCGGTGCCACCCTTGTTCTCTTTGCCCCGCTGCGTGCGGGTTGTCCGATCTGAAGGAGCCTCGCCCATGTCCGCCCCCCTTCCGCGCAGCGCCGACAGCCTGATGCAGATCCGCTCGATTACGGCCTGGTCCATTGTGGCGGCTGAGGTGGTGTTGGCCTTGGTCATCATCGCGGTGGAGATGAACCACGGCGTGTTTCATTGGTCATCCACCCTTGCCGCGGTGGGAATTGCCGCCAGCAGCTTCTATTTCCGGGCCCATACGGACAACGAATGGGTCCGCAACCTCGCCGCCGCCCTGCTGATGGGGCAGGTGATGCTGCTGCTCGCCGCCTTTGAAGGGTCCGGCTATGTGCTGGATATGCACATGGTGTTCTTCGCGGGGCTGGGGCTGGTGGCGGGCTTGTGCAGCATCGGCGCCGTCGCCTCGGCGACGGTCGCGGTGGCGCTTCATCATGTGCTGCTCAACGTCATCTATCCCATGGCGGTGTTTCCGACGGGCGCGGATTTCACCCGCGTCATCATCCATGCTGTCATCCTGCTGGTGGAAGCGGGGGCGCTCAGCCTGCTGATTCTTCAGCTGGAGCGCGCCCTTGCCACCAATGCCGAGGCGCTGGAGGCGGCCGAGGCCGCACGCGCCAAGACCGAGCACCTGAGCGCCGAGAGCGAGGTGGCCAACCAGCGCAGCCGCGAGCGCAACCAGACCATGGAGCGCGCCATTGGCGAGTTCTCGCGCGTGATCGACGACACCCTCCAGCGCACGGTGCGGGAGGTGAACGAGATGAGCGCCGCCGTGGAGCAACTCACCCGGAATGCGGAAGCCTCGCAGCGGCAGGTGGAAGTGGCCTCCGAAGGCGCCTTGACCGCCAATGATCGTATGCAGGGCGTGGCCGGTTCGGTGGGTGAGCTGGCAAGCTCCACCGGCGAAATCGCCCAGCAGGTTCAGCGCACCTCCGCCAGCGTGAGTGCGGTGCGCACCGCCGGCGAGGAAAGCCTCGGCGCCATGGACGCCCTGCGCGCCGCTTCCGAAAAGATCGGCAATGTCATCGCGCTCATTCAGGCCATTGCCGAGCAGACCAACCTTCTCGCCCTCAATGCCACCATCGAGGCCGCCCGCGCGGGCGAGGCCGGCAAGGGCTTTGCCGTGGTGGCCTCGGAGGTGAAATCGCTTGCGGTGCAAACCACCCGCGCCATCGAGGAAATCAGCCAGCAGATTCTCTCGGTTCAGAATGCAGCCAGCAATTCCGCCAATGCCATCAACGCCATTGTGGAGCGCGTGCAGGGCATTGATGCTTACATGGCCTCGATCGCGGCGGCGGTGGAGGAGCAGGATTCCACCACGCGCGGCATCTCGGAGACCATGCAGGAGACCGCCGAAGGGGCGACGCAATCCTCCCGTGCCTTGGCCGAGGTGATGTCGCAGGCCGCGCAGGTCCAATCTGTGGCCGGAGCCTTGCGCCAGACAGCCTCGCGCGTGGGCGAAGCCACCAACGTGGTGCAGCGCGAAGTCGCGAGCTTCATCCGCCTCGCCCGCGAGGCCTGAGCCTCACGCGCCCTTGGGACGGAACGCCTTGATGACAGCCTCGTCCGTCTCCAGCCGCGTTCCGCCGATCAGGTCGATGCAATAGGGAACGGCGGCGAACACCGCATCAAGACACGTGTCAATCGCGGCGGGCTTGCCCGGCATGTTGATGATGAGGCTTGCCCCGCGCGTCCCCGCGATCTGACGGGAGAGGATGGCGGTGGGCACATCCTTGAGCGAGGCGCGGCGCATTTCCTCGCCAAAACCGTCCAGCTCGCGCTCGATCACGGCACGGGTGGCTTCCGGTGTCACATCACGAAGGGCCGGGCCGGTGCCGCCGGTGGTCAGGATCAGCGGGCAGCGCAAGCGATCCGCCATCTCGATCAGGCTGGCTTCGATCAGGGGGCGCTCATCGGCGATGATGCGCTTTTCCGAGTGCCATGGGGTGGTCAACGCGCGGCCGAGCCATGCTTCGATGGCGGGGCCGCCGCGATCCTCATAGACCCCTTGCGACGCCCGATCGGAGATGACGAGAACACCGATCGGGATAGAGGTCATGGGTCTTTCCTTTTTCTCGCATCCGCTTTGCCCCGAAACCGGCAACCACCCCCGCCTGCGCGGGGGCATGCTTTCCGGGCGGATGCTCAGCGCGGCACAGCCTTGGCTTTGGCCACATCCGCATCCTGCAGGAAGTCGATCACGCGCTGCACGACACCGACGTTGTCGATGTTGTCGAGCATATCCTGATAAGCTTCCTTGGCCTTCGGCGGCAATTTATGGGCGATTCCCTGATGGCAGTCGATGCAGGTCTTGCCCTGTGTCAGCGCGACGGGGTGGATCTTGCTGGCGCGCGGTTCCTGCGCGGAGAACTCCATGTAGTCGAACTTGTGGCAGTTGCGGCATTCGCGGCTGTCCGTCGTCTTCATGGCGCGCCACACAGACTTGGACATGTCCAGGCGGTGCGCGTCGAACTTCTCCTTGGTGTCGATCGTGCCGAGGATCTTGTGCAGGACTTCGTTGGAAGCCTGGATCTTGCGCACCATCTTGTGGCCCCACTCCTTCGGCACGTGGCAATCCGGGCAGGAAGCGCGCACGCCGGTGCGGTTGGAGTAATGCACCGTGTTCCGGTATTCCATGAACACGTTGTCCTTCATCTCGTGGCACGAGATGCAGAACTTCTCGGTGTTGGTGACTTCCAGCGCCCAGTTGAAGCCACCCCAGAAGATGACGCCCGCCGCGAAAGCCACCACGGTGATGGTGCCCCAGGCATAGCGTGCGGTGGGGCTGAAGAACCACTTGAACAGACGTTTGATCAGCCCCGGTTTCGGCGCGGGGGCAGGGGTTGCGTTGTCGCTCATCACACCCTCACTTGGCCTGCGTGGCGTTCTGGAAGGTGTTGTTCACCAGCGGCTTGGCATCGGCCTGCGGCACATGGCACTGCTGGCAGAAGTAGCGGGTGCCGGCCACCTTATCGAGGCGCGCGCCTTGCCGGTCCACATAATGCGTCTCGGAGATCTTGGGCGCGTTGATCTTGGTGTTGCCCGGCCAATCGTGGCAGCTCATGCAGGCGTTGTTCTCCGTCGTGATCTGATATCCCTCCACCTTGTGGGGGATCAGCGGCGGCTGCTGGCGATAGGCGCGGTCAAACCCGTTGGCCGGGGTCTGCTGTTTGATCACGTCCGGCGGGGGGTTCATCTCGTTCATGGGGGTGTCGGCCAGCCCCTTGATGTTGACGCGGCCGCCATCCTGCGCCTGCGAGGCAACAGCAAACAGCCCGGCGGTGACAAGGGCCAGCAGAAGAGCAGAAAACCCGAATGAGTTCCCGGCCGGTTTTGAAAAACGGCTTCTGGAGGTGCCGGTCATGACGCGATCCTTTCGCAAGTCGGAAGCGGAGTGGTGGCTAACGCGCGCGGTTCAAGGGCGCGCGCATCAAAACGGTGGGTGAAGGCGAAGACCCGCTCGGGGCAGGTGTCGATGCAGGCGCCGCACAGCGTGCAATCCGCCGAGAGGATGACCGGGGAAGCGCCGGTTTTGCCCCCACGCAGCGCGGGCGTGATCACATGCGGTTCCGGGCACACGGCGAAGCAATCCATGCAGTCGTCGCAAGCGGCGCGCGCCGGGGCCGAAACCCGCAGCAGCGCCACCTTGCCGATGGCCCCGTAAGCCGCGCCGACCGGGCAGAGATGCCCGCACCAGCCGTGCTTGGCCACAAAGAGGTCGAACAGGAAGATGGCGAGCGCGGGCAGAAGCCCGAAAAACGTCCCGAAAACCAGCGCCCGGTGCAGCGCGGTAATGGGGTTCACCAACTCCCAGGCCACCATGCCGGTGAGCGCGGACATGATGACCAGACCGACAGCGAAATAATGGCGCGTCTCTGCCCGCAGCTTGGCGGAGGTGGTGATGCCGAGCTTGCGGCGAAGAAAAGCCGCGAAATCCGTCACCGGGTTGAGCGGGCAGACCCAGGCACAATAACTGCGCCCGCCCAGCAGCAGATAACCCACAAGCACAATGCCCGCGCCGATCAGCGCAAGGCCCTCCGGCCAGTGGCGTGTGGCAAGGCTCTGCACCAGAACGAAGGGATCGGTGAGCGGCAACACATTGAGCGTCATCGAGGAGGCGATCGTTCCTTTGGCGATCCAGAGGCCGAACAGCGGCCCGGTGAGGAACAGCGCGAGGAAAAACAGCTGGCTGAGGCGGCGCAGAATGCCGAAGCGATGCGCCTGCCAGAAGCCCTTCTTCTCCTCGGCCTCGATGTAGGGAGTGAGGTTGGCCGCCATCTCACGGCCTCCAGTTGGAGTTGGGCAGGCCGGAAGGGGGGGCGGCGGGCGCCGCCGGTGCGTCCAGGCCACGCGTCGGCAGCTTCACCGGCGCGTCGACCAGCGCGCCGCCCGCCTTGTCTTTCTCCACCCAACCGCGCTTGTAATGCGCGTCCTGGCTCAGGGCCGCCATCTCGCGCGGCAGCACCTTGATTGCGGCTTGCGTGAGCACGCAGGACTTTTCGCACTTGCCGCAGCCGGTGCAGTAATCGGGGTGAACCACAGGTTCGAAAATGGCGTGCTTGTCGGTGCGCGCGTTGTGCGTGCGCTCCAGCGTGATCGCCTTGTCGATGACCGGGCACACGCGATAGCAAACGTCACACCGCAAGCCATGAAGGTTGAGGCAGGTCTCGCGTGAGGTGATCACCGCGACGCCCATCTTGGCTTTGGCGATATCGACGAGGGAGTGCTCCAGCGCGCCGGTGGGGCAGGCTTTCACGCAAGGGATGGTGTCGCACATCTCGCACGGCACGTTGCGGGCATGGAAGAACGGCGTGCCGAGGGCCGGGCCATCCGACCAATCCGCCAGCTTCAGCGTTCCATAAGGGCAATCGCGCACGCAAAGGCCGCAGCGTACGCAAGCCGAGAGGAAGTCTTTTTCCGGCAATGCACCCGGCGGGCGCAGGGCCTGAGCGGGCAGGGCCTTTGACTGCTGGCCGAGGCCCCCCACGAGAACACAGGCCGCCGCCGCACTGGCGGAGAAGCGCGCCATCTCCTCCAGCGCCTTGCGACGCTGGGGATTCTTCGGCTTCTCAGGGGTGTTGGCGGCGGACATGTTGCGTACTCGTTCAGGCAGCCACGACCTTGCAGGCGCACTTCTTGAAGTCCGTCTCCTTCGAGATCGGGCAGGTCGCATCCAGCGTGAGCTTGTTGGCGAGCTGGCTCTCGTCGAAGAACGGGAAGTACACGAGCCCGCGCGGCGGCTTGTTGCGGCCCTTCGTTTCCACGCGTGTCGCCACTTCGCCGCGCTTGGTCACGATCTTGATCGTCTGTCCGCGATGCAGCCCACGATCAGAGGCGTCGTCCGGGTGCATGAACAGCACGGCGGCAGGCACCGAGCGGTGGAGTTCCGGCACGCGGCGGGTCATCGAGCCGGAATGCCAATGCTCCAGCACGCGGCCCGTGCAGAGCCACAGGTTGAACTCGTTGTCCGGCACCTCGGCGGCGGGCTCATAGGGGCAGAAGATGATGCGGGCCTTCTTGTCGGGCTTGCCGTAGAAGGAATAGCCCTCGCCCTGCTTCACGTAGGGATCGAAGCCTTCCTTGAAGCGCCACAGCGTTTCCTTGTTGTCCACCACCGGCCAGCGCAGGCCCCGCGCCTTGTGATACTGCTCGAAGTCCGCAAGGTCGTGGCCGTGGCCACGTCCGAAGGCGGCATATTCCTCGAACAGGCCTTTCTGGATATAGCAGCCGAAGGCCTGCGCCTCGGAGTTGTCGAAGCCCTGCTGGCACTCGGAGGTCGGGAACTTGTTCACGACGCCATTGCCGTAGAGCACGTCATACATCGTCTTGCCGCGCACCTCCGGCTTCTTGGCGATCAGCTCTTCCGGCCACACCTCCTCGATCTTGAAATACTTCGAGAATTCAATGGTCTGCCAGAGGTCGGAGCGTGCCTCGCCCGGCGCTTTCACCTGCTGACGCCAGAACTGGGTGCGCCGCTCGGCATTGCCGTAGGCGCCTTCCTTTTCCATCCACATCGCGGTGGGCAGGATCAGGTCGGCGGCGAGCGCGGTGACGGTGGGGTAGGGGTCCGACACCACGATGAAGTTGGCCGGGTTCCGATAGCCGGGGTAGCCTTCCTCGTTCATGTTGGGCGCGGTCTGCATATTGTTGGTGCACTGCACCCAATAGGCATTGAGCTTGCCGTCTTTCAGCATGCGGTGCTGCACCACGGCGTGATAGCCGATGTTGCCGGGGATGGTCCCTTCCGGCACGCCCCACAGCTTTTCGGTCATCTCGCGATGCTTGGGGTTGGTCACCACCATGTCGGCCGGCAGGCGGTGCGAGAAGGTGCCCACCTCGCGCGCCGTGCCGCAGGCAGAGGGCTGGCCGGTGAGAGAGAACGGCCCGCAGCCCGGCTCGGAGATCTTACCCGTCAGCAGATGCACGTTGTAGATCATGTTGTTGACCCAGGTGCCGCGCGTATGCTGGTTGAACCCCATGGTCCAGAAGGAGATCACCTTCTTCTTGGGGTCGGCATAGAGCTTGGCGAGACGCAGGAGGTTCTCCTTCGGCACGCCCGACATCTTGTGCGCATATTCGAGGTCATAGGGCTGGAGCAGCTTCTTGTATTCCTCGAAGCCGATCTTGTCCTTCATGCCCGCCGGGTCGAGCGCGCCGTCCTTGCCTGCCTTGTGCGAGGCGTTCACGGCTTTCGCTTCCAGCGCATTCGTCGGACGCAGGCCATAGCCGATGTCGGTCACGGTCGAGGCGAACTCGACGTGCTTGCCGGTGAAATCCTTGTTCACGGCATTGTTGTTGACGATGTAGTGCTGGATGTAATTCAGGATCGCCAGATCCGAATGCGGCACGAAAATCATGGGATTGTCGGCCAGCTCATAGGAGCGATGCTCGAAAGTGGAGAGGATATGCACTTCCGCGCCCTGATGCGTCAGGCGGCGGTCGGTGATGCGGCTCCACAGGATCGGGTGCATCTCGGCCATGTTCGAGCCCCAGAGCACGAAGGCATCCGTCTTCTCGATGTCGTCATAGCAGCCCATCGGCTCGTCGATGCCGAAGGTGCGCATGAAGCCCGCCACGGCGGAAGCCATGCAATGGCGCGCGTTGGGGTCGAGGTTGTTGGAGCGGAAGCCCGCCTTGAACAGCTTGGAGGCGGCATAGCCCTCCCAGATCGTCCATTGGCCCGAGCCGAACATGCCGATGCCCGAGGGGCCGGTCTTCTTCAACGCTTCCTTGAACTTCTCCGCCATGATGGTGAAGGCGGCATCCCAGCTGATCGGCGTGAAGTCGCCGTTCTTGTCGAACTTGCCGTTCTTCATGCGCAGCAGCGGCTTGGTCAGCCGGTCCTCGCCGTACATGATTTTCGAGAGGAAATAGCCCTTGATGCAGTTGAGGCCGCGGTTCACCGGGGCATCGGGGTCGCCCTGGGTCGCAACAACCCGGCCGTTCTTGGTGCCGACGATGACGCCGCAACCCGTGCCGCAGAAACGGCACACGCCCTTGTCCCAGCGGATGCCATCCGGCCCGGCCTGCGCCTGCGCTTCACCGGTGAGCGTGATGCCGGCCGCATTGGCGGCAGCCGCAGCAGCTGCGGCTTTGAGCGTGTCGCGGCGGGAGAGGTCGAGTTTGTCAGACATGGGGAATTCCTCCGGTGAGGCGAAAAATCAGGTCGAAGCGGCGGGTGTGGCCGGCTCGAACGCGTGGTAGGCGAGCGAAGCGGCCACCACGCCCGGCAAGCGGTGCATGGCGGTGAGCTGGTCCAGCGCCAGCGTTGTTTCGGTGTCGATGGCGGTCAGCGCGACGCGGCCTTCTTCGGCATGGCCGACGATCTCCACGCCCGGCAGCGCGGCCAGCGCATCCAGCGCGATCTGGGTCCGCTCCGGCGCAAGGTGGACCACGATGCCGCAGATATTGACGTTCCGGAGGGTCATGCGTGCGTCTCCAGCCGGGCGGTCTCGCGCGCCAGAAGCGCGGTATCGCGGGCCAGAAGCGTGATGGCGGAAACGGGGCAGGGGGCGAGGCATTCGCCGCAGCCCGAGCACATCGTGGGATTGAGCACCGGCGCGGCGCGCCCGCCGGCCAGCGGCACGAAGCGGATGGCGTTTTCGTCGCACACCTCGCCGCAGCGGCGGCAGCTGACGCCCTTGGCCTCGACGCAGGAAGCGCCAATGCTGGCAACGCGGACCAGCGTTTCCTCGGGCGAGGCAGGCACGAAGGCGCGCAGGACAGCGCGCCGGGAAAGCCCAGACGACATCATTCCCCCGTTACGGTGGTTGAAAGCAGGAAAGTGGGAAAAAGGACCGCTACCGCGCGGTTCCCGCGCGAAGCGCGAATCGTAGGGCGGACGCCGTTGCCCGCGACCCGCAACCTGACTTCTGTTAAGTCTGCGGGCATTGTTCTGGATCAACTATGGTTGAAAACGGGCGCAACCTGATCGTTTGAAGAGCAAAATTGCACAAAGCTTCAACAGCGCACGCAGGCGTGCAGTTGCTCTTGCGCATTGTCCGCAGGGCCGGTGCGAGCTACCTAGAGGCGTGATGAAACTGACACCCCTTCGCCTTCTCGCTCTCGCCCTGCTCGTTGGTGCAGGTGCGGCCCTGTGGTTTCTGCTCAATCGCGCGGAACGCATCGGCACCGTCACGGTGACGCGCGGCTCGATTGCCGAGGCGGTTTACGCCACCGGCAGCGTCGAGCCCGTCACCTGGGCCAAGGTGCTGCCGCTGGTGCGCACGCGCATCGTCGAGCATTGCCGCTGCGAGGGCAAACAGGTGAAAAAGGGCGATGTCCTTGCCCGTCTTGATGACTCAGGTGCACAGGCGGACCTGAAACAGGCCGAGGCCAAGCGCGTGTTCGCGGCGGCGGAGCTGGCCCGCCAGACGGATCTCTTCAAGCGCGGTATCACCACCAAACAGGCGCTAGAACGCTCCCAGACCGACCTTTTGCAGGTCGATCGTCAGATTGATGCGCTCAAGGCCCGCCTGCGCGACTTCCTGCTGCTCTCCCCGGCCGATGGCGTCGTGCTGCGCTCGGATGCGCAGGTCGGCGATATTCCCGCCACCACCGACACGCTCTTTACCGTGGGCGAGCCCGCCCCCTTGCGCGTGGTGGGGGAGGTGAACGAGGAGGACATCCCCCGGGTTAAACTCGGCCAGAAGGCGCTGCTGCGCAACGAGGGCTTTCCCGCGCAGGCGCTGGAGTCGAGCGTCGATGCCATCACGCCCAAGGGCGACGCCGCCGCGAAAACCTTCCGCGTCTACCTCGCCCTGCCGGATAACACCCCCTTGCGCATCGGCATGAATGTCGAGGCCAACATCATCGTGGCGGAGAAGAAGGATACCTTGCTTGCACCGGCCGAGGCGATCCGCGAGCCCGGTACCGCACGCGCCAGCGTGTTTGTGGTGCGCGACGGCAAGCTCAAGGCGCTGCCGGTCACCACGGGCATTCGCGGCTCGCGCGCCTGGGAGGTGAGCGGCGATCTGAAAGAAGGCGATGTGCTGGCTGCGCCCCTCAAACCCGACTACCGCGATGGCCTCGCCGTGCGGATGAAGTGAGGAGGCGGGCATGGGCCTGACGCTCTCCATCGCCTTCACGCATATCCGCTGGCGTTTGCGCCAGACCATGGTGGGTGTTGTCGGCGTGGCCACCGGTGTCGGCTTTGCCATCATGATGGCCTCCCTCATGGAAGGCTCGCAGAAGGATTTTGTCGCCCAACTGGTCGATGGCTTGCCCCATATCACCGTGAGTGACGAGCGCCGCGCCCCGCCCGTTCAGCCCGCGACGAGCGTTTACACCGACGCGTATATCCACAATCTCGTCACCAAGGATCGCCGCCCCGGCATCAAAAACCCGCTCTCGGTCATGCATATGGTCGAAGAGAACCTGAGCGGCGCTATTGCGCCCTCCGTGCGGGCCAATGTGCTCGTGCGTCAGGCCGGGCGCGATGTCGGCGCCATCATGCTGGGGGTGGACCCGCTGCGCGAGGCGCGCGTCTCCAACATCGCCACCAAGATGGTGGAGGGCGAGCTGTCCAACCTCAATCGCGCCTCCAACGCCATTGTTATCGGCGGGCGCATGGCCCTGCGCCTTGGTCTGCGCGTCGGCAACACCCTACCGATTTCCGCCTCCAACGGGCGCTCGATCGCCGCCACCGTGGTCGGTATCTATCGCACCGGCGTCGCGCAGATCGATGACACGACCATCTATTCGCTGACCCGCACGGCGCAGATTCTGGCGGGGCAGAGCGCGCTCATCAACGAGTTCCACCTCAAACTCGCCGATGCCATGACAGCGCGCGAGGTCGCCCAGCGCATCGAGGCCGATACGGGCTACAAATCGGTGAGCTGGCAGGAGGCACACGAGGATCTGCTCAACGCGTTCCAGATCCGCAACTTCATCATGTACGCGGTGGTGGGCGCCATTTTGCTGGTGGCCTCTTTCGGCACCTACAACATCATTTCCACCATTACGCATGAGAAAACCCGCGACATCGCGATCATGAAGTCGCTGGGCCTCAAGCGGAACCTCGTGCGGCGCATCTTCGTCATCGAGGCGCTGATCATCGGTCTCATCGGCATGGTCGCCGGTTTCCTGCTGGGCTACGCGATGACGCGCGCGCTGGCGCTGGTGGAGTTCAGATCCCCCTTCGGCGACGCAACCTCCCTGCCGGTGGTGTATGATGTGAAGCATTACGCGCTGGCGGGCGGCATCGCGCTGCTCGCCTCTTTCATTGCGGCATGGCTTCCGGCCAGCAAGGCCTCCGGCGTCAACCCGGTCGAGATCATCCGGGGCGCATCATGATAGCCTTTGCAAGCATCGTTGGCACCGGTTTGCGTGAAGCAAAGGCTTTTGAGGAGAAATCCTCGTGACCAAGATCGAAGCCCATCCCCTGATCGAAGCGCGCGGCATCACGCGCACGCTCCCCGGCGAAATCGAGGCCGTGCTGGTGCATGACATTGATCTGGCGATTCAGCCCGGCGAGTTTGTGGCCATCACCGGCCCGTCCGGCTCGGGCAAATCCTCGCTGATGTATCTGCTGGGGCTGCTCGATACGCCCACGCGCGGCGATATCGTGATCGATGGCCACTCCACCGCGACGCTTGATGAGGATCGCAAGGCGCAGCTTCGGCTGGAGACGCTGGGGTTCGTCTTCCAGTTCCACTTTCTGCTGGCCGAGTTTTCCGCGCTCGACAACGTGATGCTGCCGATGCGTGCGCTCGGTAAGCTATCCGAAGAGGCCATGCGCGCCCGCGCCATGTCCCTTCTCACGCGCCTTGGCCTGGCCGAGCATAGCCACAAGCGGCCGGATCAGATGTCCGGCGGTCAGCGCCAGCGTGTCGCCATTGCCCGCGCCCTCGCCAATGACCCCAAGGTGATTCTCGCGGATGAACCCACCGGCAACCTCGATACGCACTCCACCGAGCAGGTGTTCGACATCATCCGGGAACTGGTGGGCGAGGGCGGGCGTTCGGTTGTCATCGTGACCCATGATCCGAATCTGGCCCGCCGCGCGTCTCGCCGCCTGCATGTGGTTGACGGTGCTCTGGCACCCGTGCCCGATGCAAATAGCTAGGACAATTTGCAGAAAAAACAGGTAAACCTGCCAAAAAGTCGAACAAAACAAATAAAATCGCCGTAAGTTACCAAAAATTCAACCATTGATAGAGAGATAGTGGCCCGGACATTTGCGCTGCGCAGCTCAACGGGGGGTCTGCCGACGATGACTGGGATCAAGCTCTCGATGAGCGGGAAAATGCGTCTGGCGACGTTTTTCCTGATATTGGCTTTGGGTATTCTCGCCAAGCTTTTTGTGGAGCAATCGCGCAAGGATATCGAGTTCGCGCTCAAGGAGCGCGACGGCGTGAGCTACCTTGCTGTCCTGTGGCCCATCCTGCGCGATGCCAATACGCTTGAAACGCTCGATCTGGACAAGGCGCGCGCGGCGCTGGCCGGTGTGGCGACTCGCTTCGATGACGCCTTCGGCAGCGGCACCGAGAGCGGCGCGCTCGCCGGTGCGCTTCAGTCCAAGGATACGCCGGGCATCCGCCGCACGGCGCGCGCCCTGATCGCCAAGGTCGGCGATGCCTCCAATCTCATTCTCGATCCGGATCTCGACAGCTACTACACGATGGATCTGGCGGTGGTGAAAACCCCGGACGTGTCGGATGCCGCGCGAACCCTTCTGGACCGGATCAGGAGCATCAATGGCCGGCCCAATGTCGGCTTCCGGGAAAAAGCGCAGGTGATGATCGATCTTGGGCAGCTTGAAAGCGCGCGCGCTGCGTTGATGGCCTCGCTCAAGACTGCCATTGCCTCCAGCGCGGATGGCAGTCTCGGTGCCGCCTACAAGAGCGTTCGGGAGCCGTTGGATCTCGCGCTTGGCAATTTCATTGCCCAGGCCCAGCAGGATGCCGCCAGCCTGACGTTGCAGCAGGACGCCATCGACAACGTCGAGATTTCCGCCCTGCACACCAAGCTTCAGAACGCAAACAATCACTTTCAGGATGTGAGCCTGCGGGAGCTGGACCGGTTGCTGGCCGCGCGCATCGCCGGCTTTCAGTCTCGCCTGTGGAGCAATCTTGCCGCGGCCGGTGGCGTCACGCTTTTGGCGCTGGCGCTGCTCACCTTTGCCGGGGTCTCCAATGCGCGCGGTATCCGCAGGTTGATCGGCCGCATGGATGCGCTGGTGGATGGCGATCTCGACAGCGCGGTGCCCTTTATCGGGGATCGGCATGAACTCGGCCAGATCGCCAAGGCGGTGGAGGTGTTCCGGCAACAGCTGCGTCAGATCGAGGAAGTGCACGCCCACCAGAGCCAGAGCCGCAGCGCGAAGGAGGCCGAACAGGCACGCCGCGCCACGCTCGAGGCGTTGGCGGTGACGCTGGACTCCAAGCTGATGGGCATTGCCGGTCGCGTGCGGGACATGGCCTCGTCCATCGCGGTGGAATCGCGCGATCTGAACGAGGGCGCTCTTCATAACGCGGAAGGCGTGGCGATTGTCGCGGATGCGGCCTCGCGCACGGTATCGAGCACGCGGGCAGCGGCCTCCGGCGCGCAGGATCTCGTCCAGCGGTCCCAAGCGCTGCACCAACGCATCACCGAGGTCGCGAGCGTGGGCCAGCAAGCCATGACCAGCGTCGGCAATGCCGATGGCCGCATGCGCCATCTCACCGAAACCGCCGGTAAGATCAACGAAATCGTGGCCATGATTTCGACTATCGCCTCCCAGACCAATCTCCTTGCGCTCAATGCGGCCATTGAGGCGGCGCGGGCAGGGGAGGCGGGCAAGGGTTTTGCTGTCGTGGCGGCAGAGGTCAAAGCCTTGGCCAACCAGACGGCCCGAGCCACCGATGATATCGCCCATCAGGTGCTGGAAATTCAGGGCGCGACGGCCAATGTCGCGGATGACATGAACGCCGTCCGCACTATCATCGAGGGGCTGGATCAGTTGTCCAGCAACGCGGCTGCGCTGGTGGAGGAGCAGACATCCGGGATTGATGCGATTTCGGGCGCGACCGGCGATCTGGCCGACGAGATGCGGCGTCTAGATGTTGTCGCGCGGGAGCTGGAGAGCTTTGCTGCCTCGACCCGCGCCTTGGCCGAGCGCACGAATACCGCCTCAACGCAGATGGGTCGCGAGGCGGATATGCTGGCAAGCGAGGTCAGCGCCATCGTCGCCAGCTTGCGTGCGGTCTGAAAAAAAAAGGGCGGGCCAAGCCCGCCCGCTTTCAGGCGACCCGCGCTTTGATGCGCTGGAAGAAGCTGTCGAGATCGCTCGCCAGGCCTTGCGCCGCCGAGGTCACGCCATCTGCCGCTCCGAGCGCTTGCGCCGCACAGCTGCGCGCCTCGCTGATGGTGTGGCTGGCCGCCTCCATGCTGGCGCTCATGCTGGCGCTGGTCCGGGCCGTTTCCATCACGGATCGCGCGATTTCTCCGGTGGCCTGATTCTGCTGCTGGATCGAATCCGAAATGGCGCGGATCTCGCGCTGGATCTCCCCGATCCGATCGGTCATCTGCTGGATCGACGCGACTGTTGCGTCCGTCGTGCCCTGCACGCCCACGATCTGGTCGGAAATCTCGGTGGTCGCGCGGGAGGTCTGCCCGGCAAGCTCTTTCACTTCGCTGGCCACCACGGCAAAGCCCTTGCCCGCTTCACCCGCGCGGGCCGCCTCGATGGTGGCATTCAGGGCCAGAAGGTTGGTCTGCTCGGCAATGGCGCGGATCAGCCCCACGACATCACCGATACTCTGGGTGGAGCCGACGAGCTTGTTGGCGGCTTCCCCGGCGGCGCTGGAATAGCCCGAGACATGGTCGATCAGCTGCGCCGAGCCGGAAACGCGCTGGTTGATGTCGCGGATGGAGGCGGACAGCTCCTCGGCGGCGCTGGCGACCGAGTTGACATAGCTTGAGGTCTGCGCGGCGGCATCGCGCGCCTGCGCCGTGCTCGCAATACCTGAGCTTGCCGCCTGTTCCAGCGTGGTCGCGCTGGCGCGGACCGACTGCGCCAGTGTATTGAACGACGACAACCGCTTGGAAACGGCGGTCTCGAGATCATCGATCATCCCCATCAATGCGCTATTGAGCTGGCGCTGGTGATCAACCACATGCGTGGAATAGGTGGAGAGCGCGAGGTCGAGATCCAGCATCAGCGCCTTGTTGAGGCAGGCGATATCCTGATGGGCGCGCGCGGCGCGGGTGAGCAACCCGGCGCTCAGCACGCCCGAAAGCTCCGTGAGCATGAACTGGTAGGCGGCGATGTACCAGCTGGGCTCAAGCCCGATTCGGACATGAGCCATGCCGATGCGTTCAGACGACTCGAAATAAGTCTCGTCAAACCGGCCGGAGAAGAGATTCTGCCAATGCTGTATCTGCTTGCTGACCAGAACAGGCTGGCGCTGGCCGATCAGCGCGCCAAGGTGCGGCACGGTGCGCATATGATCGTAAAGCTGGGTGAGAATCTGGGGCAGGCGCGGGGAAATCCGGGCCCATATCTTGGGAAGGCGTGCCCGATCCTCGGTGGAAAGGCGCGCGAATGCGATTCTGGCAGCAGAAGTTGGAACCACGGCATTCTCCTAGTGGTGCATTGAGGAATTAAAACCTCAGGCTGCCACGACTCTGCAGGAGAGTGGTTGATGAATGCCTAACAGAATTGTAAGTCATTCAATATGCTGAAAAAATGAGCAGGCTAACGTTTTGTTGGCGTACTGGTCAAAAGTTGTGCGAGGCTCTGCTCAAACCAGCTGATCCGCTGTTCATGCAGGGCCAGCCGGGGCGGCGTATCATCGTGCCGGGCGGCCTTTTGCAGCGCAGCACAAGCGGCGTTGTCCTCAAGGTGAACTCGCCGCGCGAAAAAGCGGAACAGGCGATCGACGCTGATCCACGCCAGCTCCCGCAAGCTGCGGCGCAAGCCGCTGGTGGTGGGGGCATGGGGGATGCGGAAGAAGCGCATGCGGGTGCGCGTCTTGTCATGCGCATCGGGCAGGATGTCCTGCACAATCATGTACCAATAGCCCTCACCCAGATAATTGAGCGCATGGGCAAAGGAGATGATCAGCTTGGGGAAAAGCTGGATAATCCGGTAGCGCTGCGGCAAAAAGGTCCCCGCCTCGCATTCCGCCACCATGGTCGGAAGGCTGGCGGCGTCGCCGTTGCGGAAAAAGGCGCTGTGGGCGCCAAAACGCTCGTACTGAACGCCCTCTGCCGGGATGTAGCCGGCCTTGCCGAAGGTGGTGGGGTGCACGGCGACGAGATGATAATCGTCGAGCGAGATCTCCATCACCGGTCGCCAATGCGAGGCCACCGTGCAATCCAGCCCGCCGGCAGGGCGGGACAACCAGCCCGAGATATGGGCCAGAATGGGGTAGGCGGGGCCAAGCCAGGCCTTGATGTCCGGCCCACCCTCGGGCGATGAAAAACGTCCGAACAGGAACCCGCCGACCTGCGCCACCTCCACTGCAGGCAGGCGCGCATCCATCTCGCGCGGGGTCTTGCCGAACATCTCCGGGCAATGCGGAATCCCGAGCGCGACGCCCTCGTGGTTGTAGCGCCAGTGATGAAACCCGCAGAGCACGGGGCCATTGCCGCGCTCCCCCACGCGCAAGGGATAGTTGCGATGCGCGCAGCGGTTTTCGAACGCCGCAATGCCCTGCTCGAAGCGCTGTACGAAAATGTCGCGCCCGCCGAGCCTGGCCGTGAACCAATCGTTCTTGTCAGGAATCTGGTGCGCAAAGCCGAGGAAATTCCACACCGTCCCCAGCGCCTCCTGCTCCTGCGCGAAGGCCGCAGGGTCCACCTTGGCGGCGTTGAACCGCGCACGCATCTCGGGGGAGAGGTGATCGGGGAGGGGGCTTTGGCTCATCACGCTCGCTCGCTGTTGCGCCGCACAGTGCGACGCAAGCAGCGTTGAAGCAAGTAAAAGCGGTTCGCTTTTTACCACGTCCCCACGTTGGGCTTGCTCACCCAAGGCTCGGCGGGGGCAAGGGCGTCGCCCTTCTGAAGCAGTTCCACCGAAATACCGTCCGGGCTTTTCACGAAAGCCATGCGGCCATCACGTGGGGGGCGATGCACAGTGTAGCCCGCCGCCTCGATATGCGAGCAGGTCTCGTAGATATTGTCCACGCGGTAGGCGAGGTGGCCGAAGTTGCGCCCGCCGGTATATTCCTCGTCATCCCAGTTATAGGTCAGCTCCAGCTCCTTCGAGCGGGTGGCTTTCGCGTGCTCCACATCGCCCGGTGCGGCAAGGAAAATGAGCGTGAAGCGCCCGGCGGGATTTTCCGCGCGGCGGGTCTCGACCAGCCCCAGCGCACCACAGAAAAACTTCAGCGACGCCTCGACATTCCGCACGCGGACCATGGTGTGAAGGTATTCCATTTTTTCCTCCGTTGATGGGCCGCAGGGTAGGGCAGTTGCTCGCGGGATCAATGTTGCGATGCACGAATTCGGAACGGGCGCGAAATTTCCCCAAGTTGAATCCGGGGTGCGCGAATAGTGGTTGCGAATCCGCCCGCCTTGAATGCTATGGTTAACGCAAGAGAAAGATTCGTCGTGCGTGCCACAGTGCAGGGGCTGTGCGGCAGGGTCTCATCCGCCGGGTCGCGTGTTGTGCCCGGCAATTCTGTTCGAACCTCAGGGTGGGCCGCGTTTCAATGAGTGATGAATTCGGATCCAAGAGCTTCGGCAATCGTTTTCTCGTCTCGGGCACGGTGCGCGAGTCCGAGCGTGCGGATGAAGCCCCGCTTGATCTCGTCGAGATCGCCGGGCGCATCAAATGGTTCGACGTGTCCAAGGGCTTCGGCTTCATCGTGCCGGACAGCGGCGCGCCGGATGTGTTGCTGCACGTTTCCTGCCTGCGCCGGGACGGCTACCAAACCGCGCCGGAGGGGGCCCGCATCGTTGTCGAGGCGATCGAGCGTCCACGCGGCTATCAGGCCTTCCGCGTCCTCTCGATGGACCTGTCCACGGCGACGCATCCCTCGCAGCTTCCGCCCGCGCGTACCCATGTCCAGGTGACCCCGCAGGGTGGCTTCGAGCGCGTTGTCGTCAAGTGGTTCAACCGCCTGCGCGGCTTCGGCTTCGTCACCCGCGGGGATGGCTCTGAAGATATTTTCGTGCATATGGAAACCCTCCGCCGCACCGGCATTGCCGAGCTTGTGCCGGGTGACACTGTCTTCGTGCGTTTCGGCAACGGTCCCAAGGGGTTGATGGCGGCCGAGGTGCGTCTGGCGGAAAACGGCAATCCGCCCAGCTCTCATTGAGCGGGTTTTGACGGTCGGCTCTTGCCGGCATGACATCGGTATTTTCAGGGGCGAGGGCTTTAGCCACTCGCCCTTTGGTGTATTGGCCCTGTGCACTACGCATACGGAGGCCACCAGAAGGTGGATAAGGGAATGACGGAGAAAAACGAAGCACTCAAGGCGCCCGTCCTGACGCGTAACCGCATCATCCTCGCCATCATCGTGCTGGTCATGGTCAGCGTGGCGACGATCTCCGTGGTGACCAACGTGGACACCATGTACGACCGCTGGGAAAAGGCAAACCGCAGTGGTGCGCCCGCCGGTCTGCAGGCGCGTCAGCTTGATTCGCTGGAGCTGGTCTCCGGCCAGCGGCGCCACCGTTTCATGGTCGAGGTGATGCGCACCGATGCCGACCGGGCGCGCGGCCTGATGTATCGCCGCTCGCTGCCGCCGGAAGAGGGGATGCTGTTCGACTTCGGCGACGAGCAGAACGTGACGATGTGGATGAAAAATACCTTCATCCCGCTCGACATGATTTTTGTGCGTGCTGACGGTCGAATCCATCGTATCGAGCATCGCACCGAGCCGGAAAGCGAGAAGCTGATCGCCTCGGGCGCTCCGGTGAAGGCTGTGCTGGAGCTGAACTCCGGCGTGGCGATCCGCCTCAACCTGAAGCCGGGCGATTATATCGTTCACCCCATTTTCAAGTGATGTGGCGCGCGGCTTGCGGTCGCGCGCGTGGCATGTTAGCCGCTTACGGACGCCTCCACGGGCATGCCCGTGATGCGGTGAACGCCGGGGTATAGCGCAGTCTGGTAGCGCGGTAGTTTTGGGTACTACAGGTCGTTGGTTCGAATCCAGCTACCCCGACCACTCAACCGCATGACAGGGCCTGCTTCGGGCCAGACTTGTGAAGGAACCGCTGATGAGTGTTCGCATTTATCGTCCCGCCCGCAACGCCATGCAGTCCGGCCAGGCCAAGAGCCAGCGCTGGGCGCTCGAATTCACGCCCGAGGCGCAGCCCCGTTCGGTGGAGCCGCTGATGGGGTGGACCTCGAGCACCGATACGCTCAACCAGGTCAAGCTGTGGTTCGACACCAAGGAGGAAGCCATTGCCTACGCCGTGCGCGAGGGGCTGGCCTACACCGTGATCGAGCCCCCGGCGGAAGGCGCGCGCCGCGCCATCGCTTACTCGGACAACTTCAAGTCCGACCGTATCGGCACCTGGACGCACTGAGCGTCCGCGCCCCAATAGGATGCCATTCTTCCGGGCGCGCGAGCGCCCGGTTGTCGTTCCGGCCCCTTAGCTCAGCTGGATAGAGCGCGTGCCTTCTAAGCATGAGGTCGCAGGTTCGAACCCTGCAGGGGTCGCCAGAACGTTATGGTTATCAGGTGGTTAAGCTGACTTTTCAACAAAATGAATCAAGGGCCTCGCGCAATGCGCGAGGGGCCTGAGAAACAGATTCAAGGGGTTCCTATCCAGAATCGAAGCCTCAGCTTTGGGGTTCTCCGCCACCAACCAAAACCGGTCAGCCCTCGTTTGCCGGGGCGACGCCGTGGAGGATCGGGGGCGAAAATGAACCGGAGCCGGGAAAACCTTTCTGGCTTGAAACTCGTCTCAAGAGCGCGCACATAGCGGGCGAAGCGTTCTGCCGTTGCGAAGCACTCTTGATTCTTTTGATGAATCGGATTTCTCGCGCGGTCAAGCCGCGGATGATCATAATTTTGCCGCCTGCACGCTGTGAGGGGGCATGGTTCGAGGCGGCGCTTGCCAGCCTCCGCAGCCCGCTCTGGAGTGATCGATGCCCGATGCCGTAGCCTCCCTTCTGCATCAGGATTGGCGTGCGCGCCTCGTCTGGGTGACCCGCTCTCACCTGCGCGCGGCGCTCGCGCTCACCGTTCTGGCCTTCTGCTTCTTCCTGCCCGGCCAGACGAGCCTTCAGCCCATGGATCGCGACGAGCCGCGCTTCGCGCAGGCCTCCAAGCAGATGATCGAGACAGGCGATTTCGTCGATATCCGCTTCCAACAGGAGGCCCGCCACAAGAAGCCGGTGGGCATCTATTGGCTTCAGGTCGCGGCCGTCAAAGCGGGGGCGGCGCTCGGCGTGCCGGAGCCCAAGGTGCAGATCGCGCTTTACCGTCTGCCCTCGCTGATCGGGGCGGTGCTGATGGTGCTGGCGACCTATTGGGCGGCACTCGCGTTCCTGTCGCGTGAGGGGGCCTTCACGGCCGCGCTGATGATGGTGGCCTCGGTGCTGCTCGGCGTTGAATCGCATCTCGCCAAAACCGATGCCGTGCTCGGCGCACTCTCCACCGCAACGCTCGGGTTCATTGCACGGGCTTATCTTTCGGCGCGCGCGCCGGGCGTCATTCAGACTCTGAGCAACAATCGTCTTGTCATCTTCTGGCTCATCATCGGCCTTGCCGTTCTGATCAAGGGGCCGATTACCCCGCTTATCGCCGCGCTGGCCTGCCTGTGGCTCTGGGCGCGTGACCGCTCGGTTGGCTGGCTCAAAACCCTGCGCCCCGGCATGGGTCTGCTCATCGTGGGGCTTGTGGTGCTGCCATGGCTCACGCTCATCCTCGTCAAAACCGGTGGCAGCTTCCTGCAGGACAGCGTGGGCAAGGACATGCTGGCCAAGGTCGGCAGCGCACAGGAAAAGCATTGGGCCCCGCCGGGCGCCTATTCCGGCATTTTCTGGCTCACCTTCTGGCCAGCCGCCGCGCTGGTGCTGCTTGCCATTCCCACGCTTTGGCGCGAGCGCCGCGACGACGGCATCGCGTTGTTGGCGGGCTGGGTCATTCCCTTTTGGTTGATCGTTGAAGCGGTGCCCACCAAGCTGCCGCATTATGTGCTGCCGCTGTTCCCTGCCATTGCCATCCTGATTGTGCTGGCGGCGGAGCGCAGCGGCCTCTCGATGAACCGCGCCCTGCGCGTCATCGCGGCCTTGCTCTATGCGCTGATCCCGCTGGCCTTCCTCATCGCCACACCCGCCGCCTTCCTGTTGCTGGAGGAGGGGGATTTGTTCGCGCGCATCCCGCTCTATGCTCTGCCCTTCCTCGTGCTCGCTTTCGCGTTCGGCTTGCTGGGGGCGCGCGAGATCTGGCGCGGGGAAGCCGCCATGCGCGCGGTTCTCCTCGGCGTTTTCGCCTCGCTCGCGCTCACACTGGGGGCTTATGTCTTCGGCCTCTCCAAGCTCGAAGCCTTGCGCCTCTCGCCGCGCCTTGCGGCAGCCGCCAAGGCCACGGGCTGTGCCTCACCCAGCTTCGCCACGGTGGGCTACCGCGAGCCGAGCCTTGTCTTCCTCACCGATACCAACATCGAACTCACCGATGCGGCGGGCGCTGCGGCCTTCATGGACAAGCCGGGCGAGGGCTGCCGGATCGCCTTCATCGAGGCGGCCTCGGAGGCAGGCTTCAAGGCGGCGCTCAAGGGGCAGGCGGCGCCGGCGCTGGTTGCGCGGGTGCGTGGCGTCAACCTCAATGCGGCTGTCGATAAGCAACGCAAGTTGCGCATTCTCGACATGGGCGTATATGTCCGCCGCTGAATGATCTGACGAACGGACCAACCCATGTCTGACGAAAACACCGCCGCGCCGCTGATTTCCGTCGTGGTGCCGGTGAAGAACGAGGAAGGCAACGTTGCCCCGCTCATCGCCGAAATCGCGGCTGCGCTCGATCCCGGCGCGGAAGAGGGCCGCGCCTACGAGATGGTCTTCGTCAATGACGCTTCGACCGACACCACCGGCACGATTCTGAGCAACCTGCGCAGCGCTTATCCGAACCTGCGCCAGTTGCGCCATGCCGTCAGCGGCGGGCAATCGGCGGCCATCCGCTCGGGCGTGCGCGCCGCGCGCGGCACCTATATCGCGACCCTCGATGGTGACGGCCAGAACAACCCCGCCTTCATCCCCAAGATGATCGAGATGCTGGAAGCGGGCGAGGGACGTGTGGGGATCGTGCAGGGCCAGCGCGTCGGCCGCAAGGATACGGCGTTCAAGCGCTGGCAGAGCCGCACCGCCAACAGGATTCGCGGCGGGCTGCTCAAAGACGGCACCCGTGATACCGGCTGCGGCCTCAAAGCCTTCCCGCGCGCTGTTTACCTCGCGCTGCCCTATTTCGATGCGATCCACCGCTTCATGCCCGCGCTGGTCAAGCGCGAGGGCTTCGAGATCGCCCATATCGACGTCATCGACCGCCCGCGCGGCTCAGGCGTGTCGAACTACGGCTTCTGGGGGCGTCTCAAGGTCGGCGCGCTGGATCTTCTCGGCGTCTGGTGGCTCATCAAGCGCAAGAAGCCCTCGCCGCAGGTGCAAGAGCAAGAGGGGGAGGTTCTCTGATGCTGATCCAGTTCTCGCAGCACCTCGACAGCTTCCTGCATGACGTGTTCGTCACCAATTTCACGTGGTGGGCGGCTTTCGGTATGGCGGGGCAGCTTCTGTTTGCCGCGCGCTTTATCGTGCAGTGGTGGGCCAGCGAGAAGGCGGGTCGCTCGGTGGTGCCGCTCTCGTTCTGGTTCTTCTCCATTGGCGGCGCGGGCATCGTGCTGGCCTATGGCATCCAGAAGCGCGATCCGGTGATCATTCTCGGCCAGGCGCTCTCGTTCTTCATCTACTTCCGCAACCTCGCGCTCATTGCCAAAGAGCGGCGCGAGCGCGGCAAGGTTGCGATCGAAGGCGACAAGTAAGGCCCCCGCGCGAGCGCCCGCGTCTTAAAGAAACGTGGTGCGGCGCGAGCGCGGCAAGGTTGCGATCGAAGGCGACAAAGTAAGCTGCTGTCGTCATGCCCGCCCTTGGGGCGGGTATCCACGACATCATACGCCATACCGCGGTAAAGGTTTTTCAAGGCGTGGATGGCCGGGCTGAACCCGGCCATGACGCTGACAAAGCTGGTCCCTGCCTCACACCTTCCCCAACGCCCCATCCAGATCCGCGATCAGATCCGCCACGGCTTCCAGCCCGATGTTGAGGCGAATTCCGCGCCCCTCCGGCGCATATTTGGTCGCGGTGCGGAAAGTTGTGGCATCGAAGGGGATGGCGAGACTCTCATAGCCGCCCCAAGAGTAGCCCATCCCGAACAGCTTCAGGGCATCGAGAAAGCGGATCACGCTCGCATCATCCATGGCATCCAGAATGAAGCTGAACAGCCCGCTTGGCCCTTTGAAATCGC
>Ga0209794_1001097_pt1 | contig 25094 bp, 18 predicted proteins | sample EBPBio232013_DNA_FD_185869 | JGI IMG/M metagenome (GOLD analysis project Ga0209794, IMG submission 185869) | Wastewater treatment Type I Accumulibacter community from EBPR Bioreactor in Madison, WI, USA - Reactor 1_5/23/2013_ DNA (SPAdes)... | ecosystem: Engineered > Bioreactor > EBPR >... | reverse complement strand
TCAAAACGAGTGGCGGGTAATTGCGAAAGCGCGAGTGGTTTTGTTTGGCTCTTCTACGGAAGCCAGACATCGGGCACCTGCAATCGAACGACCTGTCCCCAGGCTGTTGGAAAGCTGGTTGGTTGGTTATCGTTGGCTGGCAATGTCGGCAGTGTATCGTTGTTTTCACTGCACGATAATAACAGGCCGCAAAGCCATAAAACAAAAATGATCCGGTGCTTGACTCGAATCATACAAAAAATAGTTTTAGCGAATCCGCTACACCGCCTGCGACTGGCTGCCGGCGCGAACCAGACCGGCTTCAGTAATATTCACTTGGGTAAAACGGTCGTGTTGCTGCAGTCGAACCAGGCCTTCCTGGTGCAACAAATGGATATGTTCTAAAATCGTATCCCACGGCAGAAACTGACGAACAATAATCTGCGCCGGCTTGCAGGGAAAGCTAGTAGGATCATTGTCGTCTTTCACTATCGAATAGATGGTTTGAAGGGTGGAATAGTGGTTATCCATTGTTCCAAAATAGCGTGGTTTTTTAATATCTGATCAAAAAGTTATTAACGTTTCCGGTTTTTGGGTAGGGGAAAATTCCCGGTCTAGCGAATTGGTTCAGGACCAACCCCTTCTTTGGTAATTTTTACCGGCAGGATCAAACCATCTTTGTCAAATCTCAATTCTTCAATACAGGTTTCGCGTGCGTCACGGGCCTTGTTTTCGTTTGGCCGACGGTGGTAAATGATAAAGTATTTGTCTTTGCCAGGCACTTTAATAATGGAATGGTGGCCCGCCCCATTGGCAATGGTCGAATCCTGCTGTAATATTTTTGCCTGCCGCTTAAATGGCCCCAGCAAATTGTCGGCAATGGCATAAGCAACACTGTAGTCCGGGCCTGTCCAGCCACCCTCTGACCACATAAAATAATATTTGCCGTTGCGGATAAACATAAACGGCCCTTCTACATATTTATCAGGCGTGATTTCTTTAAACACCGTTCCATCTGGAAAGGGTTCAAAACCGGTAAAGTCATTTTTCAATCGAACAATATTGCAATGCCGCCAACCACCATATATCAGGTAATACTGTCCATCGCGATCGTGAAAAACAAACTGGTCAATCGGCTGGGCGCCATTTTCAAAATGATCGATCAGGGGTTTGCCCAGGTAATCTTTAAAAGGGCCACCTGGATGATCAGCTACCGCTACCCCAATGCCGCCTTTTTCCTGGTCGTTCTGGATATCGTTCGCACCAAAGAATAAAAAATATTTACCCTCTTTTTCAATGACAGATGGCGCCCACATGGCGCGATGGGCCCATTTAATGGCAGCCGTATCAATGATGCGCGGATGTTTGGTCCAGTTGACCAGGTCTTTGGAAGAAAAGGCATCCATGAAAACCTGCTCTTCATATTTGGCCGAGTAAGTGGGATATATCCAGTATTCCTTGCCAAACACCAATGCTTCCGGATCGGCATACCAACCGGGAAACAATGGATTGCCTGATTTCTTTTTCGACTGTGCCTGACCGTTAGAGAAGGCGGCTGCCAGTACCAGCAATAGCCAATATTTTTTCATGCGAATTATTTTTCCGTATAGACCAAAGCACCGTCTTTATAACCGATCAAGGTAGCAGTTGCATACCCGAGAAAAAGTCCGTTGTCGACCACGCCGGGTACCTGGTTCAACCAGGCATGTACCGCATGCAGGTGTTCAATTTTTTGAAAATGACAATCAAGTATATTGTGTCCATGATCGGTGATCAAGGGCTTGCCGTCTCTTAACCGCAATATGGTTTCAATGCCGTATTTTTCCCTGATTTTTTTGGCCACCTGTCGATAGCCATAGGGGATCACTTCTACCGGTAAGGGAAACTTTCCCAATACTGCCACCAGTTTCGATTCATCGGCCAACACCAACATTTTTTTGGCGGCCGCCGCTACCATTTTTTCTTGCAAGTGTGCCGCGCCTCCGCCTTTGATCAGGTTGAAAGCAGGGTCGATTTCATCAGCCCCATCAATGACCAGGTCAATACTATCTACTTCATTCAGGTCTTTCAAGGGCACACCTTGCTCGCGTAATACCCTGGCCGTTTGCGCGGAGGTAGGAACAGCAACTACTTCGAGCCCGTCTTTAATCCTGGCGGCCAAGGCCTGCAAAAACCAATAAGCGGTGGTTCCCGTTCCGGCGCCAATCGTCATGCCATTCTGTACATAGTCGGCTGCCGCATAGCCGAGCTTCTTCTTGATATCATCGCTTGAAAACATGGCCGCCAAGGTACAATAATTTTGTACTGGTTATTGGTGGATCACGGCCCGTTCTTTGTCTTTTCCCATCAATCCCACACCCACATTCTCTTTCACGGCATAAAAAACAGATTTCCACACCAAATTGAAGAACGACTTACTGAGCACCCGCCGGTAAGTGGCGCTGGTTTGGTCTTTGTGTTTATCGCCCGGCAGGTTGGTATTGGTAAGCACAAAATTATTGGCAATGGCTGTTAGCAGTCCGCGTTTTTGGAAACCGGATGCCTGGTCACCTTTCATGACTTCAATTTTCAGGTTGGTATAGGTCAGGGTGGTTGATGCACGCGCGGCATTGTTGTTTCCTTTCACCGTAAAATCCAGTCGACGGATATCGCCCGAAGCAATTTTTGTATTGCCCAGGGGCAGGGTTGCTGCATTGAGTATACTGGCTGCAAAAGGGGAGAAGCGTGCGCTAACGATGAACTGCCCATCGTTGGAAACCGGAAAATCAAATTGCACCGTTGTTTTCGCCTTGTCCATGAACCAGGCTTCAAAATTCGCTCTCAGGGGTTGCGGTTGTACACCGTCATCCAGCAACGGTCCTAATTTGCCATTGATGCGCGTAAAAACAACCTTACCAATGCCATCCCCCTTTTCATTTTTTTCCTGGTACAGCACAGATCCATTTTCTATCAGCACTGTTCCGATATCAGTTTTATAAGGCAGTTTGCGGAGGAGTTGATGCGGGTATTTTCCCAGCTTGCTCTCTGTTGCGGGCGGATTCGTTTTATCATTAAAAACCGACAAACTTGGTTCGCTCAATAAAACAGAAGTAGCAATGATGGTGCTGTCTTCTAACAGCGCTGTGTAGTCGAAGCCGTTGGCAGTAATTTCTTTCAACTTCAGGTCGTACACATCTTTCTGGATGCCGGTGGCTGCGGCGGCTGCTTCCATCGATCGCACCGGTATCGACTGTAAGGCGAGGTTCTTCACCAGGGCCATGTTTTTTTCGCCCATGCTCAGCAATAACTTATCGGCCTTCAGGCGGTATTTGTCGTTCGATACCGGCACATTAATACTATCAATTGCGATCGTCACCGCTTTTGAAAACAAAACCCTGCTGGTATCGACCATGGCGCTGGAATCGATGGCCAAACCGATCAGGTCGATGTGCATGTTTTTAATCGATTGGGTTTTCTTATTGTGATTGTGGTACACCAGTTCTACCTGGTCGAGTTGTAAAGAATCGATTTGTATACCAGTGAGCGGCGATTGCTGGAGCGATGTAAATAGTTTGTGTTTGTTTTCTTTCACGCCCGCTTTTTGGGTAGTATCCTGGGTGGTAGCGATAGGTTTACCCAGGTTACTGATATCGATTTTGCCTCCGGCCACTGTGATATTACCCAGGTTAACCGATTGATTGGCCAACAAGGCGGCGATGTCTACCTGTTTCAGGAGCAGGTTATCCAATTGCACGCTGTAAAGCATGCCGGTGGTGATCAGTGTGGTGTCTGGCAGGAGTCGTATATCACGAACCGATGCCGATTGTTTATCGGGATTCAAATAAATCTCGCCAATGCTAATCGAGTAACGACCATTGCTTTTGTCGCGCACCAATTCGGTCAACCGATCGCGCATCGATTGACTAAAATCAGCACTTTTCAGGTATTTTTTAAAATACCAGTAGCCTACGCCTGCAGCTACCAGCACAAGCGCACCGATGATAAGAATGATTTTTTTCAAAATAGATGAATGCTGTTCCTACCGTACTATATTAATAATGTATTAAGATACCTTAGCAATGGGCATAACCCAGTAGCCAATAAATAATAAAAAATACCACAATGGTGCCGAGGCAGCCACCGCCCCATTTGTAAGCGCCATAGCCTGCGATCAATGTTCTAAGCCAGTCTCTCATAATAGCTGTTTTAACAATGAATAAAAAGAATATGCCAGCGGCCTGCAGCCGCCTCTGGGAACTATTTTCCTCATAATTTATCAATTTTTGCGCGAGTATTAACCTCCTGTAGGCGTTGCCGTTATTATTTTTATCTTTAGTGACCATGCTAAGGTATTCGATTGTAGTTGCCATTCTGGTCGCCCTGGTAGTTATGGGCATCGCATGTATGCACCCCGCCGCCCATTCGGAGAAATTGCCCGAACAGGTGAGCTATAACTTCCATGTTCGACCCATACTTTCTGACAAATGCTTTAAATGCCATGGCCCTGATGCCAATCACCAGGAGGCCGGGCTTCGACTCGATAATCCCCAGGGTGCGTATGCCGCCCTTCGCGAAACCAAGGGTGCATTTGCGATTGTTCCCGGGTTTCCCGATTCTTCCGAACTATACAAAAGAATCACTTCCACCGATCCCGGCTACCAAATGCCTACGCCCGAATCACACTTGGGTTTGCTGACGGCAACAGAAACCGGCCTTATCAGAAAGTGGATTGAGCAGGGTGCCAAGTACGAACGGCACTGGGCTTTCACCGCGCCCGTAAAAGCGCCCCTGCCGACGCCCGAAAATGCAACATGGGCCAAAAACGAGATCGATTATTTTGTATTACAGAAATTGCAGAACAAAGGCCTCAGCCCCAACGAAGAAGCTGATCCTGCCACTTTGCTGAAAAGAGTTACGCTCGACCTCACCGGTTTGCCGCCTACCCTCGACGCCATGGACAAGTTTGCCGCTGATCCTTCGGCCGCCAATTATGAAAAACAGGTAGATGCTTTACTGGCTACGCCACAATATGGCGAGAAAATGGCGGTGCATTGGCTGGATGTGGCACGGTATGCCGACAGCTATGGTTACCAGGATGATAATATTCGGACGCAATGGGCCTGGCGCGACTGGGTGATTCATGCGTACAACGAGAACATGCCCTATGATCAGTTTCTTACCTGGCAGATTGCGGGCGACCTGCTGCCGGAGGCTACCAAGGAACAAGTTCTTGCCACGGCCTTTTTTAGAAACCACAAATACACCGAAGAAGGCGGCGTTATACCCGAAGAATACCGCGTTGAATACATATTGGATAAAACAAAAACCTATAGTAAAGGCATACTGGGCTTAACCGTTGAATGTGCACAATGTCACGATCACAAATACGACCCCATATCGCAAAAGGATTATTTCCAGCTTTTCGCTTTTTTCAACAATTTAAATGAAAATGGTTATGAAGGCGATGTATCCATTTCCAAGCCGGCTAAAAATCCCGTACTGACTTTAACACAGGAAGATATTCAGCATACTTTACAGTTTATCAACGTCAAAGACACAGCCAGGATGTTTGTTTCGGTGATGGGCGACCTGGATACCCTGCGCAAAACCTATATATTAAACCGGGGGGTGTACGACCAACATGGGGATATCGTGCGACCAGCAGCCCTGCCAGCAGTGATGAAATACGATAGTGCCGACTTACCGCAAAACCGGCTGGGGCTTGCGCGGTGGACGGTTGATCGGTCGAATCCCCTCACTGCCCGCGTTTTTGTAAACCAAATTTGGCAGGAGATTTTCGGCAAAGGCATCGTTAAAACGGCGGGGGATTTCGGTATGCAGGGCGACCTGCCGACGCATCCCGAACTGCTCGATTGGCTGGCCGTTGATTTCATGGAACATGGCTGGAATATCAAGCGATTGGTGAAACAGATGGTGATGAGTGCTACTTATCGCCAAAGCGCGGTGATGACCAAAGAAAAAATAAATGTCGATCCCGACAATGCTTACTATTCGCATGCACCCCGGGTGCGATTGTCGGCCGAGTCGATACGCGATCTTGTGTTGGCTTCCAGTGGACTCCTGGTGAAAGAAATAGGCGGCCCCAGTGTGAAACCCTACCAGCCCAAGGGCTTATGGGAGTCGGCCACCTCCGGCCGAGGGGTGCTGGCAACTTATATACAAGACAAAGGCGATGATCTCTATCGGCGCGGCATTTATACCTTTATCAAATTGACATCACCACCGCCTTCGATGATACTCTTCGATGCTAGCAATCGCGACCAGTGTGAAGTGAAACGACTGCCCACCAATACGCCCTTACAGGCCCTGGCCATGATGAACGATCCCACGGTGTTAGAGGCCTCGCGTGTTTTTGCACAACGATTGCTGGAAGCTAACGCCGATGCACATACGAACCTCGACAAAGCCTTCCGGCAGATATTATGTCGACCGATGACAGAAAAAGAAAAAAAGCTGGTGCAAGACTATTACCAACAGCAATTGCAGGCCTTTGAAAAAGGCAGCCTGGATGCGCAAAAAACACTGGCTGTTGGTGAATACCCGGGTGATGACAAATTGCCCAAACCGGCTTTTGCCGCACTGATGAAAACAATCAATCTATTGTATAATATGGAAGAAACCATTGTAAAATCCTAAACATGGAAAAAGAACAACTGGAATTCCATCTCAATATGAACCGCCGCCGATTTCTTACCACGGCGGGCTTGGGTGTGGGCAGCGTTGCCCTTGGCTCTTTGTTGGCACCTGGCCTCTTTAAAGGCGAAAGCGCTGAAGAAGCCATGTTGCAGAAACTGCCGCAGTTTGCGCCACGCGCCAAAAGAATTATTTATCTGTTTCAAAACGGCGCGCCTTCGCAATTGGAATTGTTTGATTATAAACCCGTGTTGAGGGAGCGCTTTGGTGAAGACCTACCGGCCTCTGTTCGCATGGGCCAACGTCTTACGGGTATGACTGCCACCCAAACGAAGTTTCCACTGGCAGGGTCGTACTTTAATTTTTCACAGTATGGACAGTCGCGCGCCTGGATATCAGAGTTGTTGCCACATACAGCCGGGGTAGTAGATGATATTTGTATTATCAAGAGCATGTTTACCGAGGCGATCAACCACGATCCCGCGCTAACCTTTTTTCAAACCGGTGCGCAGGTTGGCAATCGACCCAGTATGGGTGCCTGGTTGAGTTATGGCCTGGGCAGTGAAAACCAGAACCTGCCGGCTTTTTGTGTATTGTTGAGCAAGGGCAAAGGAAATGGGCAGGGGGTGTATTCGAAACTGTGGACCAACGGATTTCTTGATTCAGTTCACCAGGGTGTTCGCTTTAGCAGCGGTGACAACCCGGTGTTGTACCTGAACAACCAGGAAGCCATAACGGGCATGGATAGACGCACCATGCTCGACAACCTCGCGTCGCTTAACCAACAGAACTACGACAAATTTGGCGATCCCGAAATCAATGCCAAAGTGCAGCAATATGAAATGGCGTATCGAATGCAAACGGCGGTGCCCGAAGTGACCGACCTGAGCAAAGAGCCGGAGTCGATCATCAAAATGTATGGAGCAGATTGCCTCACGCCAGGTACCTATGCAGCCAATTGCCTGTTGGCCAGAAAACTGTCGGAGGCCGGGGTTCGGTTTGTGCAACTCTATCACCAGGGTTGGGATGGACATGGCAATTTGCCGGGCGAGATCCGCGGGCAATGTCTTGATACCGACCAGGCATCGGCCGCGCTGATCACCGATTTGAAACAGCGCGGTTTATTGGATGAAACACTGGTGATTTGGGGTGGCGAATTTGGCCGAACCAATTATTGCCAGGGCACCCTCACCAAAGAAAATTATGGTCGCGACCACCATCCACGTTGCTTTACAGTTTGGATGGCCGGCGGCGGTGTGAAACCCGGTGTATATGGCGAAACCGATGAGTTTGGGTATAATATCGTCAGCAACCCGGTACACGTACACGATTTCCACGCAACCATATTACACCTGATGGGCTTCAACCACGAAGAACTTACTTTCAAACACCTGGGTCGCCGTTATCGACTGACTGATGTGGCCGGCAATGTGGTAAAAGATTTAATTAAAACCTGATGCAAAGACGGCATTTCGTAAAACAAAGCGCCTTGTCAGCCGCCGCCATTTTAAGTGCGCCGCTGATGAGCAAAGAAACCATACTCGGGCAGGCTGGCAAACGTTACCGGCTCGATACCCAATGGAGCCGGGCCGATGCAACCCGCTACCCTGTAAAAGATTGCCATGAAATGGTACAAGACAGCAAGGGACGCATCTTGCTGTTGACAAATGATACCCACAACAACGTCATTATTTACAGCAAAAAAGGAAAGGTGCTGAAAACCTGGGGTACGACCTATCCCGGCGCACATGGACTAACGCTGTTTAACGAGAACGGTACCGACGTGTTGTTTATTTGCGATAACAGTCGTCACCAGGTTATCAAAACAACCATGGACGGACAGGAACTGCTGGTGTTGGATTATCCGAAAGAAAGCGGTCTCTATACCAAGGCAGAAGAATATATTCCAACCGAAACGACCATAACTGCTACCGGTGATATCTATGTGGCCGATGGTTATGGCAAAGATTATATTCACCACTATGACAGCAAGGGCCGGTATATAAAAAGTTTTGGTGGTCGTGGTACCGAAAAAGCAAACCTGTTGAACGCGCATGGTGTTACCATCGACACCCGTGGCGGCGCAGCGCCCACGCTAATTGTTACATCGCGCCAGGAGAATGCCTTCAAGCGCTACGACATGGACGGCAACTATATTGAAACCATCGCGCTGCCAGGCGCCTGGGTTTGCCGGCCGGTGATCAAAGGTGATTATCTCTACGCGGCTGTGCTGCAATCAAACAACCGGCGATGGAAGAATTCCGGTTTTGTGACCATACTCGATAAAGACAATAAAGTAATATCGAACCTCGGTGGTACTGCACCGGTATACAACAATGGTCAGTTGCAGGAAATGGAACAATCTACACCCAATTTTATCTACCCGCACGATGTATGTATCGACGATGACGATTGCATCTATGTAGCGCAATGGAATTCGAAACAGCTCTATCCCTATAAATTATCGCCTGTACATTAATGCGCGTCGGAAAATCTATTCTGTTCAACCTTTGTTTTGCAGCCAACTGTCTGCTGGTATTCCTATTAATAACGGAAGACTTCCTGGTTCTTCCCGCCTGGCTTCAGGTGGCGGGTAGGATGCACCCGTTGCTATTGCATTTTCCCCTGGTTTTGGTATTGCTTGCCGTTATCTGGGAAACTACCATCAGCTTCAAATGGTTTAATACTACTGGTGCATATATCATTGGTGATACTATATTATTGTTAGCGGCATTGACTTCAGTAACCACGGCGCTGATGGGTTTCTTTCTATCGCGCGAACCGGGTTATGATGCCACAGAAATTGCTTTGCACAAATGGTCGGGTGTTGGTTTGGCACTGTTCACTTTGTTGTGGTATTTGTTTCGGGTACCGTTGCGTCAACAGCGTTGGCGGGTAGCAACGGTGTCGCTGTTCTCATTGCTGGTGTTACTGGTAGCCGGTCATGAAGGGGGTATCATTACCCATGGTGAAAACTTTTTGACAGCGCCCATTGCCAGCGACGATGAAATAGAAATGGTGCCTTTTGAGAAAGCGAAATTATTTGACCATGTGATTCAACCCATCCTGGTGGAGAAATGTGTGGGCTGTCACAATCCCTCCAAAGCCAAGGGCGAATTGATACTGGATAATATCACGTCTATATTGAAAGGCGGCAAGAGTGGTGCTTTGTGGGACAGTACCGCCGCTGATCTCGGTTTGTTGTTGCAGCGCGTACACCTGCCGTTGGATAATAAAAAACACATGCCGCCCAAGGCGAAGCCGCAATTGACGCCAGAAGAAACGGCCATTTTGTATTACTGGATCAAGGCAGGTGCAGATACGAGTACCAAACTGGCCGACCTGCCCGAAACCGATAGTCTTCGCATACTCACGGCCGGCAAATTCAACAACAGTGGCCCCGAGCTCTACACGTTTGCGCCCGCCGATGCCGCCCTCATTGATAAACTCAATAGCCATTACCGGTTGGTAGCGCCTGTTGCTGCCAATTCGCCTGCCCTGGATGTGACTTTTTTTGGCGCCAATCAATACAACAATGCCGCGTTGAAAGAATTGCAGCCCATTGCCCCGCAAATGGTTTCCTTGCATCTCGACAATATGCCGGTGACTGATGCGGATATACCAATCATTACCGGTTTCAGCAACCTGCGACAATTGCATCTCTCTGGATCTAAAATTACCGATGCCGCATTGAGCGCTATCAAGACCCTGCCGCAATTGAAACAATTGTCGCTCTCCGGTACTGCGGTGACCTATACCGGCTTAAAAAACCTGGCCGGCGCACCGGCACTGCGAAAGGTGTATTGCTGGAATATCAGCGGCAACAATGCTGATTTCGAAACCCTGACAAAAGCACAACCCGCCATCAAATGGGAGAATGGCTTCAATGCTGATACGGTATTGCTCACCCTGAGTGCCCCGGTGATTGAAACAGACAAACTGGTGTTTCAAGACAGCATGTCGGTGTCGATGAAACATTATATCAAGGGCGCTGCGTTGCGCTATACCCTTGATGGTTCCGAACCGGATAGCAGCGCCAGCGCCTTGTACGAAAAACCGGTTTTGTTGCAGCAGTCAACCAACCTGAAACTACGCGCCTTTAAAAAAGGTTGGTTGGGCAGCAGCACCGTGAGTAGACAGTTCTACCTGAAAGGACTGTTGCCAGATTCTTCCTGGTACAAAAGTCTGCCCGATTCATTGTATCAAAAAAGGGGCGTAGGGCGATTGTTTGATGGCGAAAAAGGGAATACGGTGTTTAGCGCTACGCCGTGGACAGGTTTCCGAAAATCACCCATGCTTTTGGCGATGAGTTTCAAACAGCCGACCACCCTGCACCAGGTAGCCGTAAGTGTGTTGGATGACAATAACAGTTATCTTTTTCCGCCGCAGCAAATGGAAGTGTGGGGAGCAGACAAAGGGCCCATGAAACTATTGGCAAAACTGACCCCAACACAACCGGGTAAAATTGTACCCGCCGATATAAGGCTCTATGAATTGAACTTTAAACCCACCGTTCTTACTCGCATAGAATTAAAAGTTGTTAATGTACAGCGCATACCCAACTGGCATCCGGGTAAAGGACAAAAAGGCTGGTTCTTTACTGACGAGGTCTTCCTACATTAGCAGAAACGATAACATATGACCAGTTACGACCAGATTTTTGAGAACAACAAAAAGTGGATAGCAGAAAAGCAGGCAACAGATAAACAGTTTTTTGAAAAAATCGCCCGCGACCAGCAACCAGATTATCTCTATATCGGCTGCAGTGATAGTCGCGTTACGGCCGAAGAAATTATGGGTTTGCAACCCGGCGAAGTGTTTGTACATCGCAATGTAGCCAACCTGGTAAACTCGATTGATCTTAACGTGATGTCGGTACTCAACTATGGCGTTCGTTACCTCGGCGTAAAACACATCATTGTTTGTGGACATTACAATTGTGGTGGCGTAAAAGCCGCTATGCAGGCCAAAGACCTGGGCATTCTAAACCCCTGGTTGCGCAATATCAGGGATGTGTACCGCTTGCACCGCAAAGAGCTCAATGCCATTACCAACGAAACGGCCCGGTACAACCGACTGGTAGAATTAAATGTGCAGGAACAATGCGTCAATGTAATCAAGCTTGCCAGTGTGCAACAGGCTTATAACGATCATGGTTACCCGACGGTGCATGGCTGGGTTTTCGATTTACACAATGGCAAACTGATCGACTTAAAATTGGATTTTGCACATATTCTCAAGGATATTCAGGAGATCTATCGGTTGGAAAAGGACTGAGTGAATATGTCACCTGTTTTTTAGATAAATTTCAGTCATGAGAAGGATTGCTGTTTGCCTGCTGGTGCTGGCTACATTGTCTGCTGTTGCGCAGGACAATAATTTATCGCCCAAACAAAAAAAGCAAGGCTGGACCCTGCTCTTCAATGGCAAGGACACGACGGGTTGGAAAGGCGCTTTTCTTGATCATTTTCCGGCGCAGGGTTGGTCGATCCACGACGGTATCATCGAAGTACTTCCTGCAGAAGGGAAAGAGTCTGTAAATGGCGGCGATATCGTTACCCGCGCGCTCTACAGTGATTTTGAATTGCTGGTTGATTTCCGTTTAACCGAAGGCGCCAACAGCGGCATAAAATATTTTGTTGATCCCAACCAACCGGTGCCGGCGAATCCGCGTTCGGCCCTGGGTTTGGAATTCCAGGTACTCGACGATGTCCATCATCCCGATGCGAAACTGGGTCGCAATGGCAACCGCACCATCGGTTCGCTCTACGATTTGATTCCCGCCGCCGCTAACAAAAAAGTGAACCCGACGGGTGAATGGAACCATGCCCGCATAGTATCAAAAGGCAGTCATGTAGAACATTGGCTCAATGGTAAAAAAGTGCTTAGCTACGAAAGAGGCAGCCAGGCATTTAACGACCTAATCGCGATCAGCAAGTACAAAGACCTGCCTGGTTTTGGTCTGGTGCAGGCCGGCCGTATCTTGTTGCAGGATCATGGCAACCGGGTGGCCTTCAAGAATATTTATATCCGCAAATTATAACCCATGCGAAAGTTGACGACTGCTTCCCGCCGCGATTTTTTGCGCAAAACGGCTTTGGCCGGATCTGCCTTACTTGTTGCTGATTTTCCCTTGCTGGCATTCAATGGTTCCCCCAATGAAAAACTGGTGGTGGGCGTGATGGGCACCAATAGCCGGGGTGAATACCTCGCCTCATTATTCTCGGCCTTGCCCAATGTAGAAGTCGGTGCCATCTGTGATGTAGACAGCAAAGTGCTTGCTAAAACCATCGCCCTCATTGAAAAGAAAACCGGCAAAAAGCCAAAAGCGTTTACAGATGTACGTAAGATGCTTGAATCAAAAGACATCGATGCGTTGGTGGCAGCACCGCCTGATCACTGGCATGCGCCAGCGACGATGTTGGGGGTACAAGCCGGTAAACATGTATATGTTGAAAAACCCTGTTCGCACAATCCGGCCGAAGGCGAAATGCTGGTGAAGGCGGCCAAGAAATACAATCGCCTGATCCAGATGGGCAACCAGCGCCGCTCATTTCCGGGTGTGCAACACGCTATGCAGGAACTGAAAGACGGTATTATAGGTCGACCTTATTTTGCCAAAGGCTGGTACAGCAATAACCGGGGCAGTATTGGCACCGGTAAGTTGGTGCCTGTACCGGACCATCTTAATTATGATTTATGGCAGGGGCCGGCGCCACGCAGACCTTACCAGGACAACCTGATTCACTATAACTGGCATTGGTTCTGGCATTGGGGCACGGGCGAAGCTTTGAACAATGGCACCCATGAATTGGATGTGATGCGCTGGGGACTCGGCGTAAGTTTCCCGACCAAGGTGGTGTCGGCCGGTGGTCGCTTTCAATTCAAAGACGATTGGCAAACCCCCGATACCCAAACCATCACCTACGAATTTCCCAATAATACGGCCATCACCTGGGAGAGCCGCAGTTGCAATATTTATCCGGAGGAAGGCAGCACGCGCGGCGTCATTTTTTATGGTACCCAAGGCAGCCTGGTGATACCGGGTGGCGATGATTACCGCATTCACGATGAAAAGGGAAAGTTGGTGCGCGAAGTGAAAAGCAACGTTGGACAAATTGAAGCAACCAATGTAGGCATGGGAGAAACCCTCGATGCGCTGCACCTGATCAATTTTGCCGATAGTATCAGGGGAAAAACAACACTAACTTCGCCCATTACGGAAGGGCAGATCTCTACGCTGCTACCGCAATTGGGCAATATCGCTTATCGTACCGGATCAGTATTGCACTGCGATGCCAGTAACGGGCATATCATCAACAATAGCGCCGCGACCAAGTTGTGGACCCGCGAATATGAAAAAGGCTGGGCACCAACACTGTAACCGGCAACCATAAAAATGTTCATGATGAAGAAAATAGTCGTTTTCGTTTGTGCCTGCCTGTTAGTGCATGCTTTGTGTGCACAAATCCAACCCGGCGTGGTTTCCTATAGCTTTCGCGATGCCTTTGCCAAAGATGTGCCCGGAACACTCGATGCCATCAAAGGCATGGGCATTAGCGATATTGAATTCTCCAGTTTATTTGGCAAAACAGCGGCAGAACTAAAGGCACTATTGGACGAGCGCGGGCTCACCTGCTCTTCTTATGGGGTGAGTTATGATGACCTGACCAAAAAAACCGATGAAGTAGGGCAGGCGGCTAAAACCCTGGGGGCGTCTTATGTGCGGGTGGCCTGGATTCCGCACGATTCGACCGGCTTTACCGAAGCCACCACCTTGAAGGCCGCCAATGATTTCAATGCAGCCGGTAAAATACTCAAAGACCAATACGGATTGCTGTTCTGCTACCACAACCACGGCTACGAATTTGCCGATTGGGGCAAGGGAACCTATTTCGACCTGCTGGCAGCCAAAACCAACCCGCGGTATGTGGGCTTTGAAATGGACATCCTCTGGGTTTATTTTCCCGGCAAAGACCCCGTTGAGCTGTTGAAAAAATACCCGAAACGATTTTATTTAATGCATGTTAAAGACCTGAAACCCGGGGTGGCCCGAAGTCCCACTGGCGGCACATCCGGCAATAACAATGTGCCGGTGGGGCAGGGGCAACTCGATATGGTGGCTATTTTGCAAACAGCGCAAAAAATCGGGATTAAAAAGTATTATATAGAAGATGAGAGCGACCGGTCGTTTGAGCAGGTGCCGGTAAGTATTGCCTTTATCAAATCGATCAAATAAAAACCGGGATCCCAAAGATCCCGGTTAGTGGCGGTAAGCAGTTAAGCAGTAAGTTCTGGTCAGAAAGATGGTAAACAGATACCTTCCTGTTGAAAAGACCACACCCGATTCGGATGTGCTGCATAAAAATTAAAAATATTTTAAACTGCCAATTGACTACAACCCCTTATATCGGCCTGGTCGACCCGCCCCAGCACCTCAAAGCCGCCATCGGGATGTAGCCGACCCAGGTCGTCGGTGGCTATAAAGCAGCAAGAATCGAGGTTGGCAAGGTCGATTATATTGATAATTCCCTGGTCGGTAATTGTCTCTATCTCCTTAATAATCAGTGGATCATCATCGATTCGCAATATCACTTGCAGCCATGGTGGGGCATAAAAAATTCCCTGGTTGCGGGCATAGGCCTGCGACAAGAGTTCGGTCATACCGTATTCGGCGTGGATGGCTGGCTGGTTAAAAGCGCTGGCAAAAATTTCGTGCAATTCAGCCCGGGTAAGCTCCTTGCCACGGCCTTTCATGCCGCCGGTTTCCATTATAATGGTGTGCCGCAGCGGCATGGGGAAGCGTTCGGCAAAATCGATCAGGGCAAAAGTGACGCCGAACAAAATCGTTTGTTGGTCGGCATTTTCCAGGTTTTGCAGGGTAGCGGCCAGCTTTTCCTGGTCATATAAATAGAAGCCACTTTGCGGATGGCCCGATAAGCGGATCAGTTCATCGACCATTACCACCAGCGAAGAGTGGGCTCTTTCCAGGTAGGCCGGTAATAGTCCCAATATGCAATAATCACCCGGCTCACCATAAAAGCGCCGAAAACCCGCCAGGAAACTCTGGCGATAGAGATCCATCGATCTTAAAAAATGCCGACTGTTAACACTGCCCGTTGTGCCACTGCTTTCGAACCAGGATTCGGGGGTAAAATCACCCGTTTGCACGGCATGCGTTTTGAAAAAAGAAATCGGCAGAAAAGGAATCAACGCGGGCTGGTTCACTTGTTGTGGCGCGCGATCGATCGCATCGCACCAGCGCCGGTAAACGGGATTGAACGCATACTGGTACCGATACACTTCCAACAACAGATCCGCCGAAGGCGCGCCCTGCAATTGGAAAATTTTATGAATCAATTCGCTTCGCATGTTAGGTTTATCACCCGGTAGTTGATAAATTCGTTCGCAAGATAGATGCAATATGATTCGGAAATCGTTTTTGCCCGGCCTCGCTGCATTGATTTTTTTAGTGGGAATGACTGCCTGCGGTAAGAGCAACTATGAAACCAAGCCGCAGTTGGAACTGGTTGACCAACCCACGGTGGTGCCTTATGTGCCCGAGGGCGTATTTGGTTTTACGCTGAAATACACCGACAAAGAGGGTGATCTTTCAGGTATTCGCGACTCATCCATTTGTTATATTCCGGTGTTGCTGAATACGCGTGAACCCATTCGTCCGTATTTCCCGATCTACGGCAGCCTCCCTGAATTTCCTGATAACTCCAAGGGCGAAATTGAACTTAATTTCACCCATTCGGCTTTATATGTTCAGTTCCTGCAAAGCCAGCCCGACCAGAATGATACGCTGCAATTAAAGATTGTGGTGAAAGACAAGGCCGGTAACCTGAGCGATACCCTTACCACCCGGCCCTTTGTACTCTTGGGCCAGTAAAATTTTTTTATTTCATGGCAGTTGCAAAATCAGCGAAGAAAAAGAAAGGCCTTTTAAACGACAGCACCCACCAGTTTCTCAAAGACTACCTCAACACCCCTTCGCCGGTCGGCTTTGAAGCTGCCGGACAGAAAGTATGGCTGAACTACCTGAAGCCCTATGTGGACACCCATTTTGTGGATCCCTATGGTACCGTGGTGGGCGTCATCAATCCCGACGCGCCTTTTAAAATAGTGATCGAAGCGCATGCCGACGAGATCAGTTGGTTTGTGAATTATATCAACAACGAAGGTCTTATTTATCTCAAACGCAATGGCGGTGTTGACCACCAGGTAGCGCCCGCACAGCGCGTGTTGATTCATGGTAAAAAAGGCCCGGTGAAAGCGGTGTTTGGCTGGCCGGCCATTCATACTCGGCTGGGTAATCCCGACCAAAAAGAACCATCGCCCAAGGTTGATAATCTTTTTCTCGATTGTGGTGCGCGCAATAAAAAAGAAGTGGAAGAACTGGGCATCCGCATTGGATCGGTCGTGACCTACCAGGATGGTTTTGATGAACTCGCAAACAACAATTATATCGCCCGTGCTTTCGACAATCGAATTGGCGGTTTTATGATTGCGCAGGTGGCGCGTTTGCTCAAAGAGAACAAGAAAAAACTTCCCTACGGTTTATACATTGTAAATGCAGTGCAAGAGGAGATTGGTTTGCGTGGTGCTGAAATGATTGCCCGTCGCATCAAACCGAATATCGCCATCATTACCGATGTTACGCACGATACCTCTACACCGATGGTGAACAAAATCATTGAAGGTGATTGTGTGTGTGGCAAAGGCCCTTCGATGGCCTATGCGCCCGCTGTACACAACAAACTATTACAACTGGTGTTGGATATTGCTGATAAGAACAAGATCCCTTACCAATTGCGGGCAGCCAGCCGCAGCACGGGTACAGATACCGATTCATTTGCGTATGCGAACGATGGTTGCCCGTCGGTGCTGATCAGTATTCCCCTACGCTATATGCATACCACCGTAGAGATGCTGCACAAATCAGACATCGAAGAAACCATCCGGCTCATGTATGAGACCTTGCTGGTGCTAAGCCCAAAAACTGATTTATCGTATTTGAAATAGCCCTTCGCTACTTTCGGTATTACACACTTGCTGCCTGGTTTTTTTAAAGAAACCTGCCTAATCGTACAATTCCCATTCGCGACTCGTTAAATTCCGTGCAGGTTTTTCGATGGTTGTTTGCCGCTGGCTAAACGAAAGGCTCAACATCGCCTACGCTGACAGCGTTTTTCCAAAGAAAGGCGGTCAAAAATATCCTCCAACCGCAGGTGGAATCGGGTCATTGATCGAAATATTGCCCATTCAACCTAGTATTTTCTGCAATACATGTAAGAACTAGGGCAAATTCTGCGTTGAATACGGTAACGACGTAGAATCCCATTCAAATGAAACCAATATTTTACATCTGTATCCTTTCATTGTTTGCCCTGGTTTACCCGCATGCGGGTAAGGCGCAAACCTACAACCTTGACTGGGGAAGTTCTTTTTCGACGCCCTGGGCCGATGGTGCACTGACAGGCACTGCATATGATGTGGCGCCCGGAGTAGACGTCAAGGTGACCATCTTTAATAATGAGCCGAGCAGTTGGAGAGATGTTATTACCAGTGGAACCAGCGGAAGTACCATGCCGCCTGCTGTAAGTCCCACAAACAGCCGATCAGGGTTCTTTTATATGCCCAGTTCTTACACAAGTTCCCTGCTTGAGTTGGATGTTGACTGGAGTGATAAGTCGAAATACCTGACAGTTACCTATGAGTTCAGCCAGCCGGTGTACAACATCAGCTTATATATAGGCGATATTGATAAGTATTCGTCACGTAACCCCTCATATATTGACTTTGTTTCGTTTGCCGCTACCAATGCAGGCCTTTCCAGTGGCAATGCTGTTATTACTGTGATGGACCCGCAAACCCCTGCGTGGTTGACGACCGGTTTTAACCAGGTATCTGCCACCACGACGAATGGTAACGGTGGCAATTCTGGTACCAGAGGAAACAGCGACCAAGAAGGCACCATCCGTCTTCAATATAACAATGCCGTAGACAAGTTGGTGGTTACCTATAAAAATCCGCCGTTGGTAACCAGTTATTCGAATCCATCGCTACAAGCCATTGCCATCAGCAACCTGCGCTTCAATGTGCCGCTGATCAGTGGCACAGTTTGGCACGATGCCAATAATTCGGCCAATAATACATTCACGAATATTTTTACATCGGGCGAGCCAGGCACCAATGCCGGCGGGCAACTGTATGTGAACCTGGTGAATGTGCTCGGCAATGTTATCTCATCGGTTCCTGTGAGCAGCAACGGCACTTATTTCATGGCGATGCCTAGAAGCACGGCGGGGTTAAGGCTGCAGTTGTCGAACGTGCAAGGAGTGGTAGGAAACGCCATGCCAGCAAGCGCTATGCCTACCGGCTGGGTGGCAACCAGTCCGCAGGTCACCAGTCCATTTACATCCGGTACTACAGATATTACGGGCAGGGATTTCGGTGTTAACCAGTTGCCGGAAACAGCGGTGAAGCTGCAGCCGTCGGTTACCAACCCGGGCGGTTATAATTTCTATACCATTCCTACCAGTGCTTTCCAGGGTACCGGTGGTTCGCAGACATATGACTATTCACCGGGATATATTCCACAAATCAGGATTACCTCTTTCCCTACTAACACGAACTATATCCAGATCGGTAGCACCATCTATAGCAACGGTGGACCCTGCGCGCCATCCACTAGCTGTACGGCATGGCCTTCAGGCGGGGTAACCTTAACTTACAACAATGGTACGGGGCCGGCTTCGGCCATCGCCATCGATCCCATTGATGGCAATGTGACTTCTGTCATCAGCTTTGTTGCCATCGACAATGCCGGTGATGAAGACGCAACGCCTGGTTCCGTTTCACAGCCTTTTACGGTGCCGTTGATAAGTATCAGTGGCTACCTGTACAACGATGCCAACGGAAGCCTTTTCAAAGAATCCGGAGAGCCGAAGATCAGCGGTACAGTTGGTACCTCGGGTGGTTCAATAACTACGCTGACCAGTCTTTATGTGATCCTTTCCAATGCAAGTAATATTGTAATCGCCTCGCAGCAGTTGGGCGCAGACGGAAATTTTACGATCTCTGGAGCGCCGGGAAATACCAGCAACCTTTCGATTCGTATCAGCACCAGCAGTGGCGTTGTCGGTTCAACTGAACCTGCCATCAACCTTCCTTCAGGCTGGGCAATAACCGGTGAAAACCTGAACGGAACAGTCGATGCAGTGGAAGATGGCGAGATTGTTTTGTCAACCGGAACAAGTAATATAACCAACTATTTATTCGGCTGGGAAAGAATACCCGTTGCAGACGCGAAGAGCTATACAATCGCTACGCCGCCGGCCAATTCGTATATCACGCTCAATGGATCTGGCACACAACCGGGCGCACTCTCCGGAACGGATGCCGAAGACGGCAGCCTTGGCGCCGGAGAAAAGGTAGCGATTACCGCCTTGCCGAGCAATGGCAATCAGTTGTACTACAACGGCGTGCAGATCACCAAAGGCGCCGATGGCATTAACGCGCCGTCGGTAACAAATCCTTTTATCATCAGCGCCTACAATGCGGCCTTGTTGCAGGTACGCCTCACGGGACTTGGCAGCACCGGTGTCAGCTTCAGCTATGCCTGGATCGACAATGCAGGCCAACAAGGCACGGCGGTTAGCTATTCCATTAACTGGGCATTCGTGCTGCCGGTAGAGATAACCAGCTTCACCGCGAGGGCGAACGGATCGTCGGTTATGCTCGACTGGTCGGTAGACAACCAGGTGAAATTCGATCATTACGAAATTGAATACAGCACTGATAACCGCAGCTTCGGCAAAGCAGGAGAAGTGAAAGCTTCGACTGCCTCGAGCGATAATTACCAGTTCACGCACTACCTGAAAGAGGCAGCAGCAAAAATATATTATCGCCTTAAGTTGGTAGATATCGACGGTAATTACCGTTACAGCGCAACCGTGTTGGTGAAGTTCAACAGCGCCGCCACGGCCATCTGGCCTACCTTGCTGCATGCAGGTGAAACCCTGTACGTGCAACCGGGTACCGACCTGCAGCTCAACGCTTCGCTGCAAGTGATGGACGGAAGCGGCCGGATCATCCTGCACCAAAAGACCAATAACCAGTCTGTCATATCCCTACAGACCGGTCAGTGGAACGCAGGTATCTATATTGTCAAGCTGCAGTCGGGCACCGAACAGACCATCAACAAAATTGTGATACAACCCTGATCGTTCAGCTAAGTGCGGTATCAAGCACTTGCTGCATGGTTTTGACGTAGTGGAATTGGAGACCCTTGATAAAAGTGGTATCAATTTCTGCTACGTCTTTTTCATTTTGCCAGCAAAGGATTAATTCTTTTAGTCCGGCGCGTTTTGCTGCCAGCACTTTTTCTTTTATACCACCCACGGGTAATACCTGTCCGCGCAAGGTGATCTCACCTGTCATGGCCAGGTAGGGCTTTACTTTTCTTCCGGTGAAAGCCGATACCATGGCGGTCATCATGGTGATACCAGCGCTGGGTCCGTCTTTCGGTACTGCGCCTTCGGGCACATGCACATGGATATCCTTTTTGTGAAACAAGTCCTGGCTGATGCCTAGTTTTTTTGCATTGGCCTGGATATAAGACAGCGCGGTGCTGGCGCTTTCTTTCATCACATTGCCCAGGTTGCCGGTCAGTTTTAATTCGCCCTTGCCTTCGCTCAAACTGGTTTCAATGAACAGGATATCACCACCCACATAGGTCCACGCGAGTCCCACCGCAACGCCGGCCATATTGGCCGTTTTGTAGATTTCATTGCTGTACCGGGGCTTGCCTAAAATATTTTCTACATCAGCGCCGGTTACCTGTTGCTTCAGTTTGTCTTCCAGTGCCAGTTCTTTGGCCTGGTTGCGCATGATCGATGCCAATTGGCGATCAAGCTCGCGCACACCACTTTCGCGTGTGTATTCTTCAATAATTTTTTCCAGCACTTTATCGCTGATGCGGAAATTTTGTTTGCCGAGTCCATGGGCCTCTTTTTGTTTGGGCACCAGGTGACGTTTGGCGATCTCTATTTTTTCTTCAATGGCATATCCGCTGAGATCGATGATCTCTAGTCGATCCCGTAAGGCCGGTTGAATATTATTGAGGTTATTCGCTGTTGCAATAAACAAGACCTTGCTTAGGTCGTATTCCAGCTCGAGGTAATTGTCGTAAAAACTATTGTTCTGCTCCGGGTCCAATACTTCCAGCAAGGCCGAAGAAGGATCGCCCCGATGATCAGCACCCACTTTATCGATCTCATCCAATATCATCACGGGGTTGCCTGATTTCGCTTTGCGGATGCTTTGCAATACGCGGCCCGGCATGGCGCCGATATAGGTTTTGCGGTGCCCGCGGATTTCACTCTCGTCGTGTAGCCCACCAAGGCTAAGCCGAACATATTTACGACCAATGGCGCTGGCGATGCTGCGGCCGAGGGAGGTTTTGCCAATTCCCGGCGGGCCAACGAAACAGAGTATCGGGCTCTTCATATCGCCTTTTAATTTCAGTACGGCGATGTATTCAAGAATGCGCTCTTTGATTTTATCCATGCCGTAGTGATCCTGGTCCAATACTTTGCGGGCATGTTTGAGGTCGTAAGAATCAGTGGTATGTTCATCCCAGGGTAGGTCGAGCATCAGGTCGAGGTGGTTGTACACCACCGAATAATCAGGGGTGGAGGGATGCATTCTTTCCAACTTTTCCACGCCTTTCTTGAACAGTTCTTTGGCAGCAGCCGGCCAGTTTTTCTGCTCGGCTTTTTTCTTCATTTCTTTCAACTCCAGTTCATTGCTGTCGCCGCCCAACTCATCTTTAATGCTCTTCATTTGCTGCTGCAGAAAATATTCGCGCTGCTGTTTGTCGAGCTCCGTTTTTGTTTTATTGGTGAGTTTGTTTTTCAATTCAGCAAACTGCAATTCGCGTTGCAGCAAGGTCATCAGTTTTTCTGCCCGTTGGTTGATGTCGTCGGTTTGCAGCAGTTGTTGTTTGTCGGCCAGTTCGGTATTGAGGTTGCTGCTCACAAAATTAATCAGGAACGAAGGGTTCTCGATATTCTTGAGAATCATCTGTGCCTCTGACGGAATATTCGGCGACAATTGAATGATCTGGTTGGCGAGGTCTTTGATGCTTTCAATATAGGCAGTGAAATGTTCGTCGGTTGGTGCCGCGGGCTCGGTCAGCAACGAAACCTTGGCCCGGAAAAAAGGTTCTTCGCTGCTAAAGCTTTCCAATTTGAAACGACGCTTGCCCTGGATAATAACCGTGGTACCATTGTCGGGCATCTTGATCAATTTAATGATCTTGGCTACTGTACCAATGTTTTCAATATCACTGACAGCGGGATCTTCAATATTGCTGTCTTTTTGTGCAATAACGCCAATCAGTTTATGGTGTTTATAGGCTTCGTTTACAGCCTTGATGCTTTTGTCGCGGCCAACGGTAATGGGCAATACCACACCAGGAAAAAGAACGGTGTTGCGAAGAGGTAAAATAGGAAGATCGTCACCTTCGATTACCAGGTCGGCGCTATCGTCTGCTTCGTGCTCATTCAGTGGGATGATGGGCAGAAAATCCATTTCGTCTTCGCTCGACATATATCTGTTCGTTTGTATCATTTGACGTATTCTTATGACAAAATTGCATGATCCCGGCGTAATCTTGCGATAGGGCAGGGTATAGCCTATTGTCAAGTTTGGTGCCATGCCCGGCAAATGACCAATTTTGGCGGAAAAGGGTGCATATAAACTATATTTGCCGCCATAATAAACGACCCATATGTCAGCATTGATGGAGAAGTTGCAAGAAACCATTTCATTTATCCGACTGAGCTATCCGCACCCGCTGGAAGTGGGGATTGTGCTTGGCAGCGGGCTAGGCAACCTGGTGGCTGACATGAAAGTGGAAGCAGAGATCCCTTATGCTGACCTGCCGCATTTTCCGGTATCTACCGTAGAGGGCCATTCCGGCAAGCTCATCTTTGGCGAACTGGGTGGCAAGAAGGTGTTGGCCATGGCAGGTCGTTTTCATTATTACGAAGGCTATACTGCGCAGGATGTGGCTTATCCCATTCGGGTGATGAAATTACTCGGTATCAAAACGCTGCTGTTGAGCAATGCAGCCGGTGGTATGCACCCCGATTTTAAAGTGGGAGATTTGATGCTGATCAAAGACCAGATTGCCTTGTTTGCGGTGAACCCGTTGATCGGTCCCAATGAACCCGAACTCGGGTTGCGTTTTCCCGATATGAGTGAGCCCTATGATCGCGGCCTGTTGCAAAAAGGAGCTGCCATCGCCCTGGCGGCCGGTATCAAAGTTCACCAGGGCGTGTATGTAGGTGTAACGGGCCCCAGTTTTGAAACCCGTGCTGAATATAAAATGTTGCATGTGCTGGGCGCTGATGCGGTGGGCATGAGCACCGTGCAGGAATGCATTGTGGCCCGTCACATGGATATGAAAGTATTTGCTGTAAGTGTGATCACTGATCTCGGCATTCGCGAAGAAAACAATATCATCACGCACCAGGAAGTGCTGGAAGCGGCCGCGGCAGCCGAACCCAAACTCACCCTTATTTTCAAAGAACTGACAGCCTCCCTTTGATTTGAAGAAGATCGGTTATATATGCACGTTATTGTTGCTGTTGCTGGTAAACAATGCCCTGGGCCAGGGTGCATTGAATCGCCTTCGCGGTATGGGCGGTGTAGGTGGTGGTAGCAAGGGGCAGGACAGTCTCAAACACCGCAATAACCTGGAAGACAGTATTACGATTCGTTATCGTTTTCTTGATTCGTCGGCACTGCAAAAATTTGATTCTTCGATCACCGATATCCATTTGCGCATCCCGCTGCCGGTTGATTATACCAACCTCGGCAATATGGGCACCGCTGCGCGACCGCTTTATTTTAATCCAATCATGCAAGCGGGCTGGGACCCGGGCTTCCATGCATTTGATGCGTACAAATACAAGTTCGACCAGGTTAGGTATTACCAAACAACCAGGCCCTATTCTGAACTGGGTTACCTGATCGGCAGCCGGTCAGAACAAATGATCCACTTGCTGCATACGCAGAACATCAACCCCAATTGGAATGCGGCTTTTCAATACAGCCTGATCAGTTCACCCGGCTTTTTCAAAAACCAGAATACTGCCCACAACCGTTATCAGTTTAACACCCATTATCATTCGCCCAACCGGCGATATGCTTTGTATTTCCTGGTGATGTCAAATGTGATGCAGGCCAATGAGAATGCGGGTATCCTGACCGACCAGGATTATCTTTCGAATGTTACCACCTACAAAGAACGCAGTTCCATTCCTGTGAACCTGGGCAACTATGTATATGCGGGCACCAGTTTTCTGAACAGCAAACTCAATACCGGCAACCGGCAGGGCAATACCACAATTTTCCTGCGGCAGCAATACGACCTGGGCAAAAAAGATTCTATTGTTACCGACAGC
>Ga0209794_1001095_pt1 | contig 25131 bp, 17 predicted proteins | sample EBPBio232013_DNA_FD_185869 | JGI IMG/M metagenome (GOLD analysis project Ga0209794, IMG submission 185869) | Wastewater treatment Type I Accumulibacter community from EBPR Bioreactor in Madison, WI, USA - Reactor 1_5/23/2013_ DNA (SPAdes)... | ecosystem: Engineered > Bioreactor > EBPR >... | reverse complement strand
AGGATCAGCGCGGGGATCAGCGCGGGGATGAGGACCGCTGAGGAGGACGGGTTGCGCGGCGCGGTGGAGACCCGATCGGCCGCCGCTTCGGTGCTGGCCGGCGCCGGCCGCCCCGGCGATGCCGGCGCGCCGTACGCCACGCTGGAACGGCTGTTGCGGCCGCTGCTCGCCGAGGCGCCACGGGCACTCGGCGCGGCCGCGCTTGCCGCGCTGCGCCATCTCGGTCCCTGCGATGGCAACGCGCTGCAGGCCCGGCCAGACCCGCAACGCCTGCCCACCGCCGGCGCCGCGCCGGCGCAGCCCGGCCCCGCGCTGCGTCCCGGCGCCCTGGCTGCGGCGGTCGCCGCGCTGCTGGCCGAGCGGCAGATCGCGCTCGTCGTGCTCGACGACCTGCACTTCGCCGACGACGCCACGGTCGAGCTGGTGGCCGGCCTTGCCGCGGAATCGCGCGGCGAGGGCGGCCCTCGCGCCTGGCTGCTGGCCACGCGCGCGGCCGAGACCGGCGCCGCCGGCCGCGCGCTGCGCGCGTCGCTGATCGAGCTGCAACGGCTTTCCGTGGTGAGCCTCGCGCCGCTGGACGCCGACGGCGTGGCCGCGCTCGTCGACGCGCTGGCGATCAGCGGGCTGCAGGGCCGCGCGCTCGCCGCGCCGCTGTCGCGCCACACCGGCGGCAACCCGCTGTTCGTGCTGGAGACGCTCAAGCAAGGCTTGCTCGACGGCAGCCTGCGGCGCGGCGAGTTGCCGCATCCGCCCAACGTGGCCGCGCTGATCGAGCTGCGGCTGGCGAGCCTGTCCGAAAGCGCGCTGACGCTGGCGCGCGTGGCGGCGCTGGCCGGCGTGGACTTCAGCGTCGAGCTGGCCGAGGCGGCGATCGGCGTGCGCGCCGTGCAGCTGGCATCGGCCTGGCGCGAGCTGCAGCAGGCGCAGGTGCTGCGCGACGAGGCCTTCGCCCACGACCTGGTGGGCGACGCCGTGCGCCGCGGCGTGCCGCAGGCGGTGGCGCGGCGCGTGCACGCGCAATGCGCGCAATGGCTGGCCGCGCACGGCGGCGAGCCGGCGCGCCTGGCGCGGCACTGGCTGGCGGCCGGCCGCGCCGCCGAGGCCGGGCACGCTTTCGTCGCCGCCGCGCGCCGCGCCGAAGCGGCGGCGCGCATCCAGGACGAGGCGGCCTTGCTCGCGCAAGCAGCCGAGGCCTTCGCCGCCGCCGGCCTGGCCGACGCGCGCTTCGAGTCGCTGTGCGACCGCGCCCGCGCGCTGGCCGGCGTCGACGCCGGCGACGCGGCGCTGGCCGAGGTGCGCGCGCTGGTGGCTTCGGCCGCCGGCGACGGCCAGCGCATGCGCGCGCAGCGCGAGCTGGTGGGCCTGCTGGTCGAGCGCGGCGACGCGGCCGAATCGATCGACGAAGGCCGCCGGCTGCTGGCGCTGGCGCGCCAACACAACGACCACGCCTTGCAGGTGCGCACCGCCTGCCACATGGCCACCGCGCTGGGCCGGCTGGGCCGCGCGCACGAGGCCGTGGCACTGCTGCTGCCGCTGCGCGACCGGGTGCTGGCGCAGCCCGACGACACGCTGCGCATGCTGTGGCACGGCGATTGGGCCGCCGCGCTGGGCCACGTCGGGCGGCTCGGCGAATCGGTGCTGGCCTTCGACGCGGCGCGCGCGGCGGCGCGCCGGCTCGGGCTGGTCGACGCCGAGGCACGGCTGATGATGAATGGCGCGGTCACGCTGCGCATGGCCGGCCGCTTCGACCGCGCGCTCGAACTGGCGCGCGCGGGTCACGCGCAGTCGGACCGCGACTCGGCCGACGCCACGCACGTCGCGATCGCACGCCTGGTGATCGCGCGCGACGAGTGCGAGGTCGGCTGCTACGCGCCCGCGTTGGCGGCGCTGGAGGCCGTCGTGCCGCAATTCGATGCGGCCGGGCTGGCGTTCTGGGCGCAGGCCGCGCGCATGGTGCTGTCGGCGCTGTGGCTGCGCCTGGGCCAGCCGGCCCACGCCATGCCGCTGCTGCAGCGCCCCGGCGGCGCCGACGTGCCGCCCTGGCTGGAGGCCGACCGCCTGCTGCTGCGGCTGGACCTGGCGCAGCAGCTGCGCCAGCGCGGGGCGTCGGCTGCCGCGCGGGCAGGTTCGCCGGCCGTAGCGCCGGCCGCTGCGCCGGCCGAAGCACTGGCCGAAGCCCTGGCGCTGGCCGCGCGCGACCCGCAGCGCCAGGCCTGGCTGCGCGTGCGCGCGCTGCGGCATCGGGGCGCGGCCGAGGCGCTGGCCGAAGGCGCCGAACTCGAGCGCGAATTGGCCACCTCGGAGCGCATGGGCGTGCGCATGGCGCTCGACGTTCATCTGGCGCGCGCCGCACTGGCCGTGCGCCAGGTGCACCGCGCCGAGCGCGCGGCCGACGCGCTGCTGCGCGGCTTCGACGAAGGCCATGCGCCCGACGCCGTCTACCGTGCCGAGGCCTGGTGGCTCGCCGCGCAGGCCTTCGCCGCCGCCGGCCGCGCCGCCGATGCGGCGCGCGCGCTCGAACGCGGCGCGCAATGGGTCACGCAGCAGGCGCTGCCGCAAGTGCCGCCGCCGTTCATCGATTCGTTCCTGCACCGCAACCCGGTCAACCGCGAACTGCTGGCCGCTGCGTCGCGTTGAACGAGCAGCGTGCCGCCGCGGCCTTAGCATGCGGCGGCGCCGGGCCTGCCATGCCGGGCGAGGAGCGGTTCGCATGCAGCACGCCGAGGGGCCAGCCGATCTCGTGATCGCCGGCGGCGGCCTGGCCGGGCTGGTCACCGCGCTCGAAGCCTTGCGCGCCGGGCTGCGCGTGACGCTGGTCGACCGCGACACGCCCGAGCGCCTGGGCGGCCTGGCGCTGTGGGCCTTCGGCGGCATGGCGTTGGTGGGCACGCCGCTGCAGGCGCGCCTGAAGATCCCCGACACGCCCGAGGTGGCGCTGCGCGACTGGCTGCGCTTCGGCGAGCTGGACCCCGGCGACACCCATCCGCTGCAATGGGCGCGCCACTACGTCGAGCGCTCGCGCGCCGACGTGTACGACTGGCTCGTCGCCGAAGGCATCAAGTTCGTGCCGGCAGTCAACTGGGTCGAGCGCGGCCGCTTCGGTGAGGGTAACAGCTTGCCGCGTTATCACATCGTCTGGGGCACGTCGCGCGAACTCACGCGGCGCCTGATCGCGGCCCTGCGCGCGGCCGACGGCGGCGGGCGGCTGACGCTGCTGCACGGCCACCGCGTCAGCGCGCTGGAGCAAGAAGGCGGCGCCATCGCCGGTGTGCTGGCGGTGGACGAGCGCAGCGGCGCTGAAAAGCACCTGCGCGCCCCGGTGGTGGTGCTGGCGATGGGCGGCCTCAACGGCAGCCACGACGAGGTGCGCGCCAACTGGCCGCCGCACCGGCCGCGGCCCGAGCGCATGCTCAACGGCGCGCACCCCTTTGCCGACGGCCGCCTGCACCACTGGGCGGCCGAGCACGTCGGCGCCCAGATCGCGCATGCCGGCGAGATGTGGAACTACGCCGCGGGCTTTCCGCATCCGTTCCCGCATTTCGAAGGGCATGGGCTGTCGGCCATCCCCTGCAAATCGGCGCTGTGGCTGGACCACCAGGGCCGGCGCATCGGGCCCGAGCCGCTGGTCACCGGCTTCGACACCCACTGGCTGTGCCGCCGCGTGGCCGAGCAGGCGCGGCCCTGGACCTGGCATCTGCTGAACTGGCGCATCGCGGCCAAGGAGTTCGCGATCTCCGGCGCCGAGCACAACCAGCGCATCCGCGACCGGCAGTTTGCGCAGTTCCTCAAAGAGACGCTGCTCGGCAACCACCGCCTGGTGCGCCAGCTGCAGCGCGAGAGCCCGCACTTCCTGGTCGACGACACGCTGGCCGGGCTGGCCGCCAAAATGAACGCACTGACGCGCTCGCCCGATGTCGACCCCGCCGTGCTGCAGGCCAGCGCCGATGCCTTCGACGCCAACTTCGCGCGCGGCGCCAGCCTGCAAAACGACGACCAGATCCGCCGCATCCTGCACGCCCGCCAGTGGGGCCCGGACCGGCTGCGCACCTGCAAGCCGGCGCCGCTGCAACAAGCCGGTGCGGGACCGTTCATCGCGATCCACATGCAACTCATCACGCGCAAGAGCCTGGGCGGGCTGCGCACGGATTTGCAAAGCCGCGTGCTCGACGCCGCGGGCGAGCCGATCGCCGGGCTCTACGGCGTGGGCGAGGCCGCCGGTTTCGGTGGCGGCGGCGCCTGCGGCAAGCGCTCGCTGGAAGGCACCTTCCTGCCCGGCTGCATCCTCACCGCGCGCGCTGCGGCGCGCTCGATCGCCGGCGGGCGTTGACGCGGCTCAACCACCCTCGAGAGGAGACGCCATGCCCCAAGGCGCCCAAGCCCTGCTGCAGACGCTGGCCGACGCCGGCATCGAAGTCTGCTTCACCAACCCCGGCACCAGCGAGATGCACTTCGTCGCCGCGCTCGACGGCGAGCCGCGGCTGCGCGCCGTGCTCACGCTGTTCGAAGGCGTGGCCACCGGCGCCGCCGACGGCTACGCGCGCATGGCCGACAAGCCCGCCGCCACGCTGCTGCACCTGGGCTGCGGGCTGGGCAACGGCCTGGCCAACCTGCACAACGCGCGCAAGGGCCACGTGCCCATCGTCAACATCGTCGGCGACCACGCGACCTGGCACGTGCCTTTCGATGCGCAACTGCAGTCCGATATCGAGACCGTGGCGCGCAACGTCTCGCCCGGCTTCGTGCGCACCTCGCGCAGCAGCGCCGAACTGTGCCGCGACGCGGCCGACGCCATCGCCGCCGCGCGCGGCCTGCCGGGCCAGGTGGCCACGCTGATCCTGCCGGCCGACGTGTCGTGGGGCGACGGCGCCGAGCCCTGCCCGCCGCCGCCGGCGCCGGCGCCCGTGGCGGCCGACGAGGCCGTCGTCGCCGCGGTGGCCGCCGTGCTGCGTTCCGGCCGCCGCGCCGCGCTGCTGCTGGGCGGGCGCGCGCTGCGCGAGCCGGCCTTGCTGGCCGCCGCGCGCATCGCCGCGCGTTGCGGCGTCAAGCTGCTGGCCGAGGTGTTCCCGACGCGGCTGACGCGCGGCGCCGGGCTGCCGGCGATCGAGCGCGTCGCCTATCTCGCCGAGATGGCCGGCGTGCAGCTGGCCGGGCTGGACGACCTGGTGCTGGTCGACGCCAAGGCGCCGGTGTCGTTCTTCGCCTACCCGGGTAGGCCGAGCGACCTGGTGCCCGCCGGCTGCACCGTGCACACGCTGGCCACGCCGGCGCAGGACGCGGCGGCCAGCCTGGAGCGGCTGGCGCAGGCGCTGGGCGCGGCGCAAACGCCGCCGGCGCTGCAGGCCGCGCAGCGGCCGGGCCGGCCGCGCGGCAAGCTCAGCGCGCCCAAGGTGTGCAAGGCCGTGGGCCACCTGCTGCCCGAGAACGCCATCGTCGTCGACGAGGCCATCACCTCGGGCCTGATGCTGGGGGTGATGACCGCCGGCGCGCCGCGCCACGACCTGATCACGCTGACCGGCGGCGCCATCGGCCAGGGCCTGCCCAACGCGGTGGGCGCCGCCATCGCCTGCCCCGGGCGCCCGGTGCTGGCGCTGGTGGGCGACGGCAGCGCGATGTACACCGCGCAGGCGCTGTGGACGATGGCGCGCGAGCGGCTGCACGTCATCGTCATCGTCTTCAACAACGCCGCCTACTCGGTGCTGAACGTCGAGCTGGAGCGCGTCGGCGCCGCCAAGGCCGGACCGAAGGCGCGCGCGCAGCTCGACCTGCACGCGCCGGTGATCGACTTCACGCGGCTGGCGCAAGGCCTGGGCGTGCCGGCGCTGCGCGTGGACAGCGCCGAGGCGTTGCTGCCGGCGCTGCAGCAGGCGCTGGCCAAGCCCGGGCCGCAGCTGATCGAGGCGATGGTGCCCGAGGCGCTCAGCGGCCTGCGGCGGCGGCTGCTGCCGTGGCTGCTGCGCTCGCTGCCGACGCTGCCGCCACCGCTGGCGCGCACGCTCAAGCGTCGGCTGGCGCCGTAGCGGCGGTTGTCACCGGCGTCGCGGCGGGGTCGGGTGCAACCGGCGCTGCGGCCGTGTCGACCCAGCGCTCGGGCGGGCAGATGCGCAGCCCGCGCAGGGCGGCCTTGCGCGCCAGCTTGAGCAAGGCGCGGTCGCGCGTCAGCAGCCAGGCCGCGCCGTGGTGCAGCGCCAGGTCGACGAACATCTGGTCCTGCGGATCGCTGCAGCGCAGCCGCAGCGCGGGCAGCGGCGCCGGCAGCAGGGCAAGCTGCATGTGGGTATCGACGAATGTGAGCGCCTGCTCAACATCGACCGCGAAGCCGCCCAGCGGCGCGTGCCGCAGCACGTGTGCCAGCTCGCCGCGCATCTCGGCGCAGCCCAGCCAGGGCAGCCGGCCGGCCTGCACGGCCTGGCTTAAGCCCGCCACGCCGGGGTTGCGGAACACCAGCAAGTCCAGCAGCACGTTGGTGTCCAGCACCGCCCAGGAAGTCGTCATATGGACTGTGCCTTGCCGAACATTCGTGCGGGCAATATACTAGAAGGCTTTTCGGCAGACGCTGCCGCGCTCTTTGACGAGCAAGACCTCCACCGGCCATGGGCTCAAAGCCCCTTGCGCCGAGGGCCATGGGCCCGAGGAGGTCCGGGCGGCTTGAAGGCTTCTTCCCGAAAAGAGCGCGTGACTTCAAACGGGAACAAGTTACCTATGCCAACCATCAATCAGCTCGTTCGCCAAGGCCGCCAGGCCGAGGTGATCAAGAGCAAGTCTCCCGCGATGCAGAACTGCCCGCAACGGCGTGGCGTCTGCACCCGCGTCTACACCACCACGCCCAAGAAGCCGAACTCGGCGCTGCGCAAGGTGGCCAAGGTTCGCCTGACCAATGGCTTCGAGGTCATCTCGTACATCGGCGGCGAAGGCCACAACCTGCAGGAGCACAGCGTCGTGCTGGTGCGCGGCGGCCGCGTGAAGGACCTGCCGGGCGTGCGCTACCACATCGTGCGCGGCTCGCTGGACCTGCAAGGCGTCAAGGACCGCAAGCAGTCGCGCTCGAAGTACGGCGCCAAGCGTCCCAAGAAGGCTTGAACGCAAGCCACCCGCGGCCTTTGTGCCGAGTAAGCGAAGGGTCGACCATGGCCCTTCATGGCGGGTCCCCCGCCGGCTGAATTGAAAGAAGGAAGACTCCCATGCCACGTCGTCGCGAAGTTCCCAAGCGCGAGATCCTGCCCGACCCGAAGTTCGGGTCCGTCGACCTGTCCAAGTTCATGAACGTCATCATGGAATCGGGCAAGAAGGCCGTTGCCGAAGCCATCATCTATGGCGCGCTCGACCAGGTCGAGAAGAAGTCCGGCAAGGATCCGCTGGAGATCTTCATGATCGCGCTGAACAACATCAAGCCGATGGTCGAAGTGAAGTCCCGCCGCGTCGGCGGTGCGAACTACCAAGTTCCCGTGGAAGTTCGCCCCGTGCGCCGGCAGGCCCTGGCCATGCGCTGGCTAAAGGAGTCGGCCCGCAAGCGTGGCGAGAAGTCGATGGCCGCGCGCCTGGCCAACGAACTGCTGGAAGCCAGCGAAGGCCGCGGCGGCGCGATGAAGAAGCGCGACGAAGTCCACCGCATGGCCGAGGCGAACAAGGCGTTCTCGCACTTCCGCTTCTAAGCCCCAACGTCCTTCCACGCCTGTCCGGCCGCCTTACGGGTTAGCACCAACCCGAAAGGCGGCCCCTGTATTTGGAGAAAGTTCATGGCCCGCAAGACCCCCATCGAGCGCTACCGCAACATCGGTATCTCCGCGCACATCGATGCCGGCAAGACCACCACCACCGAGCGCATCCTGTTCTACACCGGGGTGAACCACAAGATCGGTGAGGTGCACGACGGCGCCGCCACGATGGACTGGATGGAGCAGGAGCAGGAACGCGGCATCACCATCACGTCGGCGGCCACCACCTGCTTCTGGAAGGGCATGGACCTGTCCTACCCCGAGCACCGCTTCAACATCATCGACACCCCCGGGCACGTGGACTTCACGATCGAGGTCGAGCGCAGCATGCGCGTGCTCGACGGCGCCTGCATGGTGTATTGCGCGGTGGGCGGCGTGCAGCCGCAGTCCGAGACCGTCTGGCGCCAGGCCAACAAGTACAAGGTGCCGCGGCTGGCCTTCGTCAACAAGATGGACCGCACCGGCGCCAACTTCTTCAAGGTCTACGAGCAGATGAAGTCGCGCTTGAAGGCCAACCCCGTGCCGGTGGTCATTCCCATCGGCTCGGAAGACAACTTCAAGGGCGTGGTCGACCTGTTCAAGATGAAGGCCATCATCTGGGACGAGGCCTCGCAGGGCATGAAGTTCGAGTACGGCCCGATTCCCGCCGAGCTGGAAGCCGACGCGCAGAAGTGGCGCGAGCAGATGGTCGAGGCCGCCGCCGAGGCCAGCGAAGACCTGATGAACAAGTACCTCGAATCGGGCGAGCTGAGCGAGGACGAGATCAAGCAGGGCCTGCGGCTGCGCACCATCGCCACCGAGATCCAGCCCATGCTGTGCGGCACGGCCTTCAAGAACAAGGGCGTGCAGCGCATGCTGGACGCGGTGATCGACTTCCTGCCCTCGCCGGTGGACATTCCGCCGGTGCCGGGCACCGATGAAGACGACAAGGAAGTCACCCGCAAGGCCGACGACAACGAGAAGTTCTCGGCCCTGGCCTTCAAGCTGATGACCGACCCCTACGTCGGCCAGCTCACCTTCGTGCGCGTCTATTCCGGCGTGCTGAAGTCGGGCGACCAGGTCTACAACCCGATCCGCGGCAAGAAGGAGCGCATCGGCCGCATCCTGCAGATGCACGCCAACCAGCGCGAGGAGATCAAGGAGATCCTGGCCGGCGACATCGCCGCCTGCGTGGGCCTGAAGGACGTGACCACCGGCGAGACGCTGTGCGACCCGGATTCCATCATCACGCTGGAAAAGATGGTCTTCCCCGAGCCGGTGATCAGCCAGGCGGTGGAGCCCAAGTCCAAGGCCGACCAGGAGAAGATGGGCATCGCGCTCGGCCGCCTGGCGGCCGAGGACCCGTCGTTCCGCCTGCGCACCGACGAGGAAAGCGGCCAGACCATCATCTCCGGCATGGGCGAGCTGCACCTGGAGATCATCGTCGACCGCATGAAGCGCGAGTTCGGCGTCGAGGCCAACGTCGGCAAGCCGCAGGTGGCCTACCGCGAGACCATCCGCAAGCAGGTGAAGGACGTCGAAGGCAAGTTCGTCCGCCAGTCGGGCGGCAAGGGCCAGTACGGCCACGTCGTCTTCACGGTCGAGCCGCAAGAGCCGGGCAAGGGCTTCGAGTTCGTCGACGCCATCAAGGGCGGCGTGGTGCCGCGCGAGTACATCCCCGCGGTGCAAAAGGGCGTGGAAGACACGCTGCCCAACGGCGTGCTGGCCGGCTACCCGGTGGTCGACGTCAAGGTCACGCTGACCTTCGGCTCGTACCACGAGGTGGACTCGTCGGAAAACGCCTTCAAGATGGCCGCGTCGATCGGCTTCAAGGAAGCCTGCAAGCGCGCCAGCCCGGTGATCCTGGAGCCGATGATGGCCGTCGAGGTCGAGACGCCCGAGGACTACGCCGGCTCGGTGATGGGCGACCTGAGCTCACGCCGCGGCATGGTGCAGGGCATGGACGACATGCCCGGCGGCGGCAAGATCATCAAGGCCGAGGTGCCGCTGTCGGAGATGTTCGGCTACAGCACCACGCTGCGCAGCATGTCGCAGGGCCGCGCCACGTACACGATGGAGTTCAAGCACTACAGCGAGGCTCCCAAGAACGTGGCCGACGCGATCATCACCGCGCGCGGCAAGTAAGCAGTTTTTCGCAACGGTCTTCGCCGAGCCCGCGCCTGCTGCCAGTGGCAGGCGGACCCCGGGCCCGTCGGAAACCTAAAACCCGAACACTGGCGATGCTCTTTCTCGGAGATTGAAAAATGGCAAAAGGCAAATTCGAACGAACCAAGCCGCACGTGAACGTGGGCACGATCGGGCACGTGGACCACGGCAAGACGACGCTGACGGCGGCGATCACGTCGGTGCTGGCGCAGAAGTTCGGCGGCGAGGCCAAGGCCTACGACCAGATCGACGCGGCGCCCGAGGAAAAGGCGCGCGGCATCACCATCAACACGGCGCACGTCGAGTACGAAACCGCCAACCGCCACTACGCCCACGTCGACTGCCCAGGCCACGCCGACTACGTCAAGAACATGATCACCGGTGCGGCGCAAATGGACGGCGCCATCCTGGTCGTGTCCGCCGCCGACGGCCCCATGCCGCAAACGCGCGAGCACATCCTGCTGGCCCGCCAGGTCGGTGTGCCCTACATCATCGTCTTCATGAACAAGTGCGACATGGTCGACGATGCCGAACTGCTCGAACTCGTCGAAATGGAAGTGCGCGAGCTGCTGTCCAAGTACGACTTCCCCGGCGACGACACCCCCATCGTCAAGGGCAGCGCCAAGCTCGCCATGGAAGGCGACAAGGGCGAACTCGGCGAACAAGCCATCATGAAGCTCGCCGACGCCCTCGACAGCTACATCCCCACGCCCGAGCGCGCCATCGACGGCGCCTTCCTGATGCCCGTCGAAGACGTCTTCAGCATCAGCGGCCGCGGCACCGTCGTGACCGGTCGCGTCGAGCGCGGCATCGTCAAAGTCGGCGAGGAAATCGAAATCGTCGGCATCCGGCCCACGCAAAAGACCACCTGCACCGGCGTCGAAATGTTCCGCAAGCTCCTCGACCAGGGCCAGGCCGGCGACAACGTCGGCATCCTGCTGCGCGGCACCAAGCGCGAAGACGTCGAGCGCGGCCAAGTGCTGTGCAAGCCCGGCAGCATCAAGCCGCACACCCACTTCACCGCCGAGGTCTACGTGCTGAGCAAGGAAGAAGGCGGCCGCCACACCCCCTTCTTCAACAACTACCGGCCGCAGTTCTACTTCCGCACCACCGACGTCACCGGCGCGGTGGAGCTGCCCAAGGACAAGGAAATGGTCATGCCCGGCGACAACGTCAGCATCACCGTCAAGCTCATCGCGCCGATCGCGATGGAAGAGGGCCTGCGCTTTGCCATCCGCGAAGGCGGCCGCACCGTCGGCGCCGGCGTCGTGGCCAAGATCATCGAGTAAGGAACCAGGGTCATCCGCAGGGGCATAGCTCAACTGGCAGAGCGTCGGTCTCCAAAACCGAAGGTCGGGGGTTCGATCCCCTCTGCCCCTGCCATCCGCCGGCCTCGCGACGAGGCGGCGCCGAACAGCCCGCGGGCGCTGATCCAGCCCAGCGGGCTTTGCGTTTGATGTGATCCACCCAACCGCCATGGCTACCCAACCCACCGTCGAGACCGTCTCCACCAGTGCCGACAAGGCCAAGCTGGCCGGCGCCGCCTTGCTCGTCGTGGGCGCGGTCGCCGTCTTCTACGCGCTGGGCAAGCAGGACCTGTGGCTGCGCGTCATCGCGCTGCTGCTGGTGCTGGCCGCCGGTGTCGCCTTGTTCTTCACGTCCGAGCCCGGCAAGCAGCTCATCGGCTTCGGCCGCGAGTCGGTGCGAGAAGTGCGCAAGGTGGTCTGGCCCACCCGCAAAGAGGCCTTGCAGATGACGGGTTACGTGGTGGCCTTCGTCTTCGTCATGGCGCTGTTCATGTTCCTGACCGACAAGACGCTGGAATGGGTGCTGTACGACCTGATTCTGGGCTGGAAGCGCTGAGGACTGCTATGACCGCGGACACCCCCGACACCACGGCGCAGGCGGCTGCCGACGCCGCCGCCGCCCCGGCGCCTTCGAACAAGCGCTGGTACATCGTCCATGCCTATTCGGGCATGGAGAAGGCCGTCGAGCGCAACCTGCGCGAGCGCATCGACCGCGCCGGCATGCAGGACAAGTTCGGCCGCATCCTGGTGCCCACCGAAGAAGTGGTCGAGCTCAAGAACGGCAAGAAGACCGTGACCGAGCGCCGCATCTACCCCGGCTACGTGCTGGTGGAGATGGAGATGGCCGACGACACCTGGCACCTCGTCAAGCACACCAGCAAGGTGACCGGCTTCATCGGCGGCGCGCGCAACCGCCCGGCGCCGATCTCCGAGGCCGAGGTGGCCAAGATCGTCAGCCAGATGCAGGAAGGCGCCGAGAAGCCGCGGCCCAAGGTCGAGTGGACCGTGGGCGAGCTGGTGCGCGTCAAGGAAGGCCCGTTCACCGACTTCAACGGCGCGGTCGAGGAAGTCAACTACGAGAAGAGCAAGGTCAAGGTCAGCGTCACGATCTTCGGCCGCGCCACCGGTGTCGAACTCGATTTCGCGCAGGTCGAGAAAGTTTGACGAGCACCGCTCGTCAAACTTCGCCGTAGGCCCGAAGGGCCGCAGGCAAAAGGTTTGACGCAGGCAAGCCGCCGCAACCCCGGCCTGCCGCAAGCAACAAGGGTTGAGTGACGAGGAGGCTGCTTCGGCGGCCGCTTGAACTCGACAGGAGCCTTTCATGGCAAAGAAAATCGTCGGCTTCATCAAGCTGCAAGTCCCGGCGGGCAAGGCCAATCCTTCGCCCCCGATCGGTCCGGCGCTGGGCCAGCGCGGCCTCAACATCATGGAGTTCTGCAAGGCGTTCAACGCCCAGACGCAGAGCTACGAGCCGGGGCTGAAGCTGCCGGTGGTGATCACCGCGTTCGCCGACAAGTCCTTCACCTTCGTGCTGAAGTCGCCGCCGGCGACCGTGCTGCTGAAGAAGGCGGCCAAGATCGACAAGGGCTCGGGCAAGCCGCACCTGGAGAAGGTGGGCAAGGTCACGCGCGCCCAGCTCGAAGAGATCGCCAAGACCAAGATCAAGGATCTCACGGCCGCCGACATGGACGCCGCCGTGAAGACCATCGCCGGTTCCGCCCGCTCGATGGGCATCACGGTGGAAGGAGTCTGACCATGGCCAAGCTGACCAAGAAAGCCAAGACGCTGCAAGGCAAGGTCGAGAGCACCAAGCTGTACCCGCTGAGCGACGCGCTGAGCCTCGTGAAGGACTGCGCCACCGCCAAGTTCGACGAGTCGATCGACGTTGCCGTGCAACTCGGCATCGACGCCAAGAAGTCCGACCAGGTGGTGCGCGGCGCCGTCGTGATGCCCGCCGGCACCGGCAAGACCAAGCGCGTGGCGGTGTTCGCGCAAGGCGCCAAGGCCGACGAAGCCAAGGCCGCCGGTGCCGACATCGTCGGCATGGACGACCTGGCCGCCGAGATCAAGGCCGGCAAGATGGACTTCGACGTCGTGATCGCCTCGCCCGACACAATGCGCGTGGTCGGCACGCTGGGCCAGATCCTGGGCCCGCGCGGCCTGATGCCCAACCCCAAGGTCGGCACCGTGACGCCCGACGTGGCCACCGCGGTCAAGAACGCGAAGGCCGGCCAGGTGCAGTTCCGCGTCGACAAGGCCGGCATCATCCACGGCACCATCGGCCGCCGTTCGTTCGATCACGACAAGCTGGTGAGCAACCTGCGCGCCCTGATCGACGCGCTGAACAAGGCCAAGCCGGCCACCAGCAAGGGCATCTACCTGCGCAAGGTGGCGGTGTCGTCGACCATGGGCATCGGCGTTCGCGTCGACACCGCGTCGATCGCCGCGCCGGCGGCTGCATAACGAGGATGAAGAGCGGGCTTGGGGCTGAAAGCCCCAAGCCCTTTCAGCAGAGTGGTGGGCCGTGCTGCCTTCGGGCGTCACGGGCCATCCAAGACCGCTGGTGGATGAACGGGGCGGCCCGGCATCCTTAATGTCCAGCGCAGATGGCGAACCCGCCGTGACGAATGCCCGCCAAGGGTGGTTCCGAGCGAAAGGTCGCTGGTTCAACGTGAGGAGCAGACCTTGAGTCTCAACCGCAACGAGAAGGCAGCCGTGGTCGACGGCGTGGCGACGCAGGTCGCACGCTCGCAGACGCTGGCGCTGGCCGAGTACCGTGGCCTCACCGTGGAACACCTGAACAAGCTGCGCGTCGATGCGCGCGCCAAGGGTGTGTACCTTCACGTCGTGAAGAACACCCTGGCGCGCCGCGCCGTCGCCGGCACGCCGTTCGAGGTGGCCCAGGGTGCCATGGTCGGCCCGCTGATCTACGGCTTTTCCGAGGATGCCGTTGCCGCCGCGAAAGTCATCGCCGACTTCGCCAAGGGCAACGACAAACTCATCGTCAAGGGCGGCGCTTATGCCGGCAAGGCGCTGGATGCCAACGGGGTCAAGGCCCTGGCCTCCATCCCCAGCCGCGAGGTGCTGATCGCCCAGGTGGCCGGCTTGCTGAAGTCGCCCATCCAGCGCATGGCCGGCGTGCTGGCCGCCGTCGCGGACAAGAAGGGTGGCGGCGCCGAAGCCGCCGCTGCCGAAGCCGCCCCGGCCGCTGCCTGACATCAACCTTTAAAAATTCTCGAGGAACCCCAAATGGCATTCGATAAAGACGCTTTCCTGTCCGCGATGGACAGCATGACCGTGATGGAACTCAATGACCTGGTGAAGGCCATTGAAGAGAAGTTCGGCGTGTCCGCCGCCGCGATGGCCGCTCCGGCCGCCGGTGGCGCCGGCGGCGCCGCCGCCCCGGCCGCCGAAGAGAAGACCGAATTCAACGTCGTGCTGCTGGAAGCCGGCGCCAACAAGGTGTCGGTCATCAAGGCCGTGCGCGAACTCACCGGCCTGGGCCTGAAGGAAGCCAAGGACCTGGTCGACGGCGCGCCGAAGCCCGTCAAGGAAGGCATTGCCAAGGCCGACGCCGAAGCCGCGCTGAAGAAGCTGGTGGAAGCCGGCGCCAAGGCCGAGCTGAAGTAAGCGACGCCAGCGGGGGGTCGAGGCGCGCCGCGCCCCGGCCCCTTCAGGAGGCTGTTGCAAGCGCCGCGTGCGGCTCTTGCAAGTGTTTCCTGATCCGACTGCAGGGAACGGGTTTGGTCGGACTCCGGTGCAACGCCGGGGTTGTCCGCCAGCGGCAGGTAGTGGCCTGCCACCAGACCTCGAACGCAAGGTTCGAGACAGCCAGTCGCCGCAGAACGCCTGCCTGGGCCCGGTGGGCGTTCTCGACACGGAGTGATCCATGGCGCAAGCAACCCCCTACACCTACACTGAACGCAAGCGCATCCGCAAGAGCTTCGGCAAGCGTGAAAGCGTTCTGAAGGTTCCTTACCTGCTGACGATGCAGCGCGACTCGTACGTCGCGTTCCTGCAGAAAGACGTGCCGCCGCAAAAGCGCAAGCCCGAAGGGCTGCAGGCGGCATTCCTCTCCGCGTTCCCGATCACGAGCCACAACGGCTTCGTGGAGATGAAGTTCATCGAGTTCAACATCGCCAAGCCGGCCTTCGACGTGCGCGAATGCCAGCAGCGCGGCCTGACCTATGCGGCGGCCGTGCGCGCCAAGCTGCAGATGATCATCTACGACCGCGAGTCGCATCCGCAGAAGGTCGCCAAGGAGATCAAGGAGCAGGAGGTCTACATGGGCGAAGTGCCGCTCATGACCGACTACGGCTCGTTCATCGTCAACGGCACCGAGCGCGTCATCGTCAGCCAGCTGCACCGCTCGCCGGGCGTGTTCTTCGAGCACGACAAGGGCAAGACGCACAGCTCGGGCAAGCTGCTGTTCAGCGCCCGCATCATCCCCTACCGCGGCTCGTGGCTGGACTTCGAGTTCGACCCCAAGGACATCCTGTACTTCCGCGTCGACCGCCGCCGCAAGATGCCGGTGACGATCCTGCTGAAGGCGATCGGCCTCAACCCCGAATCGATCCTGGCGCACTTCTTCGTCAACGACAACTTCCGCCTGATGGACACGGGCGCGCAGATGGAGTTCGTGCCCGAGCGGCTGAAGGGCGAGGTCGCGCGCTTCGACCTCACCGACAAGAGCGGCGCCGTCATCGTCGAGAAGGACAAGCGCATCACCGCGCGCCACGTCAAGCAGTTGGAGCAGTCGGGCACCGGCTTCGTCAGCGTGCCGGAAGACTTCCTGGTCGGCCGCGTGCTGGCGCGCAACCAGGTCGACCCCGACACCGGCGAGATCGTCGCCAAGGCCAACGACGAGCTGACCGATTCGCTGCTGAAGAAGCTGCGCGCCGCCGGGATCAAAGAGATCCAGTGCATCTACACCAATGAGCTGAACCAGGGCGCCTACATCAGCCAGACGCTGGCCGCCGACGAGACGGCCGACCAGCTCTCGGCGCGCGTGGCCATCTACCGCATGATGCGCCCCGGCGAGCCGCCGACCGAAGACGCCGTCGAGGCGCTGTTCCATCGCCTGTTCTACAGCGAGGACACCTACGACCTGTCGCGCGTGGGCCGCATGAAGTTCAACGCCCGCGTCGGCCGCGACACGCCCGAAGGCAAGATGACCCTCAGCAACGAGGACATCCTGGACGTCGTGAAGATCCTCGTCGACCTGCGCAACGGCAACGGCGACGTCGACGACATCGACCACCTGGGCAACCGCCGCGTGCGCTGCGTCGGCGAACTGGCCGAGAACCAGTACCGCAGCGGCCTGGCGCGCATCGAGAAGGCGGTGAAAGAACGCCTGGGCCAGGCCGAGACCGAGGCCTTGATGCCGCACGACCTGATCAACTCCAAGCCGATCTCCGCGGCGCTGAAGGAGTTCTTCGGCGCGAGCCAGCTCAGCCAGTTCATGGACCAGACCAACCCGCTGAGCGAAATCACGCACAAGCGGCGCGTCTCGGCCCTGGGCCCGGGCGGCCTGACGCGCGAGCGCGCCGGCTTCGAGGTGCGCGACGTGCACGTCACGCACTACGGCCGCGTGTGCCCGATCGAGACGCCGGAAGGCCCGAACATCGGCCTGATCAACTCGCTGGCGCTGTACGCGCAGCTCAACGAGTACGGCTTCCTCGAAACGCCGTATCGCCGCGTGGTCGACGGCAAGGTGACCAACCAGATCGACTACCTGTCGGCCATCGAGGAAGGCAAGTACGTCATCGCCCAGGCCAACGCCTCGCTGGACAAGGACGGCAAGCTGGTCGACGAGCTGGTGTCGGCGCGCGAGAAGGGCGAATCGATGTTCGTCAGCCCCGAGCGCGTGCAGTACATGGACGTGGCGCCGACGCAGATCGTCTCGGTCGCGGCCTCGCTGGTGCCCTTCCTGGAGCACGACGACGCCAACCGCGCGCTGATGGGCGCCAACATGCAGCGCCAGGCCGTGCCCACGCTGCGCCCCGAGAAGGCCCTCGTCGGCACCGGCGTCGAGCGCGTGGCCGCGGTCGACTCGGGCACCGTCGTCACCGCGCGCCGCGGCGGCGTGGTCGACTACGTCGACACCAACCGCATCGTGATCCGCGTCAACGACAACGAGACGGTGGCCGGCGAAGTCGGCGTCGACATCTACAACCTCATCAAGTACCAGCGCAGCAACCAGAACACCAACATCCACCAGCGCCCCATCGTCAAGCGCGGCGACCAGGTGGGCGCCGGCGACGTGGTGGCCGATGGCGCCAGCACCGACCTGGGCGAGCTGGCGCTCGGCCAGAACATGCTGGTCGCGTTCATGCCCTGGAACGGCTACAACTTCGAGGACTCGATCCTGATCAGCGAGCGCGTCGTCGCCGACGACCGCTACACCAGCATCCACATCGAAGAGCTGGTGGTGATGGCGCGCGACACCAAGCTGGGCTCGGAAGAGATCACGCGCGACATTCCCAACCTGAGCGAGCAGCAGCTCGCGCGGCTGGACGAAAGCGGCATCGTCTACATCGGCGCCGAGGTGAACCCCGGCGACGTGCTGGTCGGCAAGGTCACGCCCAAGGGCGAGACCACGCTGACGCCGGAAGAAAAGCTGCTGCGCGCGATCTTCGGCGAGAAGGCCTCCGACGTGAAGGACACTAGCCTGCGCGTCGACCAGGGCACCAACGGCACCGTGATCGACGTGCAGGTCTTCACCCGCGAAGGCATCCAGCGCGACAAGCGCGCGCAGCAGATCATCGACGATGAACTGAAGCGCTTCCGCCTCGACTTGAACGACCAGCTGCGCATCGTCGAGGCCGACGCCTTCGACCGCATCGAGAAGCTGCTGGTCGGCAAGCCGGCCAACGGCGGCCCGCAGAAGATCGCCAAGGGCACGACGATCAGCAAGGACTACCTGGCGACGGTGGAGAAGTACCACTGGTTCGACATCCGCCCGGCCGACGACGAGGTGGCCAACCAGCTGGAGTCGATCAAGAACAGCCTGGACCAGACGCGCCACAGCTTCGACCTCGCCTTCGAGGAAAAGCGCAAGAAGCTGACCCAAGGCGACGAGCTGCCGGCCGGCGTGCTGAAGATGGTGAAGGTCTACCTCGCCGTCAAGCGCCGCCTGCAGCCCGGCGACAAGATGGCCGGCCGCCACGGCAACAAGGGCGTGGTGTCGAAGATCGTTGCCGTCGAAGACATGCCCTACATGGCCGACGGCACGCCTTGCGACATCGTGCTCAACCCGCTGGGCGTGCCCTCGCGGATGAACGTCGGCCAGGTGCTGGAAGTGCACCTGGGCTGGGCCGGCAAGGGCATCGGCCAGCGCATCGGCGATCTGCTGCAGAACGAGGCCCGCGTGGCCGAGATCCGCGCCTTCCTCGACGAGCTGTACAACAAGTCCGGCGGCAAGACCGAGGAGTTGAAGCAGCTCTCCGACGACGAGGTCGTCGAGATGGCGCGCAACCTGCAGCACGGCGTGCCGTTCGCGACGCCGGTGTTCGACGGCGCGGCCGAGACCGAGATCCGCGGCATGCTCAAGCTCGCCTATCCCGACGACATCGCGGCGAAGAAGGGCCTGACCGCCACCCGCACCCAGGCCACGCTGCACGACGGCCGCACCGGCGACGCCTTCGAGCGCCCGGTGACGGTGGGCTACATGCACGTGCTGAAGCTGCACCACCTGGTGGACGACAAGATGCACGCGCGCTCGACCGGCCCGTACAGCCTGGTGACGCAGCAGCCGCTGGGCGGCAAGGCGCAGTTCGGCGGCCAGCGCTTCGGCGAGATGGAAGTCTGGGCGCTGGAAGCTTACGGCGCCAGCTACATCCTGCAGGAGATGCTGACCGTGAAGTCCGACGACGTGAACGGCCGCACCAAGGTCTACGAGAACATCGTCAAGGGCGAGCACGCGATCGAGGCCGGCATGCCGGAATCGTTCAACGTGCTGGTGAAGGAAATCCGCTCCCTCGGTATCGATATCGAGCTGGAACGCAATTAAGGAAGGAAACGGGAAAGCACCATGAAGGGACTACTCGACCTTTTCAAGCAATTCACCCCCGATGAGCATTTCGATGCCATCAAGATCGGCCTGGCTTCTCCTGAGAAGATCCGCAGCTGGTCGTTCGGCGAGGTGAAGAAGCCCGAGACCATCAACTACCGCACCTTCAAGCCGGAGCGTGACGGCCTGTTCTGCGCCAAGATCTTCGGCCCGATCAAGGACTACGAGTGCCTGTGCGGCAAGTACAAGCGCCTGAAGCACCGCGGCGTGATCTGCGAGAAGTGCGGCGTCGAGGTCACGCAGACCAAGGTGCGCCGCGAGCGCATGGGTCACATCGACCTGGCCGCGCCCTGCGCGCACATCTGGTTCCTGAAGTCGCTGCCCAGCCGTCTCGGCCTGGTGCTCGACATGACGCTGCGCGACATCGAGCGCGTGCTGTACTTCGAAGCCTACGTCGTCGTCGACCCCGGCATGACGCCGCTGAAGAAGTTCAGCATCATGTCCGAGGACGACTTCGAGGCCAAGCACGCCGAGTACGGTGACGAGTTCACCGCGCTGATGGGCGCCGAGGGCATCAAGAAGCTGCTGGAAGAGCTGGACATCGATGCGGAGATCGACAAGATCCGCAACGACATGACCGGCTCCGAGCTGAAGATGAAGAAGAACTCCAAGCGCCTGAAGGTGCTGGAGGCCTTCAAGAAGAGCGGCATCAAGCCCAGCTGGATGGTGATGGAGGTGCTGCCGGTGCTGCCGCCGGACCTGCGCCCCCTGGTCCCGCTGGACGGCGGCCGCTTCGCCACGTCGGACCTCAACGACCTGTACCGCCGCGTCATCAACCGCAACAACCGCCTGGCGCGGCTGCTGGAGCTGAAGGCGCCCGAGATCATCGTGCGCAACGAAAAGCGCATGCTGCAGGAGGCGGTGGACTCGCTGCTGGACAACGGCCGTCGCGGCAAGGCGATGACCGGCGCCAACAAGCGTGCGCTGAAGTCGCTGGCCGACATGATCAAGGGCAAGAGCGGCCGCTTCCGCCAGAACCTGCTGGGCAAGCGCGTCGACTACTCGGGCCGTTCGGTCATCGTGGTCGGCCCGACGCTCAAGCTGCACCAGTGCGGCCTGCCCAAGCTGATGGCCATCGAGCTGTTCAAGCCCTTCATCTTCAGCCGCCTGGAGGCGATGGGCATCGCCACCACCATCAAGGCCGCGAAGAAGGAAGTGGAAAGCGGCACGCCGGTGGTGTGGGACATCCTGGAAGAGGTGATCAAGGAGCACCCCGTCCTGCTGAACCGCGCGCCGACGCTGCACCGCCTGGGCATCCAGGCCTTCGAGCCGGTGCTGATCGAAGGCAAGGCGATCCAGCTGCATCCGCTGGTCTGCTCGGCCTTCAACGCCGACTTCGACGGCGACCAGATGGCCGTGCACGTGCCGCTGAGCATCGAGGCGCAGATGGAAGCCCGCACGCTGATGCTGGCCTCCAACAATGTGTTGTTCCCCGCGAACGGCGAGCCGTCGATCGTGCCGAGCCAGGACGTGGTGCTGGGCCTGTACTACGCCACGCGCGAGCGCACCAACGGCCGCGGCGAAGGCATGGTCTTCGCCGACCTGCAGGAGCTGCAGCGCGCGCTGGACAACGGCGCGGTGGAGATCACCGCCAAGATCAGCGTGCGCCTGACCGAATGGGTCAAGGACAAGAACGGCGGCGACTTCGTGCCCGAGACCAAGCTCGTGGACACCACGGTCGGCCGCGCGCTGCTGTCGGAGATCCTGCCCAAGGGCCTGCCCTTCGCCAACATCAACAAGGCGCTGAAGAAGAAGGAGATCTCGCGCCTGATCAACGCCAGCTTCCGCCGCTGCGGCCTGAAGGAGACGGTGATCTTCGCCGACAAGCTGCTGCAGAACGGCTTCCGCCTGGCCACGCGCGCCGGCATCTCGATCGCCATCGACGACATGCTGGTCCCGAAGGAAAAGCACGGCCTGATCGAGCGCGCCGAGAAGGAGGTCAAGGAGATCGAGCAGCAGTACGTCTCGGGCCTGGTGACCGCCGGCGAGCGCTACAACAAGGTGGTGGACATCTGGGGCAAGACCGGCGACGAGGTGGGCAAGGTCATGATGGCCCAGCTCTCCAAGCAGAAGGTCGAGGACCGCAACGGCAAGCAGGTGGACCAGGAGTCGTTCAACTCCATCTACATGATGGCCGACTCGGGCGCGCGCGGCAGCGCGGCGCAGATCCGCCAGCTGGCCGGCATGCGCGGCCTGATGGCCAAGCCGGATGGCTCGATCATCGAGACGCCGATCACCGCGAACTTCCGCGAAGGTCTGAACGTTCTGCAGTACTTCATCTCCACCCACGGCGCCCGCAAGGGCCTGGCGGACACGGCGCTGAAGACCGCGAACTCGGGCTACCTGACGCGCCGCCTGGTCGACGTGACGCAGGACCTGGTGGTCACCGAAGACGACTGCGGCACGCAGAACGGCATGAACATGCGCGCGCTGGTCGAAGGCGGCGAGGTGATCGAGTCTCTGCGCGACCGCATCCTCGGCCGCGTCACCGCAATCGAGGTGCTGCACCCCGAGACGCAAGAGGTGCTGCTGGGCGCCGCGCAAATGCTCGACGAAGAAGCGCTCGACGTGCTGGAAGCCGCCGGCGTCGACGAGGTCAAGGTGCGCACGCCGCTGACCTGCGACACGCGCTTCGGCCTGTGCGCGCATTGCTACGGCCGCGACCTGGGCCGCGGCGGCCTGGTCAACTCCGGCGAGGCGGTGGGCGTGATCGCCGCGCAGTCGATCGGTGAGCCGGGCACGCAGCTGACGATGCGGACCTTCCACATCGGCGGTGCGGCTTCGCGCGCGGCGGTGGCCTCAAGCGTCGACGCCAAGAGCGACGGCATCATCGGCTTCAACGCGACGATGCGCTACGTCACCAACGGCAAGGGCGAACTGGTCGTGATCTCGCGCTCCGGCGAGATCATCATCAGCGACCAGCACGGCCGCGAGCGCGAGCGCCACAAGCTGCCCTACGGCGCCACGCTCAACATCAAGCCCGACCAGCAGGTCAAGGCCGGCACCGTGCTCGCCAATTGGGACCCGCTGACGCGCCCCATCATCACCGAGTTCGCGGGCCGCGCGAAGTTCGAGAACGTGGAGGAAGGCGTCACCGTCGCCAAGCAGGTCGACGAGGTCACGGGCCTGTCGACGCTGGTCGTCATCGACCCCAAGCGCCGCGGCGCGGCCAAGGTCGTGCGCCCGCAGGTCAAGCTGCTGGACGCCGCCGGCAAGGAAGTCAAGATCCCCGGCACCGACCACTCGGTGACCATCGGCTTCCCGGTCGGCTCGCTGATCCAGGTGCGCGACGGCCAGGACCTGGCGCCCGGCGAAGTGCTGGCGCGCATCCCGATGGAAGGCCAGAAGACGCGCGACATCACCGGCGGCCTGCCGCGGGTGGCCGAGCTGTTCGAGGCCCGCAGCCCGAAGGACGTGGGCACGCTGGCCGAGATCACCGGCACCATCAGCTTCGGCAAGGAGACCAAGGGCAAGGTGCGCCTGCAGATCACCGACCCCGACGGCAAGGTGTACGAAGAGCTGGTGCCCAAGGAGAAGAACATCCTGGTGCACGAAGGCCAGGTGGTCAACCGCGGCGAGCTCATCGTCGACGGCGCGGCCGATCCGCAGGACATCCTGCGCCTGCTGGGCATCGAGGAACTGGCGCGCTACATCGTCGACGAGGTGCAGGACGTCTACCGCCTGCAGGGCGTGAAGATCAACGACAAGCACATCGAGGTGATCGTCCGCCAGATGCTGCGCCGCGTGCAGATCACCAACCCCGGCGACAGCGGCTACATCGCCGGCGAGCAGGTGGAGCGCAGCGAGCTGCTCAACACCAACGAACGCCTGCGCGCCGACGGCAAGATCCCCGCGACACACGCCGACGTGCTGCTGGGCATCACCAAGGCCAGCCTGTCGACCGACTCGTTCATCAGCGCGGCCTCGTTCCAGGAGACCACGCGCGTGCTGACCGAGGCGGCGATCATGGGCAAGCGCGACGAGCTGCGCGGCCTGAAGGAAAACGTGATCGTCGGCCGCCTGATCCCGGCGGGCACCGGCATGGCCTTCCACCAGGCGCGCAAGGCCAAGGAAGACATGGACGAGAGCGAGCGCCGCGCGATCGCGCTGCAGGAGGCCGAGGAACTGGCCGCCGTGCAGATGGCCCACGTCGACGCGGCAGCTGCCGCGGCGGCCGAAGCCGCGCCGAGCGGCGGCGACGCGGCGGGCGAGTAAGCGGCTGCGTCGCCCGGGCGACCCGCCCGGGCAGGCAGCAACCAAGGGGCGGCTTCGGCCGCCCCTTTTATTTGGTTCAGGCCTGGCCCGGCAGGCTGATCATCCAGCCGACGCCGAACTTGTCGGTCAGCATGCCGAACCAGGGCGACCAGAAGGTCTGGCCCATCGGCATCGTCTGCCGGCCGCCTGCGGCCAGCGCGGCGTAGATGCGGTCGGCCTCGGCCTTGCTGTCGACGGTGAGCGAGAGCGAGAAGCCGTGGAAGCCCTGGGCCTGGCCGCTGGGGTCGTCGCTGGCCATCAGCACGGTGTCCTTGCCCAGGTGCATGCTGGCGTGCATCACCAGGTTTTCGCTGCCGGGCGGGGCGTGTTCGGGCGGCGGCGGCTCGGGCGAGTCCTTCATGCGCATCAGCATGTCGATCGGGCTGCCGATCGCGCCGGAATAGAAGTTCATCGCCTCTTCGCAGTTGCCGGCGAAGAAGAGGTAGGGCATCACGATCATGGCCACGCTCCTGAGGGTTGTCGAAGGCACGACGAACCGGTCCGGCCGTTTTCGACAAGCCGTGCCGGCGCGCCGCAGCCTTAGCATGCGCTACCGCGCAAGAAGCCTGCAACATGCAAGACGCCGAGAGGCCAGCCGACCGCGTGGTCGTCGGCGGCCGCTTGGCGCTGGTGGGCACGCCGCTGCAGGCGCGCATGAAGACCCCCGATACGCCCGCGGTCACGCGGCGCCGCCGGCCGTGACGGCCGCGTGACGCCGGCGCGCCTACGCTGCCGGACCGCCGCGGCCACCGGCCTCGGCGATGATGAGCCGCCATGACGTCCCGCCCGCCCGTCACCCTGCGCCTGCACGGCGCGCCGGTGTTGACCTTGCCCGGCGGTCGCGGCGTGGCGCTGGAACCGCGCGCCGCGGCGCTGCTGGCGCTGGCGGCCTTCGAGCGCGGGCTGACGCGGCTGCGCGCCGCCGCGCTGCTGTGGCCCGATTCGGCCGACCCGCGGCGCAACCTGCGCCAGCAGATGCTGCGCTTTCGCCAGCAGCTCGGGCGTGACCTGCTGGTCGGCGGCGCCACGCTGGCGCTGGCCGACGACATCGCGCTCGCCGAGGCCGGCGACCAGCCGCTGCTGGGCAGCTTCGCGCTCGATGGTTGCGAAGAGTTCGGCGCCTGGCTGGCGCAGCGCCGGCGCGAGGCGCTCGCCGTGCGCATCACCGCCGCGCGCGCCCGCCTGGCCGCTGCCGAAGCGGCCGGCGATCTCGACGCGGCGCTCGGCGCGGCCGACGCGCTGCTGGCGATCGACGGGCGCGACGAGACTCATCACCGCGAATGCATGCGCCTGCACTACCTGGCCGGCAACGCGGCCGCCGGGCTGGCCGCCTTCGAGCGGCTGGAGCGCATGCTGCGCGACGAGTTCGGCACGCGCCCCGCGGCGGCCAGCGCCGAACTCGCCGCCGCGCTGCGCAGCGCCCACCGCGGCATCGCGCCGCACGCCACGCGCGCCGCGGCGCCGCTGCCGGTGACGCTGGAGCGCCCGCCGATCGTCGCCGGCCGTGACGCCGAACTGCGGGCGGCGCGGCAGGCGTTGGCTGCGGGCCGCGTGGTCTGGATCGAAGGCGATGCGGGGCTCGGCAAGAGCCGCCTGCTGGCGGAACTGGTGGCCGGCGTGGGGTCGGCGATGAACGCAAGGA
>Ga0209794_1001093_pt1 | contig 25160 bp, 23 predicted proteins | sample EBPBio232013_DNA_FD_185869 | JGI IMG/M metagenome (GOLD analysis project Ga0209794, IMG submission 185869) | Wastewater treatment Type I Accumulibacter community from EBPR Bioreactor in Madison, WI, USA - Reactor 1_5/23/2013_ DNA (SPAdes)... | ecosystem: Engineered > Bioreactor > EBPR >... | reverse complement strand
CAGCAACCCTCCGGCGGGATTCGCTCTCGCCGTGCGGAGACGTGGCCGAGAGGCTGAAGGCACTCGTTTGCTAAATGAGCATACCTCGAAAGGGGTATCATGGGTTCGAATCCCATCGTCTCCGCCATTTACCTCTAGCAACTATTTGAAATTTTTTGAAAAATGCTATCTCTTTAGGCGTGCGCCCCAACATGCGCCCCAACTTCCAATGTCAGCTCAATCGAGAGTATCGATCTAACCATAACCATGATGGCGGGATTGCGCCCCAGATCGGACGCTCCCTAGCTTTCAATCGTTTCCGAAAACCGGTCATTCCGCATGACCAGAAAACCCGGGGCTATTCAGAGAGAACCGCTGCCGGGCTTGCCAAGGACTATGGCAACCATCCGACCATGATCCGCCATTGGAAGAAGGCGTTGCTGGACGGTGCCGTAGACATCTTCGAACGCGGACCTAAGAACCAGCCGAGGAAGAAGCTCCAGAACAGCGAGCCGCCACCTATTGAGAACCGAGATCAGGAACACGGCCCAAAGCAAGCCGCTGAACCAAATTATTTGATCAAGGAAGTCTCTTGGGTCGCCATAAAGTTTGTTCCGTCAGCGGCTATCGGCCGCTGAGATAACGATAGGCCGCTCGGACGTTAATGGCTCGCCATTGCTCATATCGGGGGAGCGAGGCGTGTTCGGGCAAATGCACCTCGTTCATCGCGGCATCCTCCGATGCCCCAGAACGGATCGAAGTCTCAACTTTATCGCGTAGATCAACAAACAACTGCCTGAACATGGCAACCTCGGCCAGGTCAGTCGGTGGGCCATGGCCGGGGATGACTGTTTCGATGTCGAAAGTCAGGATGGTGGTGAGGCGATCAATCCATCCATTGAGGTCACAGTCCCCCATCCAGGGAAAGCGCCGATAGAACATCAGATCGCCAAGAAAAATCGTCTTCTCGCCCTTCAAATGAACGGTGATGTCACCGTCACAATGGGCAGGGCCAAAATAGCGCAGGGAGATGACATCGTTGGGTAGCTCGATGTCGAATTGATCTGTGAAGGTCATCGTTGGGGGCGCAACGGCAATTTTGTCATATTCTGGAGCGCTGATCCTCTCACGGAAGAAGTGCAGGTTCGGGTCGCCGGGAGGCACCAGATCGAACAGGTTGTTTCCCCAAAGAAGGCGTGCCGTCGCCTCAAAGCCATCAAGAACCCAATGTGGCCCCTTTCGCGTGCCCAGACTTGCGTTGAGCAGTTCAAGGGTCTTCTTGTGAGCAATGATCGGTGTTGGCTCGAACAGCGTATTTCCCGCGACATGGTCGAGGTGAGCATGGGTGTTGATGACCAGGCTGATCGGTTTGTTCAAAGTCGCCACAATGGCGTTCTTGAACATCCGGGCCAGAGACGGAAGCTGTTGGGTGTCGATGACAACCAATCCGTCTGGCGTGTCGATGACGCCAGCGTTTGAATCGCCGTTGGCACCAATCCAGGCAAAGGTGCTCGCGCTGACACGGATCAATCTTGCTTCAGCCATCGCCTGTACCGCACTCTCGTTCGCTGTTGCGTGGAATATCCATGGAACAGGCTAGGGAGCAAACGCCTCGGCACGAAGCCTGATATTCCATCTGTCGAAACGTCGCCGTTGTGACGCCCCCGACTTTCTTTCAGGCTCTCATCCCAATAACGACAAGAATGAGGGATGGAAAATGCTGACGAGACGCGGGTTTTGCGCTGGCTTGGTCATGACCGGCGCGGCAGGTTCTTCTCTTGCTCAAACGTATCCGGCCAAGCCGGTGAAGGTGATTGTTCCCTTCGCTCCGGGCGGTTCGGCGGATGTTGTCGCGCGTCTCGTCTGCGACCAGCTCACCAAGCGCCTCGGGCAGCCATTCATTGTTGACAATGTGCCTGGAGCCTCTGGCAATATCGGCACGGCACGTTCAGCACAGGCTGCTGCTGATGGCTATACACTGCTGGCGGCCTTCAGCTCATTTGCAATCAATCCATCACTGTTCCCAAGCCTGCCTTACGACATCACTAAGGATTTTAAACCAGTTTCATTGGTGGCCGCTGCCACCCATGTCGTAGTTGTAAACCCGTCTGTCGCCGCAAAGTCCATCCGTGAACTGGAAGCGCTGATCAACAGCAAGGTCAGTATCATGAGCTTTGCTCACGGGGGTGTGGGCACCCCCGGTCACCTGCTTGGCGAGCTGTACCGTATGGCGGCTCATCTTGATCTTGTTTCGGTGCCATTCAACGGGGCAGGACCAGCGGTTGGTTCAGTGCTTGGCGGTCACACCCCCATGGGTGTCGTCGCCCTTTCGCCCGCTTTCAAGCACATCACCGAAGGGCGATTGAGGGCGCTGGCTGTCACGAGCAAGACCCGCTACCACCAGCTTCCCGATGTGCCCACGATGATCGAAGCGGGCAGGCCAGATATCGTTGGCGATCTCTGGGTGGGCATGCTGGCGCCGGGCAAGACACCTGATGATGTTGTGAAATTGCTCAATAGCGAGATCCGCAACGCGCTTCAGGCACCCGAGCTTCGGGCGAAACTTCAGGGGGTGGGTTTCGATACAGTTGGAACATCGCCGGACGAATTTGCCACGCAAATTGCCAAGGAAAGTGCCATCTGGGGCAAAATCATCCGCGAGGCCAAAATCGAGGCTTCACCGTAAAAGCTGCGGCGATCTTGCTCAGATCAGGCGTCCCGTCAGCGCGAGCCGCAGGGTTCTGAGCGCGATCCAGCCGATGATGACATTGGCGACGACGAACAAGGGCAGGCTCAGCATGGCAATCGGTCCGTGCTGGCCGCGCTCCACAAAGCGCAGGGCGGCAACGGGCATCGCGGAAATGCCGAAGGTATAGGCCCAGGCGGCCGGGGTGAAGGCCTGTTCGCGCAGCCAAGGTACCAACCGCAGCATGACCAGCGTCTGGAGCATGGCGTAGCCGAACAGCATCTGCACAAAACGATCGGGCGGACCGTCGCTCACGGCGAGATAGGCCGCCGAGCCGACAACAGGCGTTGCCAGATGCAGCCCCATTGTCGCGCGCAGGTTCGGCGGCAGGGCATGCGTCATCAGGCGTTGCAGCACCACCGATTCCAGCACGACCATCGACAGGAAACCTGCGCCGAAGAATAGCAGCCCCGCCTCGGGATAGCCGAAGGTGCCGCAGGCAATGGCGCTGACATAGCAGCCCCCGACAGTAGGCGTGTAAAGGCTCGGCGTCGTGGCCTCGGTATGGCGTCCGCCCTGCCAAAGCTCCCCCACCGACCAGACACTGAAGGCGACTTGGCCCGCCATGCCGAGCGCAAACATGATGAGCGCGACGGTGTGCAGGTGAGGGGCAATGGCCATGCTGGCGATGAGCGTTGCGATGGGCACCAGCACGACCAGAAACGCCTGCACCGGGTGGCGCAGCTCATTTAATGCGTCCTCGCGGGCGCTGATCCATTTGAGGACGTAAAACACCATCCACACTAGCCAGATCAGCGCGGCGAGAAGCGACAGAACTTCCCCCACAAGCGTCGGCATGCCCCAGACGCGGCTGGCAGCGCGCCATGCATTGCCCAATCCGCCAAGGCCGAGGACCATGCCGAAAAAGGCAGCCGGAATGATGGGCGGTGTGAGGCGCGTGCTGGCGCTGACCGGTGACGGGGCGTTCTGGTCTTCCATGGGCTTCAGGTCCGCTCTTGCGGCGGACGGGGCAGCGTTCGTGGCGAGGGCATGTCGTTCATTTCCGGTTTACTCCCGCGCGGTCTTATTGTTGATATTGGCCGCAAATGGGCTCCGGGACGATGCCCGGAGGTTGGTTACCAGCACAAGTGCCATGTGTATCAAGTGTCTTGGGTATCAGGGCGCAGCAAAACTATCGCGTGCCCACGCCGATTTTCCGTCGGAAAGATCCGTCAACACAAGGCTCAATGGAGTCGAGGCGGGCAGTTTGGCCGATTTCGTTGTCACAAGAATGCGCGCCTCCTGCGTCTGGTCTGGACCTACGGTCAGAATGGCGCGGCCCTGCGGATCAACCGTGCCGCCGATGATATCGATCCTGCTTTCGGCAAGCCCCTCGATTGATATCGCGAATTGCCGAACCTCAAGGGTCTTGTTGGCAGCACGAAGCGTATAGCCGTTGCGCAGCGATCCATCCGAAAGGCGGGTGTAAAGCGGATTGCGATCATGCATCACGCTCAGGTCAAAGGGGGTGCGCGCGCCAAGCGCAACCAGCATGATGCCTCCGACCAGAACAATCATTGCGGCGTAGAGAAGCGTGCGGGGGCGTAACGGCCGGAACACCTCCGGGCGTCCTGCCATCCTGGCTTGAACGTTCATGTCGGTATCATAGGCGATGAGGCCAGCAGGTTTGTGGATCTTGGCCATGATCGCGTCGCAGGCATCGATACACAGGCCGCATTGGATGCAGTCCATTTGCAGCCCCAGCCGGATATCGACACCGGTGGGGCAAACCTGGACACATTGGTGGCAATCCACGCAGTCGCCCGCCGGTTTGCCGTCAAGCTTGAGGGCCTCGTTCTTCTTGATGGAGCCGCGCGGTTCGCCCCGATCATAGCGATAGGTGACGTTGAGCGCGTATTCGTCCGTCAACGCGGCCTGAATGCGCGGCCAAGGGCACATATATGTGCAGAGCTGCTCGCGCATGAAGCCCGCGAGGGCATAGGTTGTGAAGGTGAGGATCGCGATCCAGATGTAGGCGAGCGCGGGCCCCTGGAATGTCGCCAGCCGATAAACAAGGGTTGGCGCATCCGCAAAGTAGAGCACCCACGCGCCCCCCGTCCACCAAGCGATCAAGAGCCAGATCGAGTGCTTGAGCAGCTTCTGCGAGAAGATTTCGAGGGTCATCGCCTGCTTCGCGGTCTGCATCTGCTGGCGCCGGTCGCCCTCGATGAGGCGCTCGACGGCATAGAACAGATCGGTCCAGACCGTTTGCGGGCAGAGGTATCCGCACCAGACGCGCCCGGCGAGCGCGTTCATCAGAAAGAGAACGAGCGCCGCCAGGATGAGCAGGCCCGTGAGATAATAGACCTCCTGCGGCCATATCTCGATGAAGAAGAAGTAGAAGCGGCCATTGTCCAGATCGATCAGAATCGCCTGGTTCGGCGCATTGGGGCCGCGATCCCAGCGCAGGAACGGCAGAAAATAGTAGAGCCCGAGCGTGATGGCGAGGACGGCCCATTTGATGGTGCGAAAACGCCCCGTCACAGCCTGAGGATAGATCGCCTTGCGGGCGGCATAGAGGGGAGCCTCGGCTGCACCCGCCGCGTCCGGCATGGCGCGTTGGAGGGCCGACGGCAGGGCAGAAACCTGCGGGCTAAGGTGTGTTTGAGACGCTTCAGACACGGGGCCATCCCTTTTTTCGTTCAAGGCCCCTTCGCCCATGCGATCGGTGCCAGAGGTCAGATGTCATCCATTACCGAGCGCCATCGTCCGGACAGTACAATGCTGTCTCGCGATTGGCTGTGCGTAATGTATGCATACATAATCTGGAGCGCGGCATACGCCTGTCGAACTTTGCTGTAAAGCCATCACAGCATGATTTCGATCAAATCGCCATAAAGTGGCTTTGATGGCGCGATAACTGTGGTAATTGATCGATGATGCCGGACAAGAAATGTATGGAAAAATATCCATACAATGCTGGCGACGTAACGAGGGATTAATGGGAAACGAACAGGAATCGCCTTTGGGCAAGCTCTCACCGGCCTTCAATCCCGATGCCTTCTTCGAAAGTGCCTTGGCGGAACTCCGGGCCGATGGGCGATATCGCACCTTCACCCAGATCGAGCGTCTCGCAGGGCGCTATCCGATGGCATTGCGGGCGAGTGGGCAAGCGCCAGTGGTTGTCTGGTGCTCCAACGATTACCTCGGCATGGGGCAACATCCTGTTGTTCTGGCGGCTTTCCATGAGGCTGCCGACAGGCTCGGCGCCGGGTCGGGCGGAACGCGCAATATATCCGGCAATACGAAAGAGCACGTTCTGCTCGAGCAGGAACTGGCGGATCTGCATGGCAAAGAAGCCGCGCTGGTGTTTGCGACGGGGTATGTCACCAACGAGGCGACGCTCTCGACCCTTGCGGGGATGATCCCCGGCTGCATCGTCTATTCCGATGCCCTCAACCACGCCTCCATGATCGAGGGCATTCGGCACTCAAAAGCCGAGAAGCGCATCTTTCGGCACAATGACGTGGCGCATCTGGAGCAATTGCTGGCGGCGGATGATCCCGCCCGGCCCAAGCTGATCTGCTTCGAAAGCGTCTATTCGATGGATGCCGATATTGGGCCCATCAAGGCGATCTGCGATCTGGCCGAACGCTTTTGCGCCATGACCTATCTCGATGAGGTTCACGCCGTCGGTCTTTATGGGGAGCGTGGGGGCGGTGTGGCCGAGCGCGAAGGCCAAATGCACCGCCTGACGGTGATTCAGGGCACCTTGGGCAAGGCGTTTGGATGCGGCGGTGGCTACATCGCGGCGTCAGGGCCGCTGATCGATTTTGTGCGCAGCCATGCGCCCGGCTTCATCTTCACGACCTCGATACCCCCGGCGATTGCCGCCGCGGCGCGCGCGAGCGTGGCGCACCTGAAAGCCAGCACCCGCGAGCGAGCGCGGCATCAGGCGGTTGTTACCAATCTCAAGGCGCAGCTTGTTGCTGCCGGGGTCCCGGTAATGCCGTCACAAGCCCACTTCGTGCCGGTGTTTGTGGGGGATGCCCACAAGGTGCGACGTATTTCAGATGAGCTGCTCAATGGGCATGGGATCTACCTTCAGCCCATCAATTACCCCACGGTGCCGCGCGGTTCCGAGCGGCTGCGGATAACGCCGACCCCGCTTCACACCGATGAGCAGGTCGTTGCTCTTGTTGAAGCGATGCGTTGCGTCTTCGATGCGCATGGACTGCTCAGGGGTATGACTGAGGTGGCGTTACACGATGGATGAGAGGGTGTTCGGGCCTTGCGAGAGGACCGTCGCCAGCAGCTTGAGGCCCCGCTCGACGGTGTTCTGGTCTGGAGCAGCCCCGAGGGATACGCGAATGGCATCGGGCGCATCGCCAATCGCGAAGGCGTCGCTCGGCACCAAGGCAAGGCCGGATTGGCGGGCACAAAGGTTGAAATCGCTCTGCCGCCAGCGCGCGGGCAAGGAAAGCCAGATGTGGTGCCCATCGGGATGGGCCTGAAAAGCGTGACCAGTGAGGATCCGACGCGCGATGGTCTGTCGCGCAGAACTCTCCTCCCGTATGGCCGAGGTGATGGCATCAAGCGTGCCGTCCAAAATCCAGCTGGATGCCAGCGCCGTCATCAGGGGCGGTGCCATCAGGGTGAGGGCCCGGATTTCCCCCGCCAGACTCATGGTTTCGCCCAGTCCCGGCGTTGCGACATAGGCTGTGCGCAGGGCCGGCGAGGCGCATTTGGACAAGGTGGTCACATACCATGTGATGTCGGGCGCAAGGGTGGCAATGGGGGAGGGCGCGTTCCGGGGCAGCGTCGCGTAAGCATCATCCTCGATAATGGCGACCCCATAACGGCGAGCGATATCCGCGACGGCCTCCCGCCGCGCTTGCGGCATGGTGGCTGTGGTCGGGTTGCTGATCGTGGGGATGCAGTAGATCGCCTTAGGCTTGTCGCGCTCGCAGGCTTCTTCAAGCGCCTCGGGGACAAGTCCATCGTCATCCTGGAGGATAGGGGCAAGGCGCAGTTTCAGACGCTCGGCAATCGCGAGAAGACCGGGGTATGTCAGACTGGGGCTACAGATCATGTCACCCGGCTGGGCCAAAAGGCGAAGAATCGCATAGAGCGCGGATTCTGCGCCGCTGGTGACGGCAATCCGTTCAATCGGCACCGGCCCCAGTCGGGGTGAAAGCCAACGGGCAGCGGCGGCGCGATCCGGCAAGGCGCCAACGCTTTCCTGATAATTGAGAAGGAGCAGTCCCTGAGGCTGAGCCAGAATTTTGGCAATTCCTTCCTGAATTCGCTCCCGAAGTCTCGCTTCGATCGGTTGCGGCGGCATATTCATGGAGAGATCGATAATGGCAGATTGGGGCTGCGCTGGGCTGGCGGGCGCGTTTGCCGCTCCGCGGACAAAGCTCCCGCGCCCTGAATTGGCATCAATGAGCCCCATGCGCCGGGCTTCGTTGAAGGCGCGCGTGATGGTCGTCAGATCGACCCCAAGGGCTTTGGCCAGTGCGCGTTGGGGCGGCAGTCGATCGCCCGGTTTGAGGGGGCCCGTACGAATATCGCTCGCCAAGGCTTCCGCGATGGCGAGATATTTTGGTCCGTTTCCAGCAGTAATCTTGGGAACCCAGGTCAACACGTCGTTTTCGGCCTTCTTGTCCGGCGGCTATGCGTGATTTCACATGCATACATGATCGTCGAAATGATGTTGCGCAAGCCCTTCGGAAAAAAGCTGCCCTGAATGCCGTTTTGGCGTGATACCGCTTACGCTGGACAAGCTGCGCCCTTATGCGCCCTGCGGCTATCACATTTTGTGTATGCGGAATGTCTTTCTATTGACGCATAACAAGCCATACAATAACTGGTATTGTATGGCGCGTCCAGAGCGAGGTGCCGTCTGTAAGGGGCAAAGCCGCCATCGGGGGCGGCCAAAGTGTTGGGATCGAAGATGTCTGATGAAACCTGGCCGCCGCTTTCGCCACTTTCGACCGGCATTCGCGGGCTATGCCCACGCTGTGGTGAAGGGCACCTGTTCAACGGCTTTCTCACCCTGCGCCCGAAATGCGAGGTCTGTGATCTTGATTACAAGTTTGCAGACCCGGCGGACGGCCCGGCGTTTTTCGTCATGTTGTTCGGCTGCGTCCCCGTGGCATTTCTGGCGATGTGGCTCGAAGTCAAATATGAGGCGCCTGTTTGGGTGCACCTCGTGACAACGCTTCCGTTCGGCCTGCTGACCTGCATACCACCGCTTCGCCCACTCAAGGGGTGGCTTGTTGCGTCCCAGTTCTTTTACAAGGCCGAGGAGGGGCGGCTGTGGCGTCCCGGTGATCCGAAATAATTCGGCTTAAGTCTCTATCGCAGCACCTTTTTCAACTCGCCTTGAAGGGCGAGCAAGGGCGGCAGATAGCGCGTCATCAGCGCATCCCAGTCTTCCTCGCGCAGCGGTAGACCAACATTGAGCGCAGCGACGATTTTCCCGCGCGAGTCCATCACGGGAACCGCGATGGAGCGCAGGCCAAGTTCCACCTCTTGATCAATCTGCGCGTAGCCCTGTGTCCTGACGCGCGCGAGTTCCGCCATGATCGCGGCAGGCTCGACGAGCGTATGGATGGTGCGCGCGGGAGGGGGGGCGCGCTCAAGGCGCTCACGCGCCTCTGCCTCGGGTAGCGCGGCGAGCAGCACCCGCCCCATCGAGGTGCAATAGGCGGGCAGGCGCGAACCGGGCATCAGGCTCACCGACATCACCTTTCGCTGAGCCGCCCGCGCGATATAGACAACCTCGATATCGTCGAGGATCGAGACAGACGTGCTTTCGCCCAATGTTTCGGAGAGCTGATCCAGCCACGGCTGAACGATCTGCGGCAGCGGCATGGCGGCAAGGCAGGCGGTGCCAAGGCGCAGCACACGCGGGTTGAGCGTGAAGAATTTGCCGTCGTAATCCGCATAGCCCAAATGCGCGAGCGTGAGCAGGCAGCGCCGCGCGGTCGCGCGGTCCAGCCCGCTGGCGGCCGAGACTTCGGAGATGGTTTGGCGCGGCTTTTCAACGCCGAAAGTCTCGATGACGGATAGCCCCTTGGCGAGGCCGCCCATGGTGTCGCGCGTGGTGATGCTCATGTTGACCTGCTGTGCGATATGTAAACATCGTCATCATATCGCACAAACTCTCTTGCCGTCGAGAGGGCTTCACCGTTTATTGCCGCCCCGATCCCTCCGGTTTGTGCCGGGGCACGAAGGAGCGCAGCATGGACAAGACGAGAGCCACTCTGGCCGAAGCCGTGGCCGATATTCCCGATGGTGCCAGCGTGATGATCGGCGGGTTTGGTGGCTCCGGCGCGCCGATCGAGCTGATCCACGCGCTGATCGACCGCTTTGCCGCCACCGGCAGCCCCAAGAACCTCACGCTGATCAACAACAACGCGGGCAATGGCCATGTCGGGCTTGCCGCCTTGATCGAGCAGGGCATGGTGCGCAAACTCATCTGCTCGTTTCCGCGCTCGGCAGACCCGCGTGTGTTCACGCAGAAATATCAGGCGGGCGAGATTGAGCTGGAGCTGGTGCCGCAGGGCACGCTGGCCGAGCGCATCCGCGCGGGCGGGGCGGGCATTCCCGCCTTCTACACCCCCACGGGTTTCGGCACGCTGCTGGCCGAGGGCAAGGCGATCGAGACCTTCGAGGGCCGCTCCTATGTGCGTGAGCGCTGGCTCAAGGCCGATGTTGCGCTCATCAAGGCCGATGTCGCCGACCCCTATGGCAACCTCACCTACCGCATGGCCGCGCGCAACTTCAATCCGCTGATGGCGATGGCGGCGGCGACCACGATTGTCCAGGCCCGCCGGATCGTGGCGGCGGGCGAGATTGACCCCGAAACCGTCATCACCCCCGGCATTTTCGTCCAATACGTGGTGGAAGTCGCCAACCCCGCGCAGGAGGAAGTGCTCAACCGCGCGGGTGCGCGCTATCCGGAAGGAGAAGTGGCATGAGCGAGAAACTCTCCAACGCGCAGATCGCCTGGCGCGCGGCGCAGGACATCGCGGATGGCGCTTACGTCAACCTCGGCATCGGCTTTCCCGAGATGGTGGCGCAATATCAGCCGCCGGGTCGGCAGGCGATTTTCCACACCGAGAACGGCATCCTCGGCTTCGGTGAAGCCCCGCCGCAGGGCGAGGAAGACTGGGATATGATCAACGCCGGCAAGAAAGCCGTGACGCTCAACCCCGGCGCGGCCTTCTTCCACCATGCCGACAGCTTCGCCATGGTGCGCGGCGGGCATCTCGATGTCGCGATCCTCGGCGCCTATGAGGTCGCCGAGAACGGCGATCTCGCCAACTGGAGCACCGGCCCCAAGGGCGTTCCTGCTGTCGGCGGCGCGATGGATCTCGTGCATGGCGCGAAACGCGTCGCGGTGATCACCGAGCATGTCACCAAGGACGGCAAGCCCAAGCTGGTCAAACGCTGCACCTTGCCGCTGACGGGTGTGGGGTGCGTGACGCGCCTCTACACCAGCCTCGCGGTGATCGACATCGAAGGTGGCCATTTCGTGCTGCGCGAGAAGCTGCCCTCGATCTCCCTTGAAACCCTGCAATCCCTCACCGGTGCCGAGCTGAAGCTCGATGGCCCGGTGGCTGACCTCATCGTTCCGGAGCTTTGATATGCACAACGTCTATATCTGCGACTACATCCGCACCCCCATTGGTCGTTTTGGTGGAGCACTCGCCTCTGTGCGCGCTGATGATCTCGGCGCCGTGCCGCTCAAGGCGCTGATGGCGCGCAACCCCAAGGTCGATTGGACTGCGGTCGATGATGTCATCTTCGGCTGCGCCAATCAGGCGGGCGAGGACAACCGCAACGTCGCGCGCATGTCGCTGCTGCTGGCGGGGATGCAGGTCGAGGTGAGCGGCACCACCATCAATCGCCTGTGCGGCTCGGGCATGGACGCGGTGATCTACGCGGCGCGCGCCATTCGCGCCGGGGAAACCGAGCTGATGATCGCGGGCGGTGTCGAGAGCATGAGCCGCGCGCCTTTCGTGCTGCCCAAAGCCGAGAGCGCGTTTTCGCGTCATGCCGAAATCCACGACACCACCATCGGCTGGCGTTTCGTCAACCCGCTGATGAAGGCGCAATACGGCGTCGATTCCATGCCGGAAACGGGGGAAAATGTCGCGGAAGACTTCCACATCAGCCGTGAAGATCAGGATGCCTTCGCGCTGCGCTCTCAGGCCAAGGCGGCGGGTGCGCAGGAAAACGGGCGTCTCGCGCGTGAGATCACGCCGGTCACCATTCCCCAGCGCAAGGGTGATCCGATTGTTGTCGCCAAGGATGAACACCCACGTGCGACCACCATGGAAGCGCTGGCGAAACTCCCGACGCCGTTCCGCAAGGGTGGCTCGGTGACGGCGGGCAATGCCTCCGGCGTCAATGACGGTGCCGCCGCGCTGATCCTCGCCTCGGAAGCGGCGGTGAAGAAATACGGCCTCACCCCCATCGCACGCGTGATGGGCGGCGCGGCGGCGGGCGTTGCCCCGCGCATCATGGGCTTTGGTCCTGCCCCGGCCTCCAAGAAGCTGATGGCGCGCCTTGGTTTGAAGGCCAGCGATTTCGACGTCATCGAGTTGAACGAAGCTTTCGCCTCACAGGGGCTCGCCACACTGCGCGACCTTGGCATTGCGGATGACGATGCCCGCGTGAACCCCAATGGCGGCGCGATCGCGCTGGGGCATCCGCTCGGCATGTCCGGCGCGCGCATCACCGGCACAGCGGCGCTGGAGCTTCAGCTCAAGGGCGGTCAGCGCTCGCTCTCCACCATGTGCATCGGTGTTGGCCAGGGCATCGCTGTGGCGCTGGAGCGCGTGTAATTCAAGCGGGGCGCGGCGGATTGAACCCTGCCGCGCCGGAGCCGCTAGAGGATCTCTTCTTCCTCGCGCTTTAGCGCCAGAGAATCGACGATGGCATTGCGCAGCTTAAGAAGGGGGGGCTTTGAGGGAGTCCACGACCTCAAGGAACGGTTCGTTGGTCGCAAGGCTCATATTGAGGGCATAGATCGGCATATCCGGCAGAATGAGCGGGGCTGCCAGCGCAACGACCTCCGGCTGCCATGAGGCGGCACAATAGCCATTGTCTTCAACGCTCCGAACGCCATCGCGGATGTGTTGCTCCAGCGCCTTGGCGCGGGCAGTGCCTCGACTTTGGACTTTAGCGAGAAATTCCTCCCGCAAATGCCCGGGCAGAGCGGCCAGATAGGCGCGCCCGAGCGAGGTTTGATCGATAGGCACGCGCTGACCGGAAAGAACCGTGCGCAGCACCACCTTTCGATTGTAGCGGATAGATTCGAGATAGACCATGTCTTCCCCGTCAGCGGTGGCAAGTCCTACGTTGACATGGAGCTTTTCGGAGGCAGCCCGCATCAGAGGCGTTGCCGCCTGTAGCGCGGGATTGCCCAGCCGCACACCCAGCGCAAGGCTCAGGTTGGCGGCACCGAGCCTATAGGCACGTGCGCTGCGGTCATAATCGAGCATCCCGGCGTTCATCAGGGTCTGCGTCAGACGGCTGACCGTCGAGCGCGCCAGGCCCGTGCGTTCGGCAATATCGCTGTTGCCCATCAAGTCCGAACCGGGCCGAAACGCTTTGAGAATATCGAGCCCGCGCTCCAGCGAGCGGTTCTGGGATTCGATTCTGGCATGAGTGTCTCGGGTCTTGGGCATGGTCCGTCCGGCAGTGGCGGCATCACAAATGTTCCGCTTGATGGAATTTGTCAATTGCGCATTGGGTGCCTCCCGCCTGATGCTTGAGCCACAAAAAGAAGCCCAAGGTGGAAACGACGTCATCAGGAGAGGACTTTGGCAGCCCGCACGTAGAGTGCGGCTTATCGCTCCTGCTGTCTGTTTTCATGCCTTGTGCGTCACCTGCCCCTTGGGGCGAAGCCACGCGTTCAACTTTTCGGAGAAGTCCCTCCATGACTACAACTTTGATTGATCTTCAGGTCGATGCGGGCATCGCCACGATCTACCTCAATCGCCCTGAAAAACGGAACGCGATGAGCGATGCCATGCGCTCGGAGTTTATCGAGGCGCTGGAGCGCGTTTCCGCGGACAAGGCGATCAAGGCGCTGGTCATCACCGGAAACGGCAAAGGCTTTTGCGCTGGCGGCGATATCGCCGGCATGGAAAAGCGTATGCAGGCCCCTCCTGGCGAGGTGGCCTTCAATGGCTGGCATCGTCAACAGCGTGTGCACCACACCCAATCGCTGCTGTTCACGATGCCCAAGCCGACCATTGCTGCTGTGAATGGCGCCGCCTCCGGGCTTGGCGCGGATACGGCACTGGCTTGCGATTTCATCATCACCAGCGAGCATGCCAGCTTTACTTGGTCCTACATCAATCGCGGCATCATTCCCGATGGCGGCGGGATGTATTTCCTGCCGCGTCGCGTCGGCCTTTCGCGCGCCAAGGAGTTGATCTTCTCGGGTCGCAAGGTCGATGCGAAAGAGGCGCTTTCATTGGGCATTTCGGATCGCGCGTCGACCGCCGAGATCCTTGTCGCCGATGCACAGGCATGGGCTGCGGAACTGGGCAAGGGGTCTGCTACAGCGCTCGCGCTTGGCAAGACGATCATCAACCAGAGCTTCGAACTTTCCGCCTCGCAGGTTTTTGCCATGGGCAGTCAGGCTCAGGGCATTTGCTACACGAGCACCGAGCACCGCGAGTCCGTGATGGCTTTCCTCGCCAAGTCTGCCGAAAAGCCCAAGGGCGCCTGATCCAATGTCGGCGGGAGAGAACGTCATGGAGAAAGCATCTATGCCTCGTGGGCTGCGCCCAGTGGCACTGATGGCATTGGCCTGCCTCGTTGGACTTGCCGCCCCGGTCAGGGCGGCCGAAATCCATGTTCTGGCCACCGGCGCGCTCTCTGTGGCGTTCAAGGAGATCATCCCGGCGTTCGAGAAGGAAACCGGCCATCGCGTTTTGATCTCATGGGGGCCGTCTTACGGAACTTCGCCCGATGCCTTGCCGACCAAGATCAAGGCCGGGCAGGCGATGGATGTCGCCTTCATGGTGGGTGCCGCACTCGACGACCACGTCCGCCAAGGCTTTTTCATCGCGGATACCCGCGCTGACCTCGCGCAATCGCGCATTGGCCTTGCCGCCGCGCCGGGCGTGGCCAAGCCGGATATCGCAACACCTGAAGCCTTCCGTCGGGCGCTGATCAACGCCAAAAGCGTGGCTTATTCGGAGGGAGCGAGCGGCACCTATGTCTCCACTACGCTTTTTCCCAAGCTTGGCCTTGCGGAGGAGATGAAGGCGAAAGCGGTTCTTATCCGGGGGCATGAGCTTGTGGGTGATGCCCTTGCGCGTGGTGCCGCAGATCTGGGCCTTCAACAGGTTTCGGAATTGCGCTCCAATCCCAAGATCCAGTTCGTGGGGCCGATCCCGGAGAGCTTGCAAAAGGTGAGCGTCATTTCCGCCGCGCTCGGCAAAAACGTCAAAGCGCGCGATGCCGCTCTTGCCTTGATCGCCTTCACCCAATCCCCCGCCGCCGCCACGCTTTTCGTGAAAACAGGGCTCGATCCGATCAAGGCACCCTGACGACCCATTTCTTCTCCTCGCGCGCCCCTGCGCTGCCCAAAACAAGCCCGGAAACACTCGATATGAACGCCATTGCCCGCCTTTTCAAACCGCGCAGCGTCGCCGTCATCGGTGCCTCGGGCGATCCGAGCAAGACGGCCGGACGCCCCATTGCCTACCTGCGCAAACACGGATTTTCGGGTGAAATCTACCCGGTCAATCCGCGCGTCGAGAGCATTGATGGCCTCAAATGCTACCCGGATATCGCCTCTCTGCCCGCTGCCCCCGATGTCGCCATGATCTGCCTCGGGGCCGAACGTGCCATTGCGGCGGTGCGTGAGCTTTCCCAGCGCGGCACCTTGGCGGCCATCGTTCTCGCCAGCGGTTATGGCGAAACGGGCGAAGAGGGCATGCGGCGTCAGCAAGAGCTGATCGAGGCCGCAGGCAGCATGCGCATCCTAGGTCCCAATACCATTGGTCTGGTCAATCTCACGGATGATATCCCGCTTTCAGCCAGTGGTGCGCTGGAGATGGAAAAGTTTCCGGCGGGGGCCATCGGTCTGGTCTCGCAAAGCGGCGGCATCCTCGGCGCTTTGCTCTCGCGTGCGGCGGCACGCGGTATTGGCATGTCCAAGCTGGTTTCCACCAGCAACGAGGTTGATCTCGAACTCGCAGATTTCATCGATTATCTCGTTGATGATGAGGCGACCCGCGTCATCGCACTCTATGTCGAAACCGTGCGTAACCCGGAGAAGTTCCGCGCGGCATGTCTTCGCGCAGCGAATGCGGGCAAGCCGGTCGTTGCTTTCAAGATCGGCCGTTCCGAAGCGGGGGCCCGCGCAGCCGTTTCACATACGGGTGCACTCGCAGGTGCGGATCGCATGTACGATGCGCTCTTCAAGCAAGTGGGGGTTATTCGCGCGCAGACCTTCGCGGATTTTATCGATATTCCGGCCGCACTGGCCAGCGGACGCATCCTCAAGGGCAATCGTGTCGCCGTGCTCACCTCGACCGGCGGCGCGGGTACGCTGATCTCGGATGCCATGGGTGTGAGCGGGTTTGAAACGCCTGCACCGGATGCCGAAACGGCGGAGCGTCTGCGCGCCCTCCAGACGGGCGATGAAGCGGCGCTCGATCGCAACCCGATTGATGTGACCCTGGCGGGCCTGAAGCCTGATCTCCTGCGCGGTGCGATCAACACGCTGCTCGCCAGCCCGAGTTATGACGCACTGGTGATCATTGTCGGCTCTTCCGCCCTTGCCATGCCGGAACTCATGGTGGGCGCGATCAAAGATTGCCTGCCCAACAGCGATAAGCCGGTTTTTGCCTATGTCAGCCCCCATGCCCCCAATCTGGCAGCCTTGCTCAATGAGCGTGGTGTGCCGGCCTATGTCGCGCCGGAGAGCTGCGCTGCGGCCTTGGATGCGATGTTGCAGGTCGCGAGCTGGCAATCGCCCGCTGTGAACGGCACCAAGGCTGCCACTGTTTCGGTTTCGGATGTGCCCGGCGGCTCGCTGGACGAGGCGCAGGCCAAGGACCTCTTTGCGCGCTTTGGTCTACCGGGCGTTCGCGAGACGATTGTCACCACGCCGGAAGAAGCCATTATTGCCGCCAAATCGTTGGGCGAGCGCGTGGTCATCAAGATCCTGAGCGGAGAGATCACACACAAGAGCGACATCGGCGGTGTTGCCGTCGGTGTTCCGGCTGCCGAGGCTGGCGCGCGCCTCACGGCGATGATCGCAGAGGTGAAAGCCAAGGCGGGCTTCACCCCGACGCGTTTCCTTGTTCAGGAGATGGTTTCGGGCGGGACCGAAGTGATCCTCGGCGTTCACCGCGATAGCCTTGGCACCGGAATTCTGCTTGGCATGGGCGGTGTGCAGGCTGAGCTTTTCAAGGACACAACCCTTCGCCTCGTGCCTTCATGCGGCGAGTTGAGCCGCGACGACGCCCTTTCCATGGCGCGCGAGCTGAAAACATGGCCGCTGCTCGATGGCTTTCGCGGACGTCCGAAGGCGGATGTCGGCGCGCTGGCGTCAGCCATTGTCGCCTTTTCGCGCATGGCCTCCCAACTCGGCGACAAGCTCGTTGAAGCGGAAATCAACCCGATCTTCGTTCTGCCGGAAGGGCAGGGTGTGCGTGCAGCGGATGGCGTCGCGATTCTGGGCGAGTAAATACCGAAAAGCCTTCGGCAGGCATGATCCGTCATGCCCGCCTGAGTTCTTGTCAGATGATGCCCATGATCCCTGAGCCTAGACTCCTCCGGCAAAGGCGTTGGCGTCTTGAGAGCCAAACCCAATAGCGGAGTAGAGTGATGAGCAATGCGGTCCATTTCGAGATTGAGGGTGATGTCGCCGTCATCATCATTGATAACCCGCCGATCAACGCGGGTTCCCTCGATGTCCGGCACGGGGTGCTGGAAGCTATCGAGCGCCTTGGAAGCGACGCCGCGCTAAGCGCTGCCATCATCATCGGTGGCGGCAAGACCTTCATCGCGGGCGCCGATCTCAAGGAGTTCGGGGCGCCGCTTCAGGATCCGCAGCTTCCCGCCGTTATCGCGGCGATCGAGGCTTGTCCCAAGCCAATGATTGCGGCGCTGCATGGCGCGGCGCTCGGTGGTGGCTATGAACTCGCGTTGGGCTGCGATGCACGCGTAGCGGTCGCGGGTACACTGGTGGGTCTGCCCGAAGTGACCCTCGGCATCATTCCCGGAGCGGGCGGCACGCAGCGCCTGCCGCGCCTCGTCGGCTTGCCAGCCGCGATCCGAATGATTTGCGCCGGGGAGCGCATTGAAGCCCGCGCAGCGCTCAAGCTCGGCATGATCGACACCGTGGTGGAGGGCGACCTTCGCGAAGGGGCCATAGCCTTTGCGCGGCAACTTGCGGGCCAGAAAACCCCGATCCGCGCGCGTGCCGTTCCGGCTTGCGACCCGGCTGAGCTGGAAGCCGCGAGCCAACAAGCTCTCAAAGTCGGGCGCAATCGCCCCGCCGTGCGGGCCGCCATCGAGGCCATCCGGAACACCGCGCACCTGGGTATGGATGAAGGCCTTGCCATTGAACGCGCCAGCTTTCAGACGTTGCGCCTGTCGAGTGAAGCGCGCGCCTTGCGGCACCTCTTTTTTGCCGAGCGCGACTCGGCCAAGCACCCCGCACTCAAAGGCGTTGCGCCACTTGCTATTGCGCGGATCGGTGTCATCGGCGCGGGCACCATGGGGGCGGGCATTGCCATTTCCGCGCTGGATGCGGGCTACCAGGTGCGCCTGATCGAGCGCGAAGAACCCGCGTTGGCGCGCGGGCTGGCCTATATTGCGGAGTATTACGCGGGCCGCATTGCCGCCAAAAAGCTCGACGCTGAAGCGGCAACAGAGCGACAGGCGCGCCTGAGTGGCAGCACCGATTGGGCGGTTCTGGGCGATGTCGATCTCGTCATCGAGGCCGTATTTGAAGACATTGACGTCAAAAAAGAAGTTTTCGCGCGCCTTGATGCGGTTGCGTGCCAAGGCGCGATCCTCGCCTCGAACACCTCCTACCTCGATCTGGATGCCATCGCACATGCGACCTCCCGCCCTGAGGACGTGGTGGGCCTTCACTTTTTCTCGCCTGCACATGTCATGAAGCTGCTGGAGGTTGTGCGCGGTGCAGCGAGCTCTCCTCTGGCCCTTGCCACGGCGCTTGAGGTGGGCAAGCGCTTGCGCAAGTTGCCCATTCTCTCGGCCAATGCTTTTGGCTTTATCGGTAACCGCATCTACTCGGCCTATCGGCGCCAATGCGAATTCATGATCGAGGAGGGGGCCTATCCTGAACAGGTCGATGCTGCGCTCGAAAGTTTCGGCTTTGCGATGGGCCCCTTCGCGGTGGCGGATATGTCAGGTCTCGATATCGCTTGGCGGATGCGAAAAGCACAGGCCGCAACGCGCGATCCTCATGCGCGCTATGTGCAAATTCCCGACACGCTGTGTGAAGCCGGACGTTTCGGTCGCAAGACCGGTGCGGGGTACTATCGTTATGAGCCGGGCGCGAAGGGCAAAACGGTAGATCCCGTGGTCCTTGGTGTGATTGACGCCGCAAGCGCATCTAAGGGGCTGTCACGCCGTGCCATCGCGGCCGAGGAAATCCAGCGCCGGGCGCTGCTTTCCATGGTCAATGAGGCAGCCCTGCTGCTGGCTGAGGGCGTGTGTGAACGCGCCAGCGACATCGACCTCGTCTTGATCAATGGTTATGGCTTTCCCCGTTGGGAGGGTGGGCCGGTGTTCTGGGCGCGCGAGCGGGGCCTAGCGGCGTTGAAGAGTGATCTCGACGAGCTGGAGCATCTCAGCGGCGCCGGGTTTATGCGCTCCAACCCCGAAGTTCTGTTCCCACGCGAGGCGTGATTGTCATCGGGAATGGCTTGGAATTCGGGCTGAGCTCAGCTCAAATGATGCCCTGACGCCCGTGGGAGGCCGCATGAAGCTTTATTCCTCGCCGCGCTCGCCCTTCGTGCGCAAGGTCGTGGTGGCCATCCACGAATTGGGGCTGGCGGACCAGATTGAGCTGGTGCCCACCGTTGTTGCCATGGATCAGCCCAATGCGGGGATGCTGGCGAAAAACCCGCTCGGCAAGATCCCGGTTCTGGAACTGTACGATGGAACAGCGATCTACGATTCAGCCGTCATCATCGACTATCTCGACCGCAAGGTGGGGTGCCGCTTGATCCCTGCGGCAGGGGACGCACGCGATTGGGTGCTGGTGAACCACGCCCTCGCCAATGGCTTGATGGATATTCTCGTGCTCTGGCGCAACGAGCGCGACAAACCCTCCGAGCAGCAATCGACGGGTTGGATTGCCAACTTCGGCAGGAAGACCGAGGCCGTGTTGGCGGCACTGGAGAAGCAAACGCCAGAGCTGGAGCACAAGCCGTTCGGCCTTGCCCATATCGCGATTGCCGTGGTGCTGGCCTATCTTGATTTTCGCTTCGAGGCGCTCAATTGGCGCGAGCCATGCCCGAAACTTGCCGCATGGCATGCGAAGGCCGCTCAAAGGCCTTCGATGCTGGCGAGCCAAATTACGGCTTAATGTGAGATGTTGAGCGCGACGAGAAAGCGCGAGACCATGTTGTAGGCGGCAACGGTTGCCACCACTTCCACCAGCCCCTTGTCGTCAAAGATCTCGCGCAGGCGCGTAAACAGCGTGTCCGGCACGTTGATCTCGCGTGTCATGGCGTCTGTCAGTTCGAGCACCAGGGCCTCCTCCGGGGCAAAAACCGAGGAGAGGGCGTTTTCCTTGACCGCCGCGATCTTCTCCTCGCTCACGCCCTCCCGCCGCGCGATCGGGGCATGGGCCTCGAACTCGAAAGCCGCGCGGTTGAGGACGGCCACGCGCAGGATGATGAGTTCACGCAGATCCGCCGGAATGCAGGTCTGGTTGCGAACGGCGGTCAACATCCGCTCCCACCCCGAGGCAATCGGGCCGGAATTGAGCAGAACTTGATACAGAAGCGAAACGCGGCCGCGCTCGGCCATGATCCGCCCCTCCACTTCAGCCAGTTCCGGGTTGGTCCCGGGGGTGACGAGGGGAACGCGCAGGTGACCGCTCATTTCATTCCGCCTTGATCTGTTTGGCCTTGATGAGGATCCCCCACTTGTCCGTGTCACCCTTGAGAATTGCGGCAAGCTCTTCAGGTGTCGAGGGGGCGGGGTCCGCGCCAAGCGATGTGAGTTTGGCGTTCACCTCCGGGTTCATAAGGGCGGTACGCACCGACTTGTTCAGACTGGCAACTACATCCGGTGCGGTTTTGGCCGAGACGAAGAGCGCATACCAGTTATTAGTGTCGATGCCTTTGAAACCATGTTCCTCAAAGGTCGGAATGTCAGGTAGCGCAGGATGTCGCTTGGCGGAGGCAACCGCGATTGGCGTGAGCCTCCCGCTCTTGATGTAGCTGATCAACCCCGGAACATCACCAAAAAAGCCGGAGACATGGCCACCAAGTACCTCGGCAATCGCCGGTGCCGCGCCCTTGAAGGGCACATGCATGAACTTGGCGCCCGTGGCGTCGCCGAGCTGTTCCATGGCAAGATGCGGGATGGACCCAATTCCGGATGACGCTACGGAGGTGTCTGGGTTCGCCTTGGCATTGGCGATGAAATCCTTGGGGGATTTTGCCGGGTTTTTGGGATTGACCACTAAAATCTCGACGTTGTTGACGACGATGGAGACCGGCGCGAAGTCTTTGGTCATGTTGTAGGGCAGATCAGGGTAAAGTGCGGGGTTGATGGCCACAGCACCCACTGAGGTGATCCACATCGTATTCCCGTCCGGTGCGGATCGCAGAACATCCTGAGCGCCAATTGCACCATTGGCACCCGGTTTGTTGTCGACGATCACCTGTCGGCCAAGGTCCTTGGTGAGTTGCTCGGCCAGAATTCGGCCCACGGTATCCACTGGTCCGCCGGGCGCAAAAGCCACCACGATACGGGTCACCTTGTTTTGGGCCAGTGCGGGGAAAGTAAGCGCCATAGCGCCGACTGCGGCAAGAAGTGTGCGTCTCATCATGGCGTCTTCTCCTGTTTGTTCTTGTTATCAATCGCAGCGTGCGACCATGCCGCCATCGACGACGATTTCCGTGCCGGTGACGAAGCGCGCCTCATCCGAGGCGAGGTAGCAGGCGGCGGCAGCGGTATCGCGGCCATCGCCCATGAACCCGAGCGGGATGCGCTTGACGCGCGAGGCAAGCAACTGGTCCACGTCGCCGCCCGTGCGCTGTTTGGCGAGGCGTACCTCGACCATGGGGGTGTGGAGCTGGCCCGGCACGACGGTATTGACGCGAATGCCATCGGGCGCGTGCTGGACAGCGATCACGCGCGACATATGGATGACGCCGGCTTTGGTGGCGGCATAGGCAACCTGCGCCGAACCCGTCCAGCGCAGGCCCGATGTGGACGCCAGATTGACGATGGCACCGGATTTATTGGCGATCATGTGGGGGATCACATGCTTGCAGCTCAGGAAGACGGACTTGAGGTTCACGTCGATCTGGGTGTCGAAGGCCTCTTCCGAGAGTTCAACCGGCCCACCTGCGGCAGAACCGCCAACATTATTGACCAGCACGTCAATCTTGCCGAAGCGCTGGATGCAGGCCTCGACCAATTCAGCGATCGAAGCGCTGGAGGTGACATCGCAGGCATGGGGGACGATCGAAGCGCCGAGCGCGCCTGCACGCTCAACCGTCTCCTCGACACGGCTCAGATCACGATCACAGGCGAAAACCATCGCCCCTTCTTCGGCAAGGCGAACGGCGATGGCGCGACCATTGCCCCAGCCGGGGCCGACGCAGCCTGCACCGGTGACAATGGCGATTTTGTCCTTGAAACGTTGGCTCATCAATTGGCTCCATATCCATAAAGGCGGGCCGGATTGGTGACCATGAGCGCCACGCGCTTGGCCTCATCCGGGGCAATGTCGAAAATGTGACGCGCGAGCGCACCGTCATCAGGGGTCGGCCCCTGATGGTTCGGATGGGGCCAATCGTTCCCCCAGACCACGCGGTCCGAAAATTCGCTGACAAGCGTGCGAGCGAAGGGAATGGCATCCGCGTAGGGCGGGCCGAGTTTGGTGATGCGATCAATCCCGGAAACCTTGACCCAGACGGCGGGGTTTTCCATCAGGCGAAGCAGGCTCAGGAAATGGGGCTGATTGACGCCAAGGCTCGCATCGAGCCGCGCGATGTGATCGATCACGACCGGGGCAGGCCCTTTGAGCAGCCGAGGCACCACATCATCGAGCACGGAGCCGGGCGATCCATGGATTTGAAGGTGCCAGCCGAGCGGCGCAATACGCTTGGCGAGGCCAAGGACAGCGTCGACATCCTCGCCTGCGCCCAGATGGTTCATGTAGTTGAAGCGCACACCGCGAAAACCGGCCTTGTCCAGGCGCTTGAGCTCCGCATCCGGCACATCCGTGCGCACCAGCGCGATGCCGCGATAGGTCTTGGGCCGTGCCGCGATGGCGTCTTCCGTCGCGCTGTTATCAAAACCATGAACCTTCGACTGCACGATGACGCAGCGCTCGAGCCCATTGGCATCATTGAGTGCGAAAAGCGCCTCCTTCGGAGCTTCGGCCGTCGGGGGTGGGCTTTCACGGTCATAGGGAAAGCGGGCAACCGGGCCGAAAACGTGACAATGGGCATTGCACGCATGGGGAGGGAGTTTCTGGTTCATGTCGGGGGAGGTGTCTCTCGCAAACGGGTTCAAAACAGCAAAAGAAAGCAACGCGGGCTACTTGCCTTTGCTGCTCTCATATCAGTCCGGCGTGATCTGGTTTTCACGGATGATCTTGCGCCAACGCTCGATGTCAGCCTTCACGAAGGCATCGAGGTCTGCGGGCGCGCCGGGGCGCAAGGTGATGCCCTCGTCGGCGGCGCGTTTGATGAATTCTGGATTCTCACAGGCCGTTTTGACTGAGGTGATGATCTTTTGAATTACCGGTGTCGGTGTTCCTGCTGCCGCATAAAGTGCATACCAGCTGTCAACCACATAGCCCGGTACTGTTTCCTCGATGCTAGGCACACCGGGAAGCTTCGATTGTCCCTTGGGCGCTGTTACGCCGATTGCACGCAGCCGGTTGCTGGCCAGAAAGCCGGCCACCGCAGCATGGGTTGCAAACATCATTGTCACCTGCCCGCCCAGTACATCGGTGAGAGCCGGCCCAGCGCCCTTGTAGGGGACGTGTGTAATATTTGCCCCGGTGAGATTTCTGAACATCTCCCCGGCTAGATGCGCTGAGGTACCGCCACCCTGAGAGGCATAGTAAAGCTTGCCCGGCTCCGCTTTCGCTGCGTCAAGAACATCCTTTACTGTCTTGAACGGGCTGTCCGGCCTCACAACCAGCACATTGTGCGAACTGCCAATCAGCGTTACCGCCGCAAAGTCTTTTTCGGTATTGTAGGGCATCTTGGGCTGCATGCTTAAATTGACAGCATGAGCCAGCGTTGCAACCAGCAGCGTGTAGCCATCAGGGGGGCTCTTCGCGACCACCTCGGAACCGAGAATGGTGCTGGCGCCGGGGCGGTTGTCTATGATGATCGGCTGTCCGAGGTTCTTGGACATGAGCTGGCAGAGCGTGCGCGCAACCGTGTCTGTGCCGCCGCCGGGTGAAAAGGGCACCACGAGCTTTACCGGCTTTCCAGGGTAGTTCTCTTGTGCCCAAGCTGTTTGTTTTATGGACAGCGCAGCCAACGCGCCTGCGGTCAACGCACCAAAATGACGTCGATCGATATGCATAAGAATTCCTCCAAATTGAGCTGGCAATTGTGGTTCCAGCTTCTTTCTTGGCGTGATTGTAGATTCGGTGTGACAAATTGTGCGCTGAGTAATTCTATCTAGTGGAATATATCAAAATTCAGCCCCATGAAGCCAAGCGCGGCAATGATGGCCCCTGGGATCGACTGCCGGATCGAGATGCAAGCCAAGATTTCGCTTTGGCTCGCAACGTCAAAGACTGGCCCAACAGGCGAGGTATTCCCTAACTTTGATGAATGAATATGGCCTCGAGAAGCTGCTGGGCGAACAAATAGGCCGTCGCAATTTTATGATCGTCGTCCATGGTCGCGCTATCATTTAAGGTCGGCTAGTCGGTTTAATTCCAATAGGTGGAATTGAAGCGCCCGCTTTCCGAGAAACTGTCTATATCGTCGGCCGCAATTAGAAGGCTTGCTAGGGGGCGACTCCGGCGGGACCTAAAAAAGTGGAGGAATGCTCGTGATACGCATAAGGGCTGAGAAAGATTTTTTTGCCGGTCTAATTTATATTACTCTCGCCGCCGCATTTCTCTGGTTCTGACGTGCCCCCAATAAATTGGACCATTCGAAGCTGGAATTTTCCACTTATGATCCCGTGATCGGGACAAGGAGAGTTCCATGAAAGCATCGAAGTTCACCGAGGCGCAGATCGCGTTTGTGCTGAA
>Ga0209794_1001092_pt1 | contig 25218 bp, 22 predicted proteins | sample EBPBio232013_DNA_FD_185869 | JGI IMG/M metagenome (GOLD analysis project Ga0209794, IMG submission 185869) | Wastewater treatment Type I Accumulibacter community from EBPR Bioreactor in Madison, WI, USA - Reactor 1_5/23/2013_ DNA (SPAdes)... | ecosystem: Engineered > Bioreactor > EBPR >... | reverse complement strand
CTGGTAATGAACTTGGACCGGAGGCTTCGGTCCTTTTTGTCTCAATTTTATCTTCAGTTAATTTTCGCATTCAAAGTCAATAAATTGGCTGCTGTAAATGGGTTGTGATCCGTTCAGCAAGCCCTAAAATATGAGGTGAATCGATGAAATCGCAAGCAAACAGCATTAATATAGTGGATATAGGTGACGAAGGTGAGGGAATAGGCAAACAGGAAGGGCTGACGATTTTTGTAAGTGGTGGACTCCCTGGCGATCAGGTAACCTACAAAATCCATACCCAGAAAAAAAGCTATGCAAAGGCGCAACTCCTGGAAGTGGTAAAGCCATCACCCGATAGAATTACACCACCTTGTGAGGTTTACGATACATGTGGTGGATGTCAAATCCAAGCGTTAAACTATGACGCACAGCTAAAGCTAAAGGAAAAAATCGTTAGGGAAGCATTAACGCGCATCGGTGGTTTCGAAAACGTGGAAGTCAATCCGATTTTGGGGATGGAATGGCCTTTTCGCTATCGAAATAAAGGCCATTACCCGGTACAAGGAACCTCAAAATCGCCGGTTATCGGCTTTTTTAAGCAGCATTCCCATCACGCCATCGATGTGAAGGACTGTTTATTACAGGACGAGCGATTTGCCATCATCAACCAGACCATTCGTAAATACATCGTGGATTTCGATGTCGCCCCATTTCAACCGAAAACGGGAAAGGGCATCCTAAAGAGTGTCATGATTAGAAAGTCAGAAAAAACGGGCGAAATCATGGTCGTCCTTGTAACGCATGGTCGAAAGCTTCCCATGTCAAAAACACTTGTTGCTAATTTGATCGCGAAAACCCCTGATATCGTTTCCGTCATACAAGGGATTGATGAGAGCCGTGAGATTCGAGAACTTGGCCAAGATTTCAAGTTATTATACGGAAAAGAGACAATCGTCGACCAAATCGGTTCATTAACCTTTGAGATTTCTGCACAGTCCTTTTATCAGGTCAATGCAAAACAGACGGAAGCCTTATATGAGCTTGCACTTGACTATGCCAACCTCACTGGACAGGAGCAGGTCTATGAGCTTTATTCAGGCACGGGCACCATTTCACTATTTTTAGCCAAACGCGCTAAATCAGTCCATGGTGTGGAAATCGTACCAGAGGCAGTTGAAAACGCGATTAAGAATGCCGCTTTTAATCAAATTGATAATATGACCTTTACAGTCGGTAAAGCGGAAGAGATTTTTCCAGAACTGGTTGCTTCTGGCGGTTCAGCAGACGTCGTGGTGGTCGATCCGCCGCGTGCAGGATGTGCACCTGAAGTTCTGGAGGCCATTATAAAGGTTAAACCAAAGCGTATCGTCTATGTGTCCTGTAAACCTTCCACGCTTGCGAGGGATTTAAAGCGCCTGTCTGAAGAGGGCAAGTACGCACTTAAAGCAGTACAGCCTGTCGATGTTTTTGGTCACACGGCACACGTGGAGACAGTGGTAAGTTTAGAGCGTATCGAGTAGGAGGATTTATGTCGAATCGAAAAAAACTCGGGATCGATTTTGGTAGGATTGATCCAAACGTCACTCAAGAAGAGCGAATTCAGTACATCAATTTCAAACTGGCAGCGATGGGCTTAAAGGCTTTTAGACGTAATGATACAGGAACACCAGGGTATTTAGAGCTTTTCGATGACATTATTCAAGATTACCGCGAGAAAACGCGTATGGTGGATTTACAGGAAATAAGCATATGGAAGCGGATTGACGACTTCTTCACGCGTTATTTCGCAGGACATGAAGCCATCCCGCGCGTGATTACTAACACATTCACTTTAGACCATTATGGTCTGGCACGTGAACTCTCCCTTCCACCTGATGGTAACACCTTTGAAAACGAGTATGTAAACAGCTATCGCATCAAGCAAGGGATTCTTAACAATCCGAGAAATGATCGTCGCACGACGAAGGGATCATTTCACATTGTAGAGGGCGGACTATCGATCCCAGGGGATAAGAAATCCGTGCCGATGCAGACGTTCCTTAAGCTTTATGAGCATGCGACGAATCCGCCGGAAGCATTACAGATACTGCCGTTTACTTCGAAGCAGCCAGAACCTTCGAAAACATTTGTTTCACTCCTGATAAAACCCACAGTATCTCCAGAGGTCTCCGGGATTTCTAAAGAAAAGACCATGGAGGTCTTATTTGTCGCGCCAGGAAGCTTAGTGTCGAATTTGGACTTTGTGGAGTCCGTGTTCGGAAACGCAGGCGATCCGGGAGCCCATATCAACGACTCTGGACTGGATTTAGAGGGATGGTCGGGGCATACAGGCTATATTCTGCTCGCACCGCACCTCACCAAGCTTAAAAAAATCGAGCTTGGTCTACCGCATTTTGATGAAGCCACAGAGCGGCAAAAGCTCGACGGCATGTGCTATCGCGATGAGGAAGAGCTCTATAATGAGGGACAAGCCTTTAAGCTGACCTGTCGAGATCAGTCAGGTGTTTGTGTAACCATCATCGCAGACAATTATTATGGCTATTCTAAAAAGGAAATCAAAACACAAATCAGTTTTGCTGCAAACCTGTATGGCAATGTGGAAGAAGAGCATGCAGGGGGCACCATCGCATTCCCGAGAAAAAATTTGGGTGAGCATTATCGTGCAGTGGAAGATAAGAGCATTTTAGGTTATACCTTTGAGGAAAATGCCTCGAATTATCAGAAGTTCATGACGGTACACGAATCGGGCTACGCAATTGATAAAAATTACGAATCCATCATCTACTTACCGGAAAATGTGGAAATCGATTTAAAGAAGACGCGAATCGAGTGGCAAAACAAAGGTAAAATAGAAACCCTTAAGTTGCTGCCTGATAAGATTTACGTACTGCCAAATGGCGATAAGCTTCAAATAGAACGTCATCCTGAAGCACCTACATGGAAGCTCGTGTATACCGATGCTGAAGGAACCTTCTGTCATAAGCCCTGTACAGTCTCCGGTGGCGGCAAGTCAGAAATTTCAAAATCCATCGACAACGCCATCATCTATGGCACCTACTTCGTACACGACCTTCAAAAGGACCTGGATCATGTGGAACAGATTCTGAACTATGACTATCGCAAACGATGGAAAGAGTATCCGGATCGAACCAGACCGTCTCGTCCTATTTTGTCAGTGGATCGTACTTTAGGCTCAGTCATCAAGCTCCTATCGCCTTCATCTGCGTACTCCGATGAATTTAACGCCTACATCGAGTCCATTCCTAACCATGTGAAATCACTGGTGTTCATGGTGAAACGCTTTTATAGGGAATCATGGGGCGAGGATTGGCGTAAGCATTTTACTGTCGACTACATCAACGGCAAGCCTGGAAATGAGATCAACTTTGATGGTCGAAAGGTAAGGCCTAGCTATTTGCGTGTGGGTTTTGGCGAAGGCACGGTATGGCGAATCTTTAAGCTTCGCATGGATTTCATGCCCAGTGAAAAGCTTCAAATGGAGGATGATGTAACCGCATCCATTCTGATACCAGCAGACAAGCTGAGCGATTTAGCACCAGGCTGTGTTAACAGCAGCCTTAAATTCGTCTCGAACTGTGAATATCGATTCTTTCAAAGGCCAGACGATGCCATTCATAAAGGCTATGATAAGCAAGCGGAGCTAGACCTATCGAGTGATAATCTATTTGCCACCAATTTTGAACCGCTGGATAAGGCACAGGTGCTTCAAATCCGTGAAGATGTCATGAACTACATCCATTATACGGATCCAGTTAAAGCACTGATCGAGGACTTTTTAGTAGGTGAGGACCAGTATTGCATTATCTCATCAGAGCCACGGATCGTCGATGGCGCACCAAGCAAAAATCCACGTTATCTGGAGCACCGTAAGGATTTCATCAGGCCGATTGCAAATTATGTGGCAGAAGTTGGCGTGCGCTTTTCACGGAAAATTCCATTATCCAGACCTGTGCTTATGCCAGTGAATGCCATATTACCTGGTAGACGTAACAACCCTCCGGGAGAAGAAAAAGGGAAAAAAATTCCACCACTTAGCGTCTATAACCCGTTACATTATCAGGAGCTACCAGAATTATTCATGGACTTCATCAGTAGCCTTACTGGAAAATCGCCATCAACCACTGGTGCTGGCTCAGAAGGAGCACTCACCAAAGGGCCTTTTAACATGCTGCTACCGATTTATGACTTAAATAGCGCTCTCTTGTCTTATATTTTGGGCGATTACAATGGTTTTACCACGCCAGCAGGGCATATTGGTCCGAATACTCGGGTAGACCATGACATCTCTATCCTCATTCCAGAGCTTTGGTCGCGACTTACTGAAGCGGAAAGAGATCCGTATCGCCTTATCTATGAAGGATCCTTCGAAAAGCTAGAGGATTTTGAATATCACGGAAAAGTAATCCCCGCTAGCCGATTAGGCTATCGCATGACCGAGGTCTTTTCCTATAAATATTTCGGAAAGATCTTCGATGAGCCCCAGACAGTTTTCGACGAAATGCTACTCAAGCCTGAAAAACAAGACTTAGATGCATTTGTGGATGGGATCATGAACATCACAAACGGACATAAAAAAGCAGCACTGGAATATTTTAACGATGGCAGTATTGAATATGCCATCCCACCACTAAAAGCCATCCTGCATATTATGGCTTACGGTACCTATGAACATCAAACCATCGAATCAGAAGCTGTGAGAGGGCTTTTCACCAGAGAAAACGTATTAAACAGCGATTGGTATAATGAGCGGCTAAAAGCAAAGCAGCAGGGTGACATTAAAAACACACAAAAGATCATCGATTCCTTAGAAGCTTTTATAAAGAACCCTATCAACCGTTCGATTATCGATGGATTCGGCTATCGGGAAAAGCTGGACGCCGCTAAGAAGAGAAAAGACGAGCTCTCAACTGAAGCATATTACCAAAGCATGAGAGGCATGATCGGCGCTGAGCCTTCTTTAGTAACTCAATCTTCAAAGGTGTGATAAAAATTTGAAAAATATCCATTCGGAGTAAGACATGTCCATTAGTATTTTTGATGCAACGAAATTGAAAACCTTTCAAAACTTCAAATTGATTTCTGGTGTCAGTGGTCTTGACCGCATGATCCATAAGGTCGGGATTTTAGATTGGGAGTTTTTTCACCGGATACCAGGGCACTTTGTGACGGGTGAGTTTGTACTGACCAGTCTCCTTTTTGCGAAGGATCATCCTGAGTATATTTACGAAGCGGTTAAGGATCTGATAAACGATGGTGTAAGCGGTCTGGCAGTTAAGAACATCTACTATGATGAACTCCCGAAGGAAGTGGTACAGCTTTCAAACGAGATTGGATTTCCCATTTTCATCTTTGATAATAGCGCGTATTTTGAAGATATCATCACCGAGGTCATGGACCGTATACGACTAGTGAATCATTACGAGCTCATCGAGGCGAAAATTGACATCCTGCTCAACAAGTCACTGGATCGAAGTACTGTAAAGGAGTTGGCACTCGAGCTTAATCCTCGATTTAAGGAACAGTGCTACGCCGTTTTCTTTACGAAGCGGCAGTATCACTCAGACATTGAGCTCAACCTCCTCTTAAACACCATAAAGCAGCATCCCTTGTTTGAAAAAGAAAGTCTAGCCGTCAGGTTTAGAAATGGTGTCATGATGATTTTTACTGGAGAGCGTCTAAATGTAAAATCCCATAGTTCTAAAACACTGTCACGCTTCGATCTGGATTCAGGGCATTATCATATAGGGGTTTCTAACATGTATCAGCAGATTAGTGAAATTGATAAATTGCTGAAAGAAAGCGCGATGGCACATCGAATCGCCTGCATCGAGGGTGAAAACGTGATGCATTTCGACGATGTTGGTGTCTATAGCTTACTTCTTCCTTATCATGACGATTTTTGGATGAGAAGGTTTCATCAAACCATCATTCAGCCGCTGAAAGGGTATGATCAAGCGTACCATTCGGGCCTGTATGATACGGCGATCGCTTATGTTGAAGCAGATGGCGATATTCGAATGACAGCGCAGAGCTTGTTTATTCATCAAAACACGGTTAGGTACCGTCTTTCTAAAATTAAAGAGATATTGAATTTTCATGAAGGGGATGTGCCTTTGTTTGCTCAGCTATCCATAGCAGTAAAACTCGATCGGCTATATGGTCAGTAACCATTCTTAAGTTTGTAAATTATACAGAAAAAGCAAGAAATCATTGTAATTATTATGATGATTTTTTGTTGTTTTAAATGGTATTATTAAATTGAGAAAACCGTTAGGAGCTAAATATGAATAAAAGAATGGTTGCCAATTTATTGTTATTATTAACTTCAGCCATATGGGGATTCGGATTTGTCGCGCAAAGAGTCGGTGCGCAATACATTGGTGCTTTTACCTTTAACGGCATACGATTCGCATTAGGCGCATTATCATTAGTACCGCTCATCATTTACTTTAATAAAAATAAAAAAGGTGAAAAAATGGCTTTCGCTAAAATGGCCATACCAGGCATCATTATTGGAACCGTTTTATTTATCGCCTCTACTTTACAGCAGATCGGTCTCGGGTACACAACTGCGGGTAAAGCGGGATTTATCACTGGGCTTTATATGGTCATCGTGCCTTTATTCGGACTATTTTTAAAGCATAAAATCGGTAAAAATGCATGGCTAGGCGTGTTCGCCGCTGTAATTGGACTCTATTTGCTCAGTGTTAACGAAGATTTCAGTATCGCTTTCGGTGACTTGCTGGTTTTAATCGGCGCCATTTTCTGGGCACTTCATATTTTGACCATCGACAAGTTTGCTAAAGAAATCGACCCAATTATTTTATCGGCCCTTCAGTTTGCCACTTGTTCCATTTTGAGTCTAGGATCCGCCTTTATGTTTGAAACCGTCACAGCACCTGCCATCGTTTCCAGTTTGATTCCATTACTATATGGGGGGCTCTTATCCGTAGGGGTAGCTTACACACTTCAGGTGGTTGCGCAAAAGGATGCAAAGCCTTCACATGCGGCCATCATACTCAGTATGGAATCGGTATTCGGCGCAGTGGGTGGCGCACTTTTATTGAGCGAAAGCATGAACATTCGGAGCTTACTAGGCTGTGCATTGATCCTCACTGGAATACTGATTTCACAAATCTCACCATCAACAGCGGAAGCTTCCACTTCCAGTTGATATCCCCTAATACCAGCAAAGACGAATGCTGGTATTTTTTTTTACATTTTTTTTGATAAGTTTACGATTAACGAGGGAAGGATTGTGGTATAATCCAGATGAATGATAATAAATATCAATTAGGCGAGCTTAAAAGTGAAATACTTAACAATATAATCAAAGGAGACACTTATGAAAATCAGTCAAATTTCAGAAGGCACCCATCAGTTATCTGTAACGGTTGAAAACATGCTTTTTGAGGGGCTTTGGGAAATTCCTAATGGGGTGACGATCAATTCCTATGTCGTAAAAGGAGTAGAAACTGCCCTCATAGATGGTGTTTGCGGATGGGATGGCGTTCCGGAATCCCTTTTCAAATTATTGGACGATTTAAAAATTGAACTTTCATCCATTAAATATTTGGTGTTAAACCATTTGGAGCCGGATCATGCTGGTTGGATAGACGACTTGTTAAAAGTTCACCAAGACTTCGAGGTATACTGCTCAGACAAAGGCGCAGAGCTATATCGTGCTTTTTTTGGTGAAAATGTACCCATACATGTGGTGAAAGATCTGGATCGGCTGGATCTAGGTGGTGGGAAGGTTTTAAGCTTTCATATGATTCCACATGTGCATTGGCCAGATGCCATGGTGACCTATGATGCTTCGTCAGGTACGCTGTTTTCGTGTGATGCGTTCGGTAGCTTCGGAAATTTTGAAAGATCAGCCTTTGACGACGATTATTCAGACGAAGAGCTCGCAGCGTTTGAACATGAGACGATTCGTTATTACTCAAATATCGTCGGTGCTTTTTCGCCTTTTGTCATTAAAGCCATCGAAAAATGTGGTGGGCTAGAGATCAAACGTGTCGCACCAGGTCATGGACTGATCTGGCAATCGCGAGTGAACAAAATTATCGAGGATTACCGTGATTATGCCCTTTATCAAAAGGGGGACGCTCGTAAAGAGGTGACGCTGATCTGGGGTAGTATGTACGGTATGACGGGTGAAGCCGTAACGGCTGCTGAACAAGCCTTAATGGATGCCGGTATCAAATATCATATACATCGAGTGCCTGAAACCCCTTGGGGAGAAGTGATCACATCGGTATGGACCTCATCAGCGGTTATCTTAGCGATGCCGACATACGAATATAAAATGTTTCCTCCCATGGCTGCCGTTCTTGATGAAATCGGCAAGAAAAAGGCTTATGGCAGAAAAGCCTTCAGGTTCGGCTCGTATGGTTGGTCTGGTGGGGCTCAGAAGGAGCTCGATGAGATTTCCGAGCGCTATAAACTGGGATGGACATTTATCGCACCACATGAGTTTAAAGGACGACCGACAGCCACTGATTTGGAAATTATCAAGTCGCGCGTAAATGAACTAATCGATGAGATGTCATAAAAATAAGTCATAAAAATTAGTCTTAATTCAATAACCCTGACTGGTGTCCAGACAATTGGTCCCCACTCGGGGTTTTATTTTACATCGCCTTTAACGGATGTGTGGTCACAGGAATTTCGGGTATAAAGCAAAAAGAAGGTGGCGGAGGTAACACATGGGAGAGGTACATATAACGAAGCGAAAACGGCTACTATTTACAATTACATTGATGGGGACGCTTGTGATGGCTTCGTTTTTAGCAATCCAATTTAAAACGGATCGCGTTTATACCCATCTGTTTTACATCCCCATCACGTTAAGTGCCATATGGATGCCTAAGCGGACCTTATTGACAGGTGTGGGATTAGCCTTATATCACTTGGTGCTTGAGTTAATCATCAGGGCGAGCTGGACGCTATCCACGCTCTCAAGAGCGGTAATCATCATCGTCGTCGCGGCGATTCTCAACGAAATCTGGAAACGCGAACTGACGTACCAGCATGAAATCAAACACCTGGCTTATAAAAGTAGCCATGATGGCTTGACAGGTGTGTTTAACCGCGGGTATTTCGAGCGTGCGCTGGAAAATACATATGACTTACCCACCATGATGATGGTGGTGGATATCGATGGACTTAAGAGCATTAACGACGGGTTCGGTCACTCGGTTGGTGATGAGCATATCATGGCGACCGCTGAGGTGCTGAGAAAAAGTATCCGGACAGGAGATTTAATCGCCCGCATCGGTGGAGACGAGTTTGCCATCATCGCGCCTCGTTGTGGTGACGATGGGGCACTTGAGGTGCTCCTTAGAGTGGAGGAACAGATTGACCGCTATAACCAAGACATGGAGACGGAAAGATGGCTTTCGTTATCCGCGGGTTATCATATCGCCCTCGTGGATGAAGATTTGCATAAGGTTTTAGAAATTGCCGACGCGAAAATGTATGAGACCAAAAAGAGTAAATATGAGGTGGCTTATGAAATTGAAAAAAGAGGTTTATGAGGAAAAATTGGCCGAGCTTCAGACGGAGCTCGTCAAGCTACAGGAATGGATCGTCCACGAAGGCCTTAGAGTCGTCATACTATTCGAGGGTCGAGATGCAGCGGGTAAGGGTGGCTGCATAAAACGCATCACTGAACCGTTAAACCCGAGGACCTGCCGCGTCGTGGCACTGCCTAAGCCGACAGAAAAGGAAAGGACCCAGTGGTACTTTCAAAGATATGTAGCCCATCTTCCCAGCGCAGGAGAGATGGTTATTTTCGACAGAAGCTGGTATAATCGAGCAGGGGTAGAACGCGTTATGGGATTCTGCACCGATGAAGAGTATTGGGAATTCCTAAAATCAGTCCCCGAGTTTGAGGACATGCTGATCCGTTCGGGGATTATGCTAATCAAGTACTGGTTTTCTGTCAGTGACGATGAACAGGAAGAACGGTTCCAAGAGCGCATCAACGATGAGACGAAACGCTGGAAGCTCAGTGAAATGGATCTGGAAGCACGCTCCAGGTGGGTTGAGTACTCAAAAGCTAAAGACGTGATGTTTCAGTATACCGACACGGAATCATCGCCATGGCATGTGGTGGAGTCCGATAAAAAACGCAATGCACGGATCAACTGCATTTCTCACCTCCTATCCATGATCCCTTATAAAGACCTCGACTATAAAAAGCTGACACTGCCTAAACGCCAGGAGAATGCTGGATATGTCCGTCCACCGATGGAATCCATGAAGTTCGTTCCGGATGTGGCGAAAAAGCTTGCTGAAAAAGAAAAGTAAATCTTGCATATAAGAACGAATAATCGCATATTTAAACAAAAAAACTTGATTTAACAAATGATGATAAATTTTAAGGAGGCTTCATGTCATTTTATAAACTCGGTGTAGCTGCAGAACTTGTCTACGCACTGGAAACACTGGAGATTCACACGCCGACACCGATTCAGTCCCTGAGCATCCCAGTGGTGCTGAAAGGAAAGGATCTGTTAGGCGAGGCGCAAACAGGTACGGGAAAGACCTTGGCCTTTTTGCTACCCATGTTTCAGCAGATTGAGCCTGATACAGGTAAAATCCAGGGCCTCATTATCACACCGACACGTGAACTGGCCATCCAGATTTCAAAGGTGGCGAAACAACTGGCGCACATCAAGCCTTTAAAAATACTCACTGCCTATGGTGGCCAGGACGTCATCGCGCAGCTTCATAAGGTTGGCGGAGAGGTGGAACTGGTTATCGGAACACCGGGTCGGATTTTAGACTATCTTAGACGTGGGGCGATCCAGTTTGACGATTTAAAAATTCTGGTAGTGGATGAAGCGGATCAAATGTTTCATATCGGCTTTCGTAAAGAGGTGGATGAAATTTTGGAACAGACGCCGAGTTCGCGTCAGACGCTTTGCTACTCAGCCACTCTGAGCCATGCAGTGGATACCTTCGCCGATAAAGTGCTTAAAGATCCCGTCACAGTCAAGGCGCCGAGGAAGCAAATCACTCTGGAGACCATCGACCAGTACGTGGTCATTACGTCGAACCGAAAAAAATTCGCCGATTTTCAGAGGGTGCTTAAGCAAAATTATCCGGAAAAGGCCATGGTGTTCACCAGATCCCGTATGGGTGCCCAGGCGCTGTACGAGGAGATGCTGGCGGCCGGGTATTCTGTAGAGACGCTGCACGGAGCATTGACACAAGCGAAGAGAGAAGTGGTGATGCAACAGTTTAGGGACGGGGTTGTTCAGTATCTGGTGGCGACGGATGTGGCTGCGAGAGGGCTGGACATCGATGGGGTCACCCATGTGTTCAACTACAACATGCCGGATGATGCAGAAAATTACGTGCACCGAATCGGCAGAACGGGCCGCGCTGGCCTATATGGGGTCGCGTACTCGTTTATCACGCAAAAGGATTTAAACCGTCTGGATGCCATCGAGGAATTCATCAACATGAAAATCAAAAGAATTCAATTTTCTGATTGACAGAGATTATCAATCATGCTAATATCATAAAAACCGAATAAACGAGATACTCTTATCCAGAGAGGCGGAGGGACAGGCCCTATGATGCCCGGCAACCAGCGATACGCATGGTGCCAATTCCTGCAGTTTAACGACTGAGAGATGAGGGAGGACTAATTTTATTATATAAATGGCCTCTTTCTAGGAAAGAGGTCTTTGTTTTTTCCGGATTTAATCTAAATCACAGAGGAGAAAACACATGTCAGAGAAAAATTTAAAATTCGAAACCTTACAAATTCACGGCGGACAAACCCCCGATCCCACCACTGGATCTAGAGCGGTGCCGATTTATCAGACGAGCTCATACGTGTTTAGAGACGTTGAGCATGCAGCGAACTTATTTGCCTTGAAAGAGCCGGGCAATATCTATACGCGCATTATGAACCCTACCACAGACGTGTTAGAGCAGCGCATCGCGTTACTCGAAGGGGGCGTCGGCGCACTCGCCGTGGCATCCGGTTCAGCAGCGGTGACCTATGCCATCATGAATATCGCGCAGGCTGGCGACGAAATCGTATCGGCGCAGACCTTATATGGCGGTACCTATAACCTGTTCTCAGTGACGTTACCGAAGTATGGCATCTCGACTAAATTCGTGGATGCTGGTGATCTCGAGGCGGTTAAAGGCGCAATTAATGAAAAGACCAAAGCGGTGTATGTGGAAACCATCGGGAATCCTGATATTAACCTCGTGGATGTGGCGGCGCTAGCTGAGGTGGCGCATGAAGCGGGTGTCCCACTCATCGTGGATAATACCTTCGCCACACCGTACCTTTTTAGGCCCTTCGATCATGGGGCGGATATTATCGTCCACTCTGCGACGAAATTCATCGGGGGTCATGGCACCAGCATAGGCGGCCTTATCGTGGACGCTGGCAAGTTCGATTGGATTCGTTCAGGACGTTTCCCAGGCCTTACAGAACCAGATGCCAGCTATCATGGCATCCGCTATGCGCAGGATGTGGGTGCAGCAGCATTTATCACGAAGGCGCGCGTACAGCTGCTCAGAGATACCGGTGCATGCCTTAGCCCATTTAATGCCTTTTTACTTCTACAGGGACTGGAAACCCTCTCATTACGCGTCGAGCGCCATGTGGAGAACACGCGTAAAATCATCCGGTTTTTATCAGAGCACCCGGCAGTGAGCTGGATTCGTTATCCTGAGCTTCCTGATAGCCCCTATAAAGCGCTTGCCGACCGTGACTTCCCTAAGGGAACAGGCTCCATCTTCACTTTCGGCATTAATGGCGGCGTGGAAGCGGGAAAAACCTTTATCGATTCCCTTAAGCTCTTTTCGCTTTTGGCCAATGTCGCCGACGCAAAATCACTGGTCATCCATCCTGCCAGCACGACACATGCCCAGCTCGATGAAGAAGGCTTAAAGCGCGCCGGCGTTTCATCCGATTTAATTCGGATTTCCATCGGCCTAGAAGCCGTAGAGGACTTGATCGATGATTTAAGTGAAGCGCTGAATGCTTCACAAACAAGGTAGGGTGACTTATATGCCCATCATTATTCCAAACACGCTTCCTGCAGCAGCCGTACTGGCAGAAGAAAATATATTTACCATGACGGAGTTTCGGGCATTTCATCAAGATATCCGGCCCCTCAAGATTGGGATCCTAAACCTGATGCCCACCCGTGAAACCACAGAGACACAGCTTCTGCGGGTTTTAGGAAACACGCCCCTTCAGACGGAAATCGTCCTGATCCGCATCGATTCACATGTGCCTCAAAACACGTCCATGGAATATTTAGAACGGTTCTATAAGCCGTTTTCAGAGGTTAAGGACCAACGGTTCGACGGACTGGTGATCACAGGTGCGCCGGTGGAAAACCTCGCCTTCGAAGCCGTTTCCTACTGGCAGGAGCTGGAGGAAATTCTGGAATGGTCGAGACATCATGGCTTTGCCACGTTCCATATTTGCTGGGGGGCTCAGGCTGCGCTTTACAAACACTATGGCATTCCTAAATACCCACTAGAGAAAAAATGCTTCGGCGTCTTTGAGCATGTGGCGACCTCGAATCATTCGAAACTTCTTAGAGGATTCGACGATACGTTTTACATCCCACAGTCGCGTCATACTGAAGTAAGGCGTGCGGACATCGCAAAGGTAAAGACCCTGGAAATCATCGCTTACTCGGAGGAGAGCGGCGTGGGGCTCGTGGTGAGTTTGGACGGGAGAGAAGTCTATGCCACGGGGCATTCGGAGTATGATGCGCTCACATTGGCGACAGAATACTTTAGAGACCTTAACAAAGGGCTCCCCATCGAGGTACCGCGTCATTATTTTACAGATGATCACCCTGAGCGACCGGTTAAGGTCAAATGGCGTTCCCATGCGAATTTGCTGTTTTCCAACTGGCTGAACTACTATGTCTACCAGGAGACGCCTTACGATTTAGAGGAAGGTCGCTGGTAATCGCAAAATTTGTAAACGTTTAAACGTCCATGAAACGGGTATGCTACTATCAAAATAAGCAAAAGTGAGGATGCCATGAGTGATGAATTAATGTTAAAAAGAATGCCGGTGATTTTCGTGGGACATGGTTCCCCTATGAATGCCATCGAGGATAATGCGTTTACGAAAACTTGGGAAGCGCTGGGGAAAAGGCTGCCGCGTCCGAAGGCGATACTCGCAGTATCAGCGCATTGGTATACTGAGGGGACGCTAACCTCTGATGCCGAAAATCCAAGAACGATTTACGACATGTATGGTTTTCCACGTGCCCTATATGAGCTGAAGTACCCTGTAAAGGGGGATGCTGATTTAACCGAAGCCGTTAAAGTGATTCTAGGGGATACGGTATCCATCGATAATGGCTGGGGCATCGACCATGGTACGTGGTCCGTTTTATGCAAGATGTATCCTGAGGCGGATATTCCCGTGGTACAGCTCAGTGTCCATGCAAGGGCCGCCGCTCAGGTTCATTATGATATCGGCAAAAGGCTGGCGACGCTTAGAGATGAAGGGTATTTGATATTAGGCAGTGGCAACATCGTGCATAATCTCGCCTTGATCAGCTGGGACATGCCAAGTGGATTTCCATGGGCTCAGGCGTTCGACGATTATGTGAAAAGCGCGATAGTAGAGGGCAGACATGATGATGTGGTTCATTATGAACGTGCAGGCGATAGCGCGAAGAAGGCGTTCTACACGCCAGACCACTACTTTCCGCTCTTATATGCGCTGGGGGCTTCGGATGCAGAGGATCAGGTGGAAGTCTTTAACGACGTTTGCCTGATGGGTTCCATGTCCATGACGGGATATTTGTTCACACCACAAGAATAGGATGGCTAAACGATTAAAAGACCCGATTGTATGGTATAATAAGACCAGAACAATCGGGTTTTTATTTAGAAGCATAAGGGGATTAGATACATGTCGATAGCGATTAGAGAGACACTTTCAAACACGCTAAGTTTTTGGGAGTACCTATCAGAGACTGAAAAGTTGAAACTAGAAGAAAACAGTTACCCTGTGAATTATAAAAAGGGAGAAACCATCCATGGTGGCGATCAGGATTGTGTCGGGATTTTGCTCGTTCGTGCAGGCGGCCTGAGAACGTATATGCTATCGGAGGATGGGCGAGAGGTCACCTTATACCGCTTATCAGCAGGTGATGTGTGTGTGTTATCTTCCTCCTGTGTCCTTAGTAATATCACTTTTGATGTGCATATCGACGCCGATTATGACAGTGAACTGGTGATCATCAACTCAGATGTCTATTCTGAAATCGCCAGCACGAATATCCACGTCGAAAATTTCACGAACAAGGAAGCGGTGGCGCGCTTTTCAGATGTCATGTGGGCGATGCAGCAAATTCTGTTTATGAGCTTCGATAAGCGCTTGGCGAGCTTCTTGATCGATGAAATCTCTAGAACGGGAAGTGTGGAAATCATGCTTACCCATGATGCCATCGCTAAATATGTCGGTTCAGCCAGAGAGGTGGTTTCCAGGATGCTGAAATACTTCGCCTCGGAAGGCATCGTCGAGCTTCAGCGCGGTGGACTAAAGGTGCTGGATAAACAGCGTCTGCGAAAATTGGTTACGATGTAAACATTTGAACACTCTTCAAACCGTATACGGATAAAACAAAATGAAATGAGGATAACATGAGTTCACGCAAGGGGAAGCCACCCAATACTGGAAAAACACCTTTTTATGAAGGTTTGAATAAAAAAAAGAAAAACAGAGGCCCATCTGCAGACACCTTTGAGTCCGACTATTACGAGGATGATTTTCAGGACGCTTATGAGGGAAAAAACACTTCTAAGAAGCCAGTCGAGGCGAGAAAGGCTTATCAGGGAAAGGGCAAACCAGCCTCAAGTACCGTACAAACAGAGAATAAACCCTCTCATACGGTTAGGGGGAAAAAGGTCGTGGAGCGTAGCGGCGGGTTCGAACGCATGGACCAAAAACCGCGTTATGACCGCTCTTTAGATGCCTATCGCAGCGAGCCCAAATGTGGGGTGTTCGGCGCGTGTGGCGGCTGTCAGCTTCAGCACCTCACGTATGAGGGACAGCTTAAATATAAGCAAAAGAAGATCGAGCAGTTGATGGGTGCCTTTGGAAAGGTTTCTCCCATCATCGGGATGGAAAATCCAGAGCATTACCGTAATAAAGTGCATGCCACCTTTTCCTATGATAAACGCGGCAAGATCGTCGCAGGGATCTATGAAGAAGACAGCCACCGTGTGATTCCCATCACCAACTGCCTGATACAAGATAAACGTGCGAACGGTATCATCCAGACGATTTTAGGTCTTATGCCGTCATTTAAGATGACGCCATATGATGAGGATTATGACACTGGCTTTCTCCGTCATGTACTCATAAGGACGGGGCATGTCACGGGTGAGGTCATGGTAGTCATCGTCGGTGGAAACCCAATTATGCCTTCCAAAAACAATTTCGTGAAAGCCTTAGTTAAAGCCCATCCAGAGATCAGTACCGTGGTGTTCAATGTGAACAATCGCCGTACTAGTATGGTACTCGGCGCTTATGAAAAGGTACTCTACGGTAAGGGATATATCGAAGATGTGCTCTGCGGTACTACCTTCCGTATTTCACCGAAGTCGTTTTATCAGATCAATTCGGTCCAAACCGAAAAGCTTTATGATAAAGCTATGGAATATGCGGCCCTAACAGGCACTGAAAACGTTCTGGACGCTTATTGCGGCATCGGCACTATCGGCCTTATCGCCAGTAAAAAAGCGGGCGAGGTCATCGGTGTAGAACTCAACAAAGATGCTGTAAAAGACGCTGTGGCCAATGCAAAACTCAACAGCATCACCAATACACAGTTCTATCAGGGAGATGCTGGCGATTTCATGCTGGAAATGGCTGCCGAAAACGAAATCCTAGACGTGGTCTTTATGGATCCACCACGCAGCGGCAGTGACGATAATTTCCTCTCAGCCCTCGTGAAGCTCGGACCAAAGCGTGTAGTGTACGTGTCCTGCGGTCCAGAGACCCTAGCGCGCGATGTCCGCTACCTCACCTTAAACGGTTATAGTGTCAAGGCTATCCAGCCTTATGACATGTTCCCGTGGACGGAACACGTAGAAGCGATAATTCTGATGACACGTAGTGGTTCAGGTGAGAAAAAGTAGAGTTTGACCACAACATATAGTGGTTTGAAGCCGATTTTGGGGCCAAAAAACGGACGAAAAATGACGGTTTTTGACCCCTAAAAAAGGGCTAAAATATAGATGACATAGGTTGAAATCGAAAAAAATGCTTTTAAAATATTGTTTTAAGAAATGCGAAAATATAAATACACATTAAGTCATCACAATACAAACTGAAATTTAATTACAAATAGCAGAGGCAAAGTTTTAGGTCAATATGTTGGTCTATAGACTTTACCTCTTTTTTTATCGCACTTAGCCAATATATGTGATACAATATAACAAACCCCCAGGGGGGGATATGGAGGTGTTAAAATGAATGAACATAATCATCCACAAAGCAAGCAAGTTATTAATCGTTTATCTAGGGCGATTGGGCACTTAGAGTCTGTAAAGAAGATGGCTGAGGACGGTAGGGACTGCAGTGAGTTGCTAGTTCAGATTTCAGCAGTGATTTCTGCTCTTAATAACGCCAGTAAGGTCATACTTGAAGATCATATCAATCATTGCGTTGTAGAAGCAGCTAAAGTAGATGATAAGAAAGTTATCAATGACCTGATTGATGCTATAAATCAATATGTAGGTATCACTATCAAGAAAGAAGATGGAATACATTAGTATTCAATTCGAGGGATTAATAAAGTGGAAAAATTAAAAGTGAAAAATCAATTCATATGGCGAGATAGAAAATTAAAAGCTGTCAGCTACGCAATACTTGCTGCACTGCTCTATGGAATCAGTTCGCCAGTGTCAAAAATTTTACTGGTAGAGATACCTCCTACCTTGATGGCTGCACTTTTATATCTCGGTGCTGGTATAGGAATGGTAATAATCAATTTATACAATGTACTGTCAAGAAGAGAACAACTTGAAGCGAGAATGACGGTCAAAGAGATGCCCTATATAGTGGGAATGATTCTGCTGGATATTGCAGCTCCAATCTTCTTAATGCTTGGGCTGACATTAACGACTTCTTCAAACGCATCATTGCTTAATAATTTCGAAATTGTTGCAACCTCTTTGATAGCACTTTTTATTTTCAAAGAAACAATTGGAAGAAGAATGTGGTTGGCAATAGCACTTATTACAATATCGAGCATTATTTTGTCAGTCTCAGATTTAAGTAGCTTATCATTTTCAGTAGGATCCATATTTGTATTATTGGCTTGTATATCATGGGGTTTTGAAAATAACTGCACTCGAATGCTGTCGTTGAAAGATCCACTTCAAATCGTTGTAGTAAAAGGCTTTGGGTCTGGTTTGGGTTCGTTAATCATATCCTTTGTTATCCATGAATCAAGTTACAATTGGGTGTATATTTCGTCCACGTTATTATTGGGATTTATTGCTTATGGTATGAGTATTTTCTTATACATTAAAGCACAAAGAGAATTAGGTGCAGCGAGAACTAGCGCTTTTTATGCTGCAGCTCCCTTTATTGGTGTAATTATCTCGTGGATTATTCTTCATGAACCTATAACTACCACATTTATTATCGCACTTATAATAATGCTAATTGGGACGTACTATGCAGTTTCAGAAGATCACAAGCATAGTCATAAACATTCTGTAGAGACCCATGATCACAAGCATAATCATCATGATGGCCATCATAATCATTCACATGAGGGAGATATAGAAGGCGAGCATTCTCATGAACACACTCATGAAAAAGTTGAGCACGCCCATGCACACTTACCAGATTTGCATCATAGACATTCACACTGATTTATATTTGAAAATATAGAAATCACATCAAAGGCAGAGTTTACAGGTCAATTTTAATGACTTATAGGCTCTGTCTTTTTTTATTTAAAAATCCAGAAAGAGAGGGAAAAAAGATGTCAAAGTATTTTATGAATGATTCAGAACTTCAAGAGCTAGAGCAGTTGATGATGTTGGTTCCAAATTTCTCACCAAGGGGTAGAGGAATAATTGTGGTCCACGGATTTGGAAAGGCAGATGCACAAGAAAGAGAAGAAGAGATCTTTCCCACCTTAACAGAACAATTCAGATTTGATTCAGATATTGGATGTCTGAATAGTAATGGAAGAGATGCATCCTATGATCGATTCATTTCAAGTTGCTTTCATGATTGTAAGTCGTATCGGCTTCAAAGTCGCCTTGAGAATTTGATTAGAAACTACTCAGGTGATTTTTTTATAAGCCAAACTCACAGAACGAGATTCGGTTCAGTATGCCGCCTACAAGAGATTTCAGTCGAAAACAGAAGTCCAATCCATCTGGCCATTTTATTTTTATTGTCTTCTGATGATAAACTCTGGTCTGCAGCAAAGGATTATATTTACATCGATAGTTTTGATTTCAAAAAAATGAATTTAAGCGGCATCAACACTGATGGCTATGCAATCTACCAAATGGCAAAGACCATCTACACGGCAAAAGAATACATCAGATTGGATGAAATAGCTGATAAGTTTTTAATAGGCGATCAAGCATTCAAGGCAATCATTCATTCAATACTGATAGCCAAATACGGAGCGCCAGTGCTCCAAGTAAAGTTCAAGTAAGCCACCTTCTACAAAATCAAAATGTAGGATGTGGTTTTTTTATTGTCACAAAATGAGATGGAGGGATAAGAAATGTACATTACAATCAAGAAATCAAACAACATCGATGAGAAATCTATTGAAGCTTGGTTTCCCGTTGGAGAAGAAAAGTTAAATCAAATTTGCGAGGAGCTTGGAATAAACACTTCAAAGAATGCCAATTGTTATATTGTCGATTCAAATGACAGCGATTTGATTAATGTCATTAAAGAAAGATACTGCAACGTTGATGAACTGAATTTTTTGGTAAAGAGGATAGATAGCTTTGATGCAAAAGAAAAAAACACTTTCTTTGCTTCTGCTGTTGCCACTGATGCTCTATCTCTTAAAGAGCTTATCAACCTGACCTACAATACCCATTGTTATAGTGTCATTAGTGACTTTAGTAATCTTAATGCGGTGGGAAGAGATGTATATCTCAATGAGGTTGGTGCTGCGACTACAAAAGAACTTGATGCAATCGATGGAAGAGCAGTTGTTGATGAACTTATGAAATTCAGTCCAATGAAAGTGGTAACACCTTATGGAGTCCTTTATCAAAATAGAAATCAACCTGAACAGGTTTATGATGGCAGGCACTTTCCGTGTTATTACTGGCAAAGTGAAATAGCTACATTATGTTTTGAAGCTCATGGAGATCAGGAGTTCATTTACATGCCGTGCCCTTCTAGCTCTATTGAAAAGGCGTTGATTCGATTAGAAGTTAGGGATATCGAAGAATGTAAACTTTCCTTTGAAAGCGATATGTTGCCTAATAGGTTGATTGAGTTCATTAGCAAAGATGAATCGATGGCGGCCAAGGTAAATATGCTAAATGATTTTTCAAAGCGCTTTAAAGAGATGGGTGGTCATGAAGCTCAATATTTTGAAAAGTTAATGGCGTACATCAGACCAAGAAACCTGTATGAAATAAACGCTTTACTAGATCATATGTATGAATTTCAAATGTTTGATGGTATTAGAAGTGCTGAAGAGTATGGGCGATTTATGATATGTGACTCCGGCCATTTCGAATACGATGAAAATCTTGAGGACTACATCGATTTTAAAAGGTATGGCGAACATAGAATGAATAATGAATGTGGCGCTATGACTCATAACGGTTACATTACTTATTATGGTTCGAGTATGAAACTGCAGGATGTTCTACTAGAGAATCTCGGTATGACAATTCAAAACACTGACCGAGTTCATCAAATGAAGCTCTATATGCCTTTGAAAGCCGTCACTTATGATGTTGAAAATGACTACGGATACATGGAAAAATCATATGATTCTGAGGAGATCCCTTCGCATGAGCTCACTAAATACGAAGAAGAAATCCTAAAAGCAATTGAAAAACGCAGATTGCCGGGCGAGGAACAAAGGGGGATGATGAAATACTATGGTGAATGTGACAGCTTGAACGCAAAGGTTTCAAAATATGAGTTCACCGTTGAGGAAGTAGGTGGTGAACTGATGGGGGTTGCAGTTCTTACACTTAATGATGACTTAACGGAAAAAGAACTGGATCTCATCAAGAGTGAGGTAACTGGTCAAGCATCTGATGGCTATGTGCCCAAAAATAATATGGGACTAAGCAAGTTAGAATGAGCTTGTGCAAGCCTTTCTAACAATACTTCATCCCATATTAAAGTGGTACGCTTATACCATTTTAGTTAATTTATCAATCAAACTGCTGTCATCATTCCAGTCAGAAAGTGTAGATGCAGTTATTTCAGGATAAGCTTTTTCTAGCGCATCTCGTTTCCGCTCCATATCAAGTTTGGCATATATCTCTGTTGTTGAAATATCAACATGTCCTAAAATATCACGGATATAGATCAGGTCAATTCCGGCTTGATATAAATGCATAGCTTTTGAGTGTCTGAAAATATGTGGCGTGATTTTGAAATCAGAGAGATGTATTGATGATTCAACTGCCCGTTTTTCATATTTTTTAATGATATAAGAAATACCTTTTCTTGTGTATGGAATGTGATGACAGTTAATAAACAAGGGCATGTTTGTTGCTTTTAAATCTTGATACCCTAATTCAGAAAGATATTGTCTTAGCAGCAACACTGTATTTTTCATAATCGGGACATGTCTTGTTTTTTCTCCTTTTCCCGTCAGGGTGATAATAGAGGGATTTTCAAAACGAATGTCTTTAACTTTCAGATTACACAGCTCACTTACCCTTGCTCCTGTGTCATAAAGAACAGTTAATATAACCAATTCTTTTCTTTCGGATAAAATGGAGCGATTAGGTAATGCTAATAACGCTTTCATTTCAAGTGGTGTCAGATATCCCACCACTGTTTTAGGGCTTCTTTTTTGAGGAATTGCCATTATTTTTTGGCATAAAAACAGATGCTCAGGTGCTTCAATTTGTAAGTAACTAAAAAAAGAATTTAATGCCGTTCTTCGGTGGTTTCTGGAGTTTATACTGCAACCTCGAGCGGACTCAATCCAATCATAATAGTCTTTAATCAGTTGTTGTGTAATCTTTGAAATCGTTAACTTTTCAGGTGGAATATGCTTTTCATCTCTACAAAATATTAACAATAATTTGAAAGCATCACGGTAATTTTTGATTGTATTGACGCTTGCATTTCGTTGCCCAGACATATATGTTGTTAAAAAATTGGTTAGATAATAGGAAAAATCAGAAGTTTTCATGATCGTCACCTACTGTAAAAGGAATAATATCAGAATACTGATCTTCCAAAACTTGGCCTATTGTTGGATATATTTCTGCGGTTATTCTTAAGTAGTAAGTTGTATATCGAAATAGGCTATGTCCCATATAAGCTTTTAGGTATGGATAGCAAGTGTTCAGATCTTTTCCTTCTTTCACCCAATTCCTAAGGCAATGAACGGCAAATGTATGCCTAAAATCATGAATTCGGATTTGATGATTCTTGCCGCCATGAGAGATGTTTGCATTCCTTAAGAACCTGCGAAAATTGCCATAGATGTTCATATATTTTATTGGTTCTTGTGTTCTTGATGGAAAGAAATATTGGTGCTGCTCATTTGAATGAACCTGTTTATAGTAAACTGTACATCTATTTTGCATGTCTTCTGAGAGTGGAACGAGGCGTTCACCCGAATTTTTAGCCCCAACAATTTTTATTACCCCATTCTCGATATCAACATTTTCTGTCAACAAACTTGTTGCCTCAGAAACACGAAGCCCACAAGAATACAACAGCCTAAAAAATAAAGGCATAATGAGGTGCCTATAGGGATATTGATGTGAAAAATGGCAACTATCCGTGGAATTGAAAAATCGAATTAGTTCCTCATTGCTGTATATATGTGGGGTATACCGCTTTTCTGGTGGCAATGTCTTTATTGGAAAAATATACGCAGTTGTACCCTTATCACATTGATATTTTGCAAGATGGCAGATTGGTGTCATTTGGAGTCGCAGCGTTTTGGGAGAAAGATAACGATTAATGCCTCTTTGGTGCCATGCCATAACAATACGCTTTGATAAAATACTTTCATTCGGAAAATTCTCATAGCAAAATTGATCAAACGACTTTAAAACTATTGAAGGACCATAATAAATATTTCCAAGTCCGTGTTTTAATCTGATAAACCCACCAATATCACCAGCTAACCCGCTTTTAAATGTTAAATCATTAAAATTCGCCATTTTTTCCTACCCCCAATTTAGTTACATCAATAGCACAGTCTCGAAGTCGTTTTACATCAACATTCAAATAAATCGATGTTGAGTCACTGGATTTATGGCCTAATATATTTGATATTTCATTTAAGGGTATATTTTCTTCCATAAGCGTAGTTGCTAACGAATGCCTTAACGAATGCATTCCATTTCTCTTTTTAGCTGATATAGGCAGTTTTGCTCTAACCATATACTTCTCCACGGTTTTATAGAGATGATTTTTATAAGAAAGCTCTGTATATGGTGGTAAATGCTTAATAAACACATGTGGATTATCTACTTTAGGTCTGGAATACTGAATGTAATCAATGATTGCCCACCCGACGTCTTTTAAGAGCGGAAGTGTAAGTGGTTCTCCAGTTTTAGATTGGATGATTACAATTTTGTTTTCCCTCCAGTATAAGTTTTCAAATTTTAGATTTTTAATATCACAGCTTCTCATACCAAGTCTTGCAACAAGAAGTATCATTGCATAATCTCTTTTTTCATTTGGATTGTTCTGATCAATTGCATCTAATAGCTGTTGTACTTCATTTTTTGTCCAAAAGGATGGCAAACTATGATGATATGTACCCTTAACTGTTCCAATAAAATACGAGAAATCTTGACTTGTGATGTTTTCAAAGTACAAATAGCGTAGGAATAATCTGACTGCGCCTGCGTGATTTCTTATTGTTGATTTTTTATACTCTGCAAGCGTTTCGATGAATTTAAATATTGTCTCAGATGTCCATTCTTCTATAGATGAACAATTGCTCTTCTCAAGAAACTGCATAAATTTGATGATGCTACACAAATAGCTTTCGATAGTCATGGGCGAATATTCGCCCTCCAATAAATGTTTTCCATACAGATTCATAAGTTCAATGTACTGCACATTCTTCAACTTGGTCACTGGCTTATAGATTCTCAAAGGAATTTCACTGTATTGAGTATAATGATCCAAAATAAAAATTGCTCTTTTTATAAAGTTTTTATTGCGATTATTAAACTCAGTCTTACTACTCCTTTGTTCAAAATATTCCATCGCAATTTCTAAGCTAAATTCATCAACTCCCCTATTTTCAAAGTATCGTGTCATACCATTCCAGAAATATCTGAAATTATCCCTTGTTAATTTGCTGTGACCTGAAGCTTCAAGTTCGTTTAAAACTGCCTTAGTCAATTCGTGTAAATTTTGTTTCATCAAAACCCTCCCAAATATAATTAGTAGCTTAAAAAGCCCTCAATTATATTGTAAAGGAGTTTATAAATATGGGATGAAGTATTGTAAGAAAGGCTTGCACGAGCTCATTCTAACTTGCTTAGTCCCATATTATTTTTGGGCACATAGCCATCATTATGCGACTTGTCACATAATGATGGCTATGGAGAAGGCTTCGAGCAAAATGAAATCCAGACAGATGATAGAGCAATCTACGTCAGCTTTTGGAATCATGAGAATTGGTCTCTCAAAACAGCTGAAGAACTTGGTATTGCTGAGCAAACACAAACTATGGGAGGTATTAGAATATGAATGGATTTAAATCTCGAAAAGAAGTTGAAAGCATCAAGGCGCAGTATCCTGTAGGCACTAGAATTGAACTCATCGGTATGGATGATCCATATGCACCTATTGAGTCTGGGACACAAGGAACCGTTGAAATTGTGGATGATGCAGGCACTTATGGATAGTAAAAGTTTATGGAAAGTATCGTATCAACCACGGCTAAAAATCAGAGTTTGATTGAAAATACTTTCCATAATAAAAACTACTTCACACAGAGTTCTGACAAAAATTTCATT
>Ga0209794_1001089_pt1 | contig 25273 bp, 26 predicted proteins | sample EBPBio232013_DNA_FD_185869 | JGI IMG/M metagenome (GOLD analysis project Ga0209794, IMG submission 185869) | Wastewater treatment Type I Accumulibacter community from EBPR Bioreactor in Madison, WI, USA - Reactor 1_5/23/2013_ DNA (SPAdes)... | ecosystem: Engineered > Bioreactor > EBPR >... | reverse complement strand
ATGGGGTTTCGGCCAGCAATTTACCATTTTAGCCGGTCTAGCTCTAACTTCATGAATGCACAGATCTTTTATTTAAACTAAAAATCATGATTTTCCCAAAAAAACATCCATTTAAACTCTAAAAATTATTCACGTAATAGGGTATATGTGAATAAAGATGATGTTTTTCCTTGTATTATGCGAAACAAACAGGTAGTCTAACTCTAGGGTTAATTATTCACATAATACATTCATATGAATCATAGTGACTTGCTGAATGCATTCAAAAAGATGCTCGAAAAACAGGACTTATCTGAGTCCTCAATTACCAGCTATCTCCAGGGATTAAACGTATTTAGTACTTGGGCTCTGGATTTTTACCAACAAGAGGTGAGCCTCTTGGAAATTACTTCTAACGACCTGCGTGCTTACCGTGAATATGTGTCCAAAATAATTAGACGGAAACCCTCAACGATTAATCACCATATCCAGGTTTTAAAACGATTCTATGCCTGGGCAATGCAAACCAGCCTTATTCCTGGTGATCCAGCAGCAACACTTCATTTTGTGAAGCGGGCAACGATGACCCAACCCAATGCATTAAACAAAGATGAAATCCATGCTTTACTGAGGGCTGCTGGCCTTTCTACCCATGGTCTGGCAGTAAGAAACTATGCCATAGTGCAGCTGCTTTTACAATCAGGTCTAAGGGTTGGAGAATTAAATCATTTATTGATGAAAGATGTAATGATTAGAGAGCGATCAGGATTTGTTAGTGTGGTTGATGGAAAAGGTAGAAAACATAGAGAGGTTCCATTGAACTCGATTGCCAGACGCGCACTAACCAATTATTTGGAGACTCGCAAATCTCTTGAGCCAGGTGACGCATTATTTACTACCAAACGTGGTGAACCAGGGACAATAAGAGCATTGCAAGCGCTGATTAGTAGTCTGGCCAAAAGAGCTAATATTGTACGAATTAATGTTACGGCACACACATTGCGCCACACCTTCGCTACTCAATTTTTACAGGCAAATCCTGGCTGTCTTGTTGAGTTAGCAATGCTCATGGGGCATGAATCGGTTGATACTACAGCGATTTATACCAAAGCGTCAAAAGAGAAACTGGCAGAGCACATGGAACGTTCAGGAGTAAGCATCGATGCATACTGAAATAGAAATTACGGAAGATCAACTTGCTATTGATTGGACATTAACCGAAGAAGATATTCGATTTATTAACAATAATTCGAATCAAGGTATTAAATTTGCAGCACTTCTTTGTCATCTCAGGGCTTATGGACGGTTTATTGGTAAGGACGATGCCTTACCTTTTACGGCGATGAGCTATCTTGCTAAACAACTGGGTCAATCTTTTTCAGCCATGCCAGTTTTTGCAAATACGCCTCATAGTTACATTCAGCGAGAAAAAATTCGTGATTATCTAGGGTATGGTGAATTTAACGAAACAGAATCACTTAAATTAGAGCAATGGCTGGTTTCTCAATTACGAAAAGAAACACTGGATAAAAAAAGACTCATTGAGCTTGCTACAAATCACTTAAAAAGTTGTCGTATCGTTTTACCATCCCCTATTACCCTAGGTCGGGTGGTGAATCAGAAGGTCAATCAGGCAATAGAAGGTTTTTATGGCAGTATTGCAGAAGCTTTGGCGCCATCTCTGCGAGACAAACTTGAGTATTTAATTACGCCTGAGCGTAAAGAAGCATACGCACAATTAGTCGATCTAAGAACATCACCACAAAATGCCAATAGTGACATGATGAATCAATATCTTGATTATTTTGAGGAAATTGAACAGCTGGGTATTTTGGACTGCAACCTGACAGCAATACATCCTGATGTTATTAAAGAGCTTGCTCAAAAAGGTCGTTACTATGATGCGTTCCAGTTACGTGATATGGCTTCGAAAGTAAAACGGGAAGCCATTATCATTTGTTTTTTGCATGAAACTGCCAAAACGATTCTTGATTATTTAGTTTCTTTATTCAAGCGCATACTACTGGATATCAATCGTCGCGCTAAAAATGAAGTATCAGCAGAACGTGAGAAAGTATCAAGAAAAAATAAAGGGAAATTTAAACCAGCTAGCGATTTTATCAAGTCAGCCTTTTCTCAAGCCGCGGTTAAAGAGCTTACCCTGGTGCAATTTGTAACTCAGTTTAATGAAGCCACCATGCTTGAAACGGCTAGTGCCTGCGAGGCTATTGATAAGCTGGAGTCCTCAGGCGTTACGGATCATATCGTGAATCGTTTTTCCTACATCAGGCAATTTTCAAAACGATTCCTAACGCTAAAATTAAGTGCCAGTACGGGCCTTGCTTCATTACTCAAATCCATAGAGCTTCTTCGAAGCCTCCATGCCGGTGAGATTAAGAAACTGCCAGAAGATGTACCAACAGACTTTTTGCCTAAAATGTGGCATGACGTTATCTATGATGAGCAGGGACAAATCAGGACTCATTATTGGGAAATGGGTTTTTACTATGCGCTTAAGAAAGAAATCAGTGCAGGAGACATCTATCTTTCTAACAGTCGCAATAACCGCTATTTTTGGGATACGGTTTATGGAGCGCTTCCCTGGGAGCAAGAGCGGGAACAACAATATCAAAAGCTAAAGCTTCCCAGCGAATTTGATGCGATGATGGAGAACTTATCCGGCGAGTATCATCAAGTGGCAATCCATGCCCGAAATACTTTACCCAACAATGATTTTGTAACTATTGAGGAAGGTAAATTTCATTTTACCAGGGATGATGCACTGATTATCCCGCCTGAAGCAGTACAGTTACGTAAACTCATTCAGTCACGGATGCCTACCATTAGAATCGAAAAACTTCTGGCAGAGGCTTCTCGCTTATCGAGCTGCCTTGATGGTTTTACACCATTTTATGAGCCAGAAAGAGTGCTGAAATTCCCTTTGAAGCCTTTGCTTGCAGCCATCCTTGCTCATGCAACCAACATCGGCTTGTTTGGTATGGGTTCCAGCGCTATTGGAATCAGCATTGATACCTTAACGAGTGCTTCGCATACTTATCTGCGCCCAGAAACTATTAAAGAAGCCAATCGCCTTTTGGTGAATCACTTTTTAACCTACCCTATCAGCGACGAAATGACAGATGGGCTTTATTCCACATCAGATGCGCAGCGTTATCCCATTGAGAGGAAATTTTTTCTCTCGTCCTATTACCCCAGATATTATGGCTATTATGAGAAAGCGATTTCTATTTATACCCATGTTGCCAGGGGCGCTGTTTTTGGCACGCAAGTGATTTCCACGGGTGAACGAGAAGCTTCTTATGTGCTAACAGGCTTACTGGAAAATGACACTTTACTTAATCCTGAATTTCACAGCACTGATACTCACGGATTTACTGAACATCTCTTTGCCATGCTTTATTTGCTTGGCTTTCCATTCCATCCAAGGCTTAAAGACTTAGCTGACCAAAGTGTTTATAAAATCGATAAAACGACGAGTTATGGTGATTTAGATGAGGTATTCAGCGGCACAATCGATGTTGAATTGATTCGTACAAACTGGGATCAAATCGTTCGTATTGTGGCGTCATTAAAAAATGGGTTAGCCCCAGCGCATGTAATTATTCAGAAATTAGCCAATCGCACCGATAATGTATCCAAGGCCATCAGGGCTTTTGGCCGGATCATCAAAAGTATTTATATCTTGCGCTACATCGCCGATCAAGAGCTACGCCACACGGTTCACTTGCATCTCAATCACGGTGAATCAAGACATCAATTAGCAAAAAAATTATTCTTCCTCAACCGAGGCGCTTTTAAGACCAGTGATTATGAAGAAATCATGAATAAAGCCAGCTGTCTGAGTTTGGTATCCAATGCTGTTTTAGTCTGGAATACCCATCATATGCAAAAAATTGTTGATGATCTTCGAGCCGAAGGATATGACATTAAAAGTGAACATTTGCAGAAAATATCTCCGTTAATGTTTAAGCACATCCAGATTTATGGCACCTACCATTTTGAAGACCTTTAAAGGAAGAGATGGCATGAATTTTAATACCCCTGGCACGAATCAAAAACAGGCGCTTATCTATCAAACTGAGGATGGCAGTTTTCAAACTGAGGTACGTCTGAGTCAGAAACCATTTGGTTAACTCAAAGGCAAATGGCAGAATTATTTGGTACATCAACCGATAATATTGGTCTGCACCTAAAAAACATCTACGCTGAAGGCGAGTTATCGGAGAAGGCAACTGCCGAGGATTACTCGGTAGTTCGTCTTGAAGGAAAAAGGAAGGTTAATCGAACAGTGAAGCATTATAATCTGGATGCTATTGTTTCTGCAGGATACCGAGTAAATTCAAAGCAGGGAACGCAATTTAGGATTTGGGCTAATAAAGTGCTGAAAGAGTATTTATTACAAGGGTATGCTTTGAATGAATCCCGATTGATACAACAAAAAGAACAAATAAATAAATTAAAGGCAACCGTGATGCTTTTTCAAAAATCTCAAGTTGAAGCGCTGGGATATTCTGAGGCAAGTGGTCTTTTATCGGTGTTAACAGAGTACACCCATAGCTTTGCCTTATTAAATCAATATGATACCGGTAATTTTCCACATGGTGGATTAAATGAACAGGTAATTGATGTGATTAATCCGCACGAGGCTATGCAAGCGATTGATCATTTGAGAGAACAGCTTATGGCTCAAGGTGAGTATCTGTACCCAAGCATTGAAGAACAAGCCGCTCACTTGCTTTATTTCATTGTAAAAAATCATCCTTTTACAGACGGAAACAAACGAATTGGTGCCTTTATGTTTATTTGGTTTCTACAACGAAACAAACATCATCTGAAAAAAAATGGTGAGCCTAAAATTAATGATAATGCATTGGTTGCTATCACATTGCTCGTGGCAAAAAGCGAACCAACTCAAAAAGAAATTATGGTTGATTTGATCATCAATTTAATAAAAGAGCAATCTGGGGCGTAATGGGGTATTTTTATCAAGAAATAACGGCAGGGTTGATTATTCACATAATATGCCACCGGCTAAAATGGTAAATTGCTGGCCGAAACCCCTTTTAAGCGCATTTAAACCCTGTGCGCCCAACGCATTGCTTCCTTCTTGCGGTTGAAGGGAAGACTCAGAGGGATTAGGATTATACCCTTTTAAAACGCTGGCCGGGTTAAATCCCTTTAAGGCTTGCAAGGCTTCGGCGCGCGCATTAAGCGCATCACTCTGATTTTGAGCATGTGCCATTGTCAGTGAGAAACAACAAAACAAAATGAAACTGAATTTATTCACCGCTCACCCGCCTTGCATCCAATGCAGAAAATCCGCTATCCCCTCGCCCTGCCATGCGAGACAATCCTTCTTTGATTGGCAAGTGGCCATAAATCACATCAAAGGAATGGTCATTGCTAACGACCAGGGCTGGCACTTGATGAATACCAAAACGCTCAAATGCAGTTGGATCAATTTGTAGATTTAAATTAGGAATATGCTGGCTCAACGCCATCACTTTAAGCGCAGTTTCAGGCATCGAATCGTGAAAAAGACCGTTTAAATAGGTGGGAATGTTTAAACGGGCGCTCTCCTTTAACGTTTCTTCCAACAATTGATCTGGCATGGAAAAACTCACAAACACCGATATTGCCTGAGCAGCGCAAGCTAATTTAAAAAAGAACAGAAACATTAGGATGGCTATTGTGCGCATACGGATAGTCCTGGACAGGTTATTCCCTGATACCGGCTGTACGTGATGCCTGTTAACGTCACACCGAGACCCAATATAAAGACAGCAGGTGTATGCTGTTGGATGAACCAATAACCATGATGCCCAAGTTCAAACGGCAAACAAAAAAGAAGGAGTTGAATGACCAAATACAACATAACCTTCAATATCCCCTTTCCTGAACGTTGATTCCAGTACCACTTAATCGCCTGTTCAACCTTTGGAATTGCGGTACCAAACAATATAGCGCTTGAAGTAAGACCAGTGCAGACAAAAAACAGAAATACTTTAGTCTCAACTAAATCTTTTATGTCAGAGCCGTTTAAGACGCACCAAAGTGCCCAACAAATAATTGCAATTCCCCCATAGTAAAATAAAAACAATATTGATAATAAATAAGGTCTTAATGAATTAAACTCTCTTTTCTGTCTCACAAAATGCCCCTTACTGTTATAAAAATGTGCAATTTCTCTTGCGCCAAACCAAAAAACCATACTGGTCTGGTGTGTGCGGCTTAATTTTTCCAGCTTCCCAGGTCAGCGTGCTGTGCCCCGATGGATAACAATGCTTACCATCTGCAACCTGATTCACCATTTCATAGCGATAGCGAGATTTAGGCGTTACGGTGTAGTAATGCTCTTTGCAAATGGCACCCGATTTAGGACTGGAGTCAGATACCAAAAATTCACGGTGCATCTTGTAGTTCATGCGCTCAGTGAGCAGCAATGCTGTTTGCACTGGAGAAACAGACGCATTGACATGCCCTGTCATCGGATAGTGCGTTCCTTGTGCGCCTGCACACCAAAAGAGACTATCCATCGGTTTATTAGTTAGCGTTGATGAAAGGCTATCCGCACTACATGCAGCTTGAGCAATCGGATTGCCAAACAACACTGATTCGGGACTTAATACAAAGCTCATTTCAGAGTCCTGCCAGGTAGGATCAAGCTCCGTCAGATAAGAAATATCAAAATCGCCCGTTTGCAAACAACCTACTGAGGTAATGAGATTCAACCAATTAATGAGTGGATATTTGTACCAATGGACATGAAAAAACGCGCGTTGCTGGCCATTGCCCACTACATGACGACCTCCCCTGCCCTGTTTTAAACCAAGATTTAATTTAGTACCGCCTAAATTCACTAGGCAATAGGGCGTGTCAGTCACATCAGTCAGCGCCATCGGCTCCCAAAACCCAATGTTCAAACCCACACGCACACCAGTACTCGCAGGACATACCCCAATAGGACTGGATGCATTGTCAGTATCAGGCAACGATGAATGAACTACTTTTGCACTGCCAATAGATAAAGGGAATAAACATCGCCAACACACATCGGTAATAGGGTTCACAAAATGCCCCGTACAAAGCTTCGCAGAAGATTGAGAGGAAACAAGGAATAAGGCCGTTAAAAGCAGTGATCTAAAGTACATCGCCATTCTCCTTAATCGCCAGTTCCGCAATAACCAGTTGATTTTGGTGGCGCACTACCTTTGCTGGCACATGCGTAATATGAAGCTTCCTCGTAATTTTTCCTGCCTGGTCAAAATAAATAACCGACTGCAATTTTTTTTCAGCGAACTGGATTGCCCCACCTGTTAAAATGAATTTGGGATTAGAGCACCCATTTTTTTGTTGTTCCGCCCAATTCAATTGCGCTTCATCATCAGCATTAAAGAACAGCCAGCACGGCGTGTACGCAGGCATTCGCTGCAACGCATTGACTTTTGTACCCTTGGAATATAAAACACGGCCGGAACTATCGGATATATCCTGACTTAAGATCATTTCTGGCCGGTAATAATGTCTTATCAAATGATTCGTGCGCTCTAAACCCAAAGCATCTGGTCTGTTGGCGTGGTTGACCACCGTATTAATCCAGCGTTGATTTAATGCCTCTAATTCCCCGCTGGCCTTCAATACTTTTAAACGCTCTTCAATCAGTTCTAAAAAGCTTTTTTCACCAACCGGAAACACTTCACCTACCACACCAAATGATTTGGCATTTACCTGACCACACAGCATGACCAGCAAAATCGAGACACAGGTAATTCTCATGATCTGGCACTCATTGCACGACTTAACTCACTGGCAATTTGTTCCGTCACATCCTCGCCACCTGCAAGCGCCATATTCCTGTTTATAACCACCACCCCATAACGCTTGGCATAGTGTGTTAATACAGCGCTCAATGAATCGTTAAATTTTTTTGTGGCACTACTTACTTGCGCATCAGTGGCTTTGCGCTCTGCTAATTGACGAATCAACCTTCCTTTAATAGTCTCTGCATCAAAAAGCACCACGCAGGCTTTAGGTTTTATGCAATAAACTGCAACACCCGCAATAAGAAACGTTGCAACAATGGCGACTACGAGATGAATCAGACGCATAATTCTTCTCCATAGTAATTTTGAGCCACGCGGCTCACTGCATCCGCAAGAGGGATGCCTTGTGCAGTTAATGAATCAATGTCACTCACTTCATCACCAGAGGTGGAAAATAGGACTCGGGAAAAGGGATCGCAAAAATAGCGATGAAACGTGGTCACGTTACCAAACTGAATCATCAAATTAGAGAATCCCTGGGTTTTTGCTTCACCAAAAGATTTAATAATTTCAGCCTCAAGGGGATTGAAATAAGTGGGATGTTCTTCAACGAATTCCTTAAAAGATCCCTGACGCATAATAATTTTAGTATCTGAACTTGCGGCTATTGCTCGCCCTTGAATAGTATTCATGGTGTCAAGAAGATTTTGAGTTATTACTGCAAAACCGCCCGTGTGTTTTCTGGCCGTTCTAAACCCTTGTTCGATAAATCCTGCGGTCAAAGGATTAGCACCTGCTTTTAAAAACCGCCAGGCTTCATCAATGATGCACCGCTTTTCGCGTTTCCTGTCGGAGTGATAAAACTGCCCTTGAATAATCACGATCATGACAAACATTACAATGGTAAGCAGCTCTGGATTACTTTCCAATGCGCTCATCTCAAGCACCACAAAGTTAGATCCATTCAACAAAGGGGTATCGCTATTAAACATCTTTCCGTAAATACCAGTACTTCCATACTTTCCAAGCAAAATCAGCAAGTCCTTCAATCTTCGATCATTTCTGGATTCTGGGTTTTGTAAAAATCCGCGAAGTGCATCCAACACATCATCCATCTTGGCGCCTCTTCCATGCTCTTTCCAGCAAAGAAGTACTGCATCCAAAAGCCAGGCTTTCTGCACCTCTCCCAATGCTTCCCCTGGGCTTGCCATAATGGCTAATAAATCCCTTATTTGAACGTAATCATTGACCATCTCACCTTCAATTTCAGTGACTCCATCAAAATCAAACAATGTAAAAGGATTTAAAGTTAAGGTGGATGCATCAATGTAGCTTCCCCCTACCAAATCACATAAATGCTTGTAGGAACCGCCTAAATCAATAACAAAAATTTGTTGACCTCGTGACAAGCCATCCAGAATTTGAGCTTGCTCAAAGAACGACTTACCAGCACCTGTGCTGGCAACCGTTAAACGATTAAAATTGGTAATGGGTAGCACACGATCATCAAAGGTATCTAAATAAAATAACTGATGACGATAAGTAGGAACGATAAGCCCCTGACGCGCCCCTTTAAAATCGCCCACTACTGGCAACAAATTGGCTATATTGGTATGGCTTAATTTTTTAGTCATTCCAAGAAGTTCAAGACTTGAAAAAAGCCCTTCCGTTAACATAAAAGGCATGCTTCCTAAAAATCGAAGCCATTGTTTGCAGCGACTCTGAGACAAAGCAAAGCCCATCTGCCTAAAACTTGATATGGCTTTTGCAACATGTTCACGCTCTTTGGTTTCTGACGTATACAACACTAAATTATAAAAAGAAGGCAACAAATGCAGCTCACCACGAGAGGCATACTCATGAACAAACTGCCACTCAGCCGCTTCTTCTTTAATGCCAGGGTTAATAAACGATTGAACAGCATTGTTATTGGCGCTCAAAGATTTGGCACGCGATTTAGCACGCGCCTTCACCTTTTCCTGATTCACCCCGCGAACGGTAAATGAAAGCAAAAAGGGGCATTGAATGCCTTGATCCGGCTGTAACAGATTAGCGAACAGATCAGGAGTTTGCCATAAAGCAAAAGGTTTTTTAGGATAACTGGTAAGCTCACAGCTGACGATTCTGGCACTTTGAAGCACCCCTTCTTCATCTGCAATCGACAGATTAATCGACTCATCGCCAATTTCATAAACAGTACTGGGGTTAACTATGACCTCCCCTATGAATGAAGGAGACTCATCAAACGCAGGCCATGCATATTCATTAAAATCAGGCGAAATCAACGCACGCATAAGACCTTTAAAATCATCTCCTTCACATCGTGCAAACCCAAATCCTGCTACTTTAAGTTCTGATTCAAAGTCATCTCGCAACAATTTAAGGTGTTCTTCTACCCCTTGTTGGTTGGGTCTTGAAATAAACAAATAACATCGGTAATCCGAAAGAGTTGCTGGAATATTTCGTCCATTTTTATACCCTTTTTTAATGGCATGGAGGTGGTATTTGAGACTTTGACGTGCCAGTTCAGCAAAGATGCCCCCACGCTTTAAAATAGGATCGAAATTTTGATGCAGGGTTCCTGCCAGCCATGGATGTTTGTATAACAACACCGTACAGTCCGACCCTTGGGTCAATTTATTTTTAAACGTTTCGGCAAGCGACTTCATTAAGGATTCATCTGCACCTGCCATTGGCATTAACATCATCCCAAAACCCATTGAATTCCGATTGACAAAAAATCCATCATCATTCACCGTTTCATAGGGAAAAAGACTCTTCATGGAAGGTACATCCACACTCAGTGATTCACATGCTTTGTTAACATGATGAAGAGATGTTGGCTTAATGCCTGAACTTTCACCAAGCTTTTGACTCACACTGTAAAATGCTGCACGTGCTTTATCACGCCAAATATTGATATTTAAGCCCATATTTGCCCCCTGGCTTTACGCGCTACCCATACGGATTGCCCATTCCTCATTGTTGCAACAGCTCCCTGACTTTGAAGGCTATTTTCTGCTTTCATCATGTTTCTTTTTGACCTATTCGGTATCCCATCATCCGCAAAACGCGTCATGGCATCGACTTGCTCAATAGTAAGGCAACTGTCTCCAGCAGTGGCATTACAACTAAAATCGGAATTCATCGTGCCGCATCCGGTTAACGCTAAGGAGATCAGCGCAATGCCACTCATCTTTCTTCTATTCATCGAAGTCCTCCTGTTTCATTCCGACTTAACGCATTGGTTTGGTCTATTTTCCCTAACACCTCTGGCGGCACTGTGAAATTCATAGAACCCTCATTACCTTCCTCGCTGGAGGCCACCAACCCTTGGGATTCTTCATCGGCTTTAACCTGATTCATGGCATGTTGTCTTTTATCTTCATCAGGCTCCAAATAGAAACCGTCTTTAAACACCACCGTCACCACATTGCCAGAGCCTACTTGAATTACTGGATGGTATTGCTCTGCACGTTTGACGTAATAGGCAGACAAAGTATCAGCAGCTTTGGAGGCACCTCCATAAGCTGCAAAGGGTCCAATTTGACTTGATGGAACCACCGAAGTCGCACCATATGGACCAATTGCTTGTACGCTTTGGGCGTATTGCGCAGCAGAGGCAATTCCCGATAAAGCCCCACTCACCCCTGCCCAGGTCATCACTTTGTTGTCTCGCATCAAGGGCTTGCCTTTAATACCCACCTTGCCATTAAAAAACACCCAACCAGTGATTTCCTTATCAATAATTGGCTCGCCAGGGTGCGCACATGACAGACGATATAAGGTAGCAAAAGCGCGCTCACTGGAAATATCGCCATAAGAGTTAGCGCTGACTCGACAACCCCTAAGGCGTGAGCGTTGACCATTGGGCAAGGTGCCGTCTTCCAAAAATTTAAAGAGCATCACTCCGTTGTTTTTGGATTGGCCATTAACGGACGCATCAGCATCAGCTCCTCCTAAAATAACTGCCCGCACAGAAGTATTAGAAGGTACATAATGGGCTGGATTGAGATAATAATTCTGATGTGTTTTCGTAATGCGACGTTTCGGTCGAAAGGACACGGTATGAATACGGGGTGTCGCATCCGATAAAGTGCTGCCTGAATTCATCACGTTGTTCATGGCATAGGTATTTGGGTTATGCCACAATTGTGGGTTTTGCACTTTGTTCGACTCATTAGACATCTGCCCCTTGGTCTCTTCATTTGTTTTATCCTGGTTAGCCAAAACCAGGGTGGTTAATTGTGAGGCCAGCTCTTCTTTTTGAGTTTGCATTTGCTTTTGATGCTCATCCCCCATCATTTTGATATTATTAGTCAATTCACTGATTTGCTTTTTAAGCGATTCCAGTTCAGTTTGTTGGGCAATCATTGCGTTATCACCAGCTGCTTCCGTAAACGATTCATTAACAATGCCGGTTAAATCCACTGATCCTTTTGAAGCGGAAGTTTTTTTAGGTCGGCCATCAACAAGCAAGACAATCATCATGGCCAACACCAGGGTGAAAGCACATCCTGCCACAATCAAAGTTCGTAGCTGTCGTCCCTTAACCAATTTATTTAATTGCCAGTTAGCCATGTTGTGCTCCTTGAACACGATAGAGCATGGCACGCTCCCCAGGATTAATCGTAGGCTTGGAAAATTTGATAGCCAGTGTTCCCTCTTTAGCAAACCATTCTTGAGACAGTTCCAACGGTTCTTTACCGCCGTTATAAAGCTCAATGGTTTCTCCTTTTAAGAGCTTTCCATCCCAGTGCTCTTTAGGCAAAAGCGTTAAACCTTTTGACCAGCGCTCGACCTTCCCAAATTGGCGCTTCACGTTCACATCAGCAAAAGGTTTTTGTTGCTCCATGTGAGTGAGCATGGCAAGAATCACTTCTGGTACTGCATCAGGTGCAACCGAAGCTTGCGTGTTTTGAACTTTATTGACAGTGCTCTTGGCAACAACGGTTTGTTGGGGAATAAATTCAATCGTTTTACCTAAGGATTCTTCCCCGCTTACCGTCACAGAAAAATGACGGCCTGCCTCTGTAGTTAAAAACAAAGTGAATGGGTTGTTAGCTGCCAACATGACATAGACAGAGCCATCCTGTTCATCGCGTTTAATGGCCATGGCATCAGGTGGAAACACCGCTTCCATAATTTTATCGTTCTTCACCACAATGCGATTGTAGTTGCCCTGGCTTAACGTTAAGGAAAGGTCGCTGTTGTCTTTAACGGATAAGCTTGTGCTCCCCGAAGCGACCGTTGACACGAATGCCAATGCGACACAAATTTGTTTATACATCTTCTTTCTCCTTTAAAGGGGCAAACTTAACTATTGCCAGGCGACCGTCTTTATAATGAAACTGCAATACATAAGACAGGTGCTGCTCATTTAACGCTTGAAGTCCAACATAGCGTTTCAATACACCCGAAACATGTGCGCTAAGTTCGCCAGGGTTAGACTTGATTTGAGTAATATCAAACGTGGATGACATTTTTTTACTCTTGATGGCTTGGGCTTCCTTAGTAAGTTGTCTTAAAACTTGCGGATAATTTTGATGATTCACAAAAGACAGCAGGCGCTTATGATTGGCATCCACTGTTTCAGGACTGACATTCAATCGCTCATTGATAAAATTTTCGGTCATTAAACTTAAATAATGACTGTCTACGATGGAAGCACTTTTCAGATAGGAAGGCGCTCCCGAAAAAGGAGTTATTTCAACCGTGTGGTGATTCCATGCTTTGTAAACAAAACAGGACAAGACCACATTGGACACCAATAAACCGAACACCAAACACACCATCAGATTAAATCGTGCGGATAACTGACTTAACTGGCTTTGATAGGTTTTAAAATCCATACATCCTCCTTAGGCAACCCATACACGATGGTGTGATGCGGGAAGTCTTGGTAAAAAAAACTGCGTCAAACGACTTGGCAAATACCAGTACGCCAGCACCAACAAGGCTTTTGGTCCATCTCCTTTCTTTAGGATTCGAAGTCCTCCTAAAAGGCCAAAACTAAAAAGGGATACCAGAATTTTTTGATTGGCTACGATGAGCAACATAAAGCCTAAGCTTGCGACAGCCAGCTCATCCAGCGTCAACGTCAATATCCTCTTAGGCGCATCGATGTGACTTAAGAATTGATAGTTCATGCCGCTCATTCATCTTCCCCCATCTAAAACACGAACGTTTTCAATAGAAATGCGGGGATAAAGGCCACCGCAGTCACCCCTACAAAAACCATGGGGTTTTTGCTTTTAACTGCCATTGCAGTGGCCAGAATGATGTCCACCAGAATAAAGACCTTCCAAAACATAGAGCCGCTTCCTAATGAATCTTTCACATCCCCTTCTAATGCCTTCGCCAACAAATCGTTAGCAAAAACACTTCTTGAAAGGAGTGCAAATAGCAGTGCTGATCCCCCTTTTCCCATCCAGTTGACTACTTTTCTAATTCGTTCCATTTCTCTTTCTCCTATAGACTGAGTGCATAATAATTTAGAGATCTATCGATAGAATCCAATTAATTTGTACCGTATTTAAGCTCATTCATTAAAACTCGTACTTCATCCAAAGACGGTTTTACTTTTGGCGAAAAATAAGCACATTCCTGGGATTTAAGATAAATATTGGCAAGATTCCCCTCTGCTATATCTAAATTATTCATTGCTTCTGAATATCGTTCGGAGTGCACTAACATGGAAGCGCCTAACATCACATAACTCGAATACCGAACCTTTACAGCACACGGAGCAGAGGCATGTTCTTCAAACAGACCATATAATTTGTTGTAGACTGCTTCGCATCGCTTGGAAATCAGCTCTTTATCTACAGGAGACGAAAAACATATCCCTGTAGCAAGCAATGCCGAACATAATACAGTGCCTTTTACTACTATTTTATTATTCAATTTCACTGGTTTTCTCCGTTTTTAGGTTGTAAGAATCCCTTAAGCCTTAAGTCGCTTAATTTTTTAATAACAAAGTCTGCGTGTTTTTATTTAACGAATTAAATCGTTTTTTAGGTTCGATAGCTCATTAGAATATCCCCGATATGACTTTAACCAATCCTTGCTCCAAGGAGACACGTGCATCAGAAAACTTTAAATTGACTTTATCCGCATTTGATACCACACGGGTTCTATAGCGTTGATATTGGCTATCTCGCGATGACGTTTGGGAAGTAACTGTGCTGCTTCCATTTTTTAAGTTGGATTGGAATTGTTCATTGACCTTAACATCCTTACCTACCCGCTCCGAGATTTGGACATCGGTTATCATGGTATAATTCACATCTTTGACTAAAGAATCCGCAGCCAAGCCGATGACTCCGCCAGCAAGCCCCCCTGCAATCATACCAGTACTGGACTGAGTAAAGCTTCCCGCAGCAGTACCTGCTACCGCACCCGCAATGGCTGAACCGTATCCGCCACCCAATGCCGATTGGCTTGCCGCAACACTCATTTTACCTACCTTTAGCACATTGGCTTGCAACAGGTAATGCGCTGAATTTGGATTGTTAATTACCTTGTAGCCATGGGAGCTTAAGGCTGTTTTTAACTGCGGGGAAATATCTATCTCTTCATCGGAGGTGTTTTTTACTGAAACATAAACCGTTTTCTGAGCGCTTGAGACTGGATCTAAAAAGATTGTTTCGCTTTGTTTGGTGCTGACTTGTAACGATCCGTGTTCCAGGGCGGTTTGAGTTGCAGCACAGCCAGTTAAAACTACAACTGCACCAACTAATAAAGATTTTGATATCATTTTACTATTTGCTTTCATGCTTAATCCTTGTTTGCCTTAGTTTTATTTTTTTCAAAAATCTCTAATCGATGTACTGGCATTGCTTTAGGTGCTGATATCCCTACATCAACCTTTCCATCTACGTTTTTAAGAATAGTGATGCATATATCCTCGCCAATCATGATACTCTCCCCTTCTTTTCTGGACAAAATCAACATCTCTATTTTAATTCCTCACTTAATGGAATCGCATGATCCAACTCAGAGATAGATCGATATTTATTTAAATGATCTTCCAATCGTAATGTAGCCTCCTGAATCTTTTTTCTATTTGATCGACCACATGATTCTGACAAAAGACGATTCGCACTTTGTGATAACTGAATCGTTATATGAACTTTCCTGTAATTGTTATTTGATTCCAATTTAATTTCCCTCTAAAATGAGTCAATGCTATCAATTAAATAATATTTGCATATCACACATAAGAAATATTATGATACGTTAATATCATAATGTAAAGGGGGTTATTTGAAATGAAGAAATTTTCTATTGAAATGGAAGTAAGAGACAATGAACTCGATGCTCAGGGTATAGTCAACAATTCCAATTATATGATTTACCTCTCTCATGCTCGTCATAAACATGGGGAAGAACTGGGTATTAATCATACATCTTTTGCAGAAACAGGATTAAATTTAGTTATTACTTCATGCACCATGAAATTTAAAAATGCTCTTGTAGCTAATGATAAATTTATAGTTACCAGTGAAATATCGATCGGAGAACTTCCATTCCACTGGTCTCACAAACAAGACATTAAAAGATCAAGTGATGGGAAAATTATTTTAAAAGCAATATTTAATGCTACTTGCGTTAATAAAAAAACAGACGATACTAATAAATTATGTATTCCTGAAATAATTAATCAGCTAATTAATTAGCTAGAGTAATGGGTGCTTTTCAAAAAATTATTCTAATATTTTTAGTTACTGCTGCATCTATAGTGGCAACATTCATAACTCCAGGAATGAATGAACTAAAAAATTTATTTTTACTTTCAAGTCATTCCCTCAGCTATGTCATGACTATTTATTTAATTGGATATCTTCTAGGGCAAATATCCTTTGCTCTTTTTTCTAAAAGATATGGCGGTATTTCTAGCTTAAGGCATGGATTTATATTATGTTTAGCGGGTTTTATTTTACAATATTTATCGGTTAAATTTCCTGCCTATTATATTTTTCTTTTGGGGAGATTTGTTACCGCTTTTGGTTTATCTTCGGGGCTAGTTTGTGGCTTTGCAATTATCAAAGATAATATTCTTCCAAATGAAGAAAAGGGTTATTTTTCAATAATTGCGATTGCATTTACAGGTTCTATTTACTTTTCCATATTTATTTCAGGAGCACTAATAAAGGTAATGGGGTTGCTGTTTATATTAAAAATACAGATACTTTATATTTTCTTATTATTAATACTTACATTTTTTGTACCCAATACAAAAGTGTTTTCTTATAAAGAACAACCCCCTGTTGCGCGATATCAATTTTTAAACTACAAACTAATTTCATATGCTATGGCATTATCCATTACAACCATTATTGCATACTGTTACTCATTCTACGCACCGCTTATTATGATAAATTACTTTAGATTAGAGCCTCAAGATTATGGGTATTATAACTTAATTAACATGTGTGGATTGTTTTTAGGGAGTACTATTTATAGCCAAATAAACCACGTGATTAAAGAAAATGCGATAATAATATTTAGTTTAATCTCTATTGCATTAATAGGATTAGTATTGGTAATGAGAGTAATTGGCAGCGGCCTAGATTTTCAACAGTTCATATATTCATTTTTCGCGATTAATTTGTTTTCTGGAATAATTTACCCGGCAGCCACTTTTAAATCTCTGGAGTGTGGTAGTTGCAAGACATCTTCTTCAGCAACAATGAATATAATAAAGATCGGTATGCCCAGTATGGCTTTATATCTTTCTCTATTTATATCTTCAAATAATTTTTTAAATTTATCATTAATAATCGTGCTATTTTCTAGTATCTATCTGATTTCTGTAATAGCAATTCGGAAATTAAATGAGGTTGTTTTCTTAAAATAAAGGTATAAAGTTCATGGTATACCTCTTTTCTTTTTTTAAGAACATTAAATCCAAAGTTAATATCAGTATACTTGCCTGCAACATTCAACATTAGCCTAGATCCATTACCATTTTTTAAACAAAAGCCTACCCCATGTGTTATATTTTTAGATTTCCTAATATCATCTAATGCTTTTGCTGATTCTGTTTGTGGCGAATATAAATCCCAAACTATTGTAAATGAATTATCATGTAAACTCATTTGGCTATTTGCTTCATTTAATAAATGACAGCTTTTATATAACCCTGTAGACGTAAATTCATCTGCCCAATCTAAATTACTGGATTTAGAATAAACAACTTCGTTGTTACCATCAAAAATCAATAAGGATACATAAGTTGCACCAATATTTATAAGGTCATTATTTATCTGCCAAAATTGATTTTCATTATTTAAGGCCTTCTTACTATCCACTGTATCTTTCCTATAGCTTCAACATGCTCAGTATCTATTAATTCTGTAGCTTTATCAAAATTTTTTATATTTATTTGATTAGCACCGTCTTTCAAAACACCTACAACTAACCCTGTGACTCTTTTTTTTAAAAAAATAAGTTCACCTTGAAGTGAGCTTATTTCAGTACTATCTAATAAGTTTGCTCCACCAATATAATCGCCATATTTAATAAAAGGGCTCATAAAGTTATTCTTCACCTGACCAAAAATAAAATTTCCAACTTGCCTATTAATATCTAATAATTGTTCTTGGGCAATACTATCAAAGTCCACCTCATCAAATTGATCTCTTTGTAATAATAATGGAGGCGCACCAACACCGTCTTTCAACCAACTTTCCGTAACAAACAACCCATGATCCTGAAAGAAATTAATCATAGAAATCAATTTCTTACATGGTATCCTAACCGTATCTAATTCCCATCTGGCCAAAGTTGGTATAGATGCAGAACCCCACTTTTCAGCAAGTTCTTTTCTTGTTAAGCACAAGGATGATCTACAATATGTTATTCGATCACCGATTGTATTTGTTATTACGTCAGCCATTGTATAGTTAATATATGATTATTATTCAAGATGATATGATGATATCATATTCGATTCAATATTACGAAAACTGAATATACCCTCCAACCAATAGGGTTGTTAAATTTAATGCCCTAACTTAATAGTGTCCATACGTATGGACACTATTAAGCTCTACAGTATCCTATTAAATTAATTCTAGGTAATTTTTTAAATGCTCTACTAATTTTTTTATACTTTCATTATCTAAATTAGCAGTTGGCAAAACAATTTTATTGTGATCTATCTTAAATAAGATTTTATTACTAGATGAATATATATTTTGTGAAGTTTCTTTGTTTTCCTTTTCCAAAAGTTTTTTAATCTTGGATGAACCAGCCCCTTTTTGAATCTCGCTGGCAATCAAAATTAACTCATTAAGAATATTGAGATCATTTTCTAATAATTGCTTTATAAAGCATGCGGTTTTTATAGTTACTTTTTTCATATCACCAACAGCATCCCATAATTCGGAAGGTATAGATGAAAACGAAAGTAAATTACTTAATGATGATTTAGAAATACCCAATCTTTTTGCAAGTGCTCTCTGCGAAATTTTTTCTTCGCTTAGAATTTTATAATAACTTATGCTCTGGGAATAATGCGATAACTCTTGCTTAATATTTTCTGCTGCCTGTAATATAAACGCATCTTCATCTGTAAGATTTTTAATTACAGCTTTTACTTTCTTATTTATAAGGGAACAAGCTCGCCATCGCCTTTCACCGGCAATCACTTCGTATTTTCCATTTACCTCTCTTACCACGATAGGTTGTACTTGTCCATTTTCCGAAATATTGGATGCTAGCTCGTGAAGATCTCCCATTTCAAAATTTTGCCTATCTGCATACTTCCAATTAATACACTCTAATGGATCGATTTCTTTAATGACTTCATCATTGCTATGATGAAGATATTCTTTTTTTTCAGCAGTATTAGTAATAAATAAAGATCCAAAATCTTTTGTATTTGATTTATTTTTCATAATTTTCTCATTATAAATTATTAATTAATTCATCCAGAACTTTATTAAATTCTATCAGCGGTTTTTCTCCCTTTCTTTTTTCTTTTTGAGCATACTCTTCTATTGAGTTTGAATAAGCGGGTGTTTGGCTTTCAATAACAGCTGTACACTGAGATATCTCATTTGTTAAAACCAAGTCTCCAAAAGCCTCATGGAGTTGATCTCTAATATTTTTATAAACAATAGTGTTTCTGTTAACTCTATTCAGGATAATTCCTGCTAACTTAAGTGAGGGACTTAATCCTGGTTGCTGAACCACTTTTATTTTTTGCATCAACGATAACAGTCCTTGCATATGATATGCCTCTGGATATACCGGGATAACGATATTATTAGACGCAATTAAACCAGAAATAAAAACTGTTCCAAGAGAAGGTGGAGAATCAATAATAACATAGGTGAACCCATACTTCAGTGCCATTTTTTTTATGGAATCTCTGAGATTGAAAAATACTTCAATAGCTGTTTTTTTATCAATATCCACCAAATTTTCATCCGATCCTATCAGGTATAGATTATTGTCTATTTTTATAGGTTCTATTTCTTTACCTAAATGTAAAAGTGTAGATGATTGCTGTGGTGGATAATTTTCTTTTCCAAGTAAAGTAAAAGATAGATTTCCTTGAGAATCATTATCAATGACTAAAACCTTCTCTCCTCTTTTTGCCAACATTTTTGAAAAATTTAAGGATAAGGTTGTTTTTCCGCAACCGCCTTTTTGATTCGCAAATACTATAACCTTTAACTCATTATTTTCAATTGCAGGTTTTTCCATCCAATATTTAAATAACCTTATAGCTCTATCGGGAACTTCTTTATACCCCTCTGTATCTTCTGACAACAGCCATTTTTTTACTGAACTAATCGAGTAGCCAGTAATCTCAGCAATATCATTCTGAGTAAGTTTGAATTCTTGTTTCCAACCATGAATCAAAGAATTATTATGGTTCATTTTTTATTCCTATAATTGAAATCAACCTCAATTATAGTTCACTCAGGAATACTTTCAATAGCAATTTAGTTTTTTTTAACTATTATTGTTGACATGAACAAAAATGATCATTAAATTAGTAATATTGGCAATGTCCATAGGAATTTTAGAGATTAGAGATTAGAGATTAGAGATTAGAGATTAGACTTCATGAGTGGTGTGCGAAACCACCCATGAATTGTATAACATTAGCTTGGAACAAAGCTAAACACCAAAAATACTGAAGGAAATTAGTAGTTCCATCGAAATTTTTGGATCCATCCACTTATTAGTTTAGCTTTGTTCCCCAAAAAAAACAATAAAGATAAGGATATTATCTATGGGGAACCTTTGTTCAATTTTTCACGTGAGATTTAAACATCTCATGAAAGTGATTCCATCTGCTCGAAAAGCACAACTTGTGGATTACATACTGCTAGGTTGGCAAACCAGCACCTACACCTTAAAAAACTCAAGTAATAAATGGTTCATGAAGCCCTATGCTGAAATCGTTGAAGACACCGGTATTCCCAAAAGCACTTTAGAACGGTACATCAAAGAATTAGTTGAAGAGGGTTTTATTGAACGACGCCAGGCGCTTTATAGCAGAACGAAAGAACAGGGTGGCTTTGAAGTAAAAAAAGGCAACTATATTAATATTACCAATAAATTACTCGCACTGATTAAGCCTTCCCAACCCGTTCCAGAGACACCTCAAGAAGACACAACAGATATCCACAACAACCCCAACGATTATTATCAGCAAGATAATCAAGAACAGGATAATATCGAACCAGAATGCAAAAACCTTGATATAAATGAGGGGATCGATCCCCTCAATATGAGGGGATTATATATAAGTGATCTTTATCCTTCTTTTTTTATTAATAATATTATTTTTAAAAAATTAACCCACTCTGTGGATAAAACAACACTCCAACGATTAAACCAGCAATTCGAATCCATTCAGAATTTACTCTATTCAGAAGTCAAGGAAGAAGTCCCTGATGAAGTCAAAAAACTGGTATTAGGCACGTTCTTCAATCTAACTTTTGAACACAAAAAGCAACTTTCATCTCCAAAACAACTAGCAGCCGAATATTTGTTTGCACTGCTTAACAGTGAGTTTTATTTGCCGGATGTGGCCTGTTTTAAACACCGGAATAACATCCTTTCAAAAATGATTCGTGAAAATCGTTGGCGTACCCCTAAAGGGTTTTATAAGCACTTCTATTTGGGACAAGATTTTAAAGATCAGCAGGAATTGCGAGAAGAACGATGGCAACAACAAAAAAATAACGAAATGAATCCTAATCAGGAGATAATTAAAGAGCAAAAAGACGAACGACTCACTCAGCTAGAAGTTCAAATGCTTGAAAAAAGCACGTTACTGGATACGCTCACGCAAAGCATCTATCAGCAATCAAGTGAAGAAGTTATTGTTACGATTCGAGAGCGAATTCAAGAGGTAAGACGAGAACTAGAGCACCTATGGCATCAGCAGTTTCTTATTGAACAAGAATGTGAGCAGCAGAATATTTTAAATCATACAAAGCTCTGTGCTTGAAGTGCATGGAATAAGAAATTGGATGAAATTTATGCATCAATAAATACTTTAAGTTATCCGCTTCTTCTGCCGATACTGCGCCGTAGGCGCAAAGAAGTATTCTAAAGAAGGCCGTTAAAGTGGTGTATTCCTTTGCAGCCAGCCCTCAATATAGGTGATGGTTTCTTCTATAGTACTTACTGCCTGATGATAGAGCGCATCAAATAATTCACGTTGCCCAGTTTTCCAGTAGCGCTCAACATACTGACAGGCGTATTTCATACGGATGGTTCCTACATAAACCGCGCCACCTTTTATTTTATGGGCGGTCTTTTCAACCAGTGGATAATCAAGAGCTTTGAAGGCATTTTTCATGCATTCCAAATCAGTGGGAAGTTCCTGAGTCATTAAGGTTAACAATTCTTTTAACATCTCATGAGTTGCGCAGTTCTTCAATGCTTCTTCACTGTTTAAGATGGGGAACTGGTTTAATTGAAACATCTCATCATCACTGTCAGGCAAGTCTTTTCTTGTTTTGGAGAGATCAACAGTTGGTGTTTCATGCCGCTCTGGGATGAACGATTTAAGAATATCTGTGGCATGAGCCTGAGTTAGTGGCTTGGTTAAAACCGCATCCATACCTGCCTCAATGCAGCGCTGTTTGCTTTCATCACCACCGTGCGCTGTGAGTGCTATGATGGGAATGTGCTTGGTTGGAATGGTTTTAGATCGGATAAAATGCGTGACTTCATAGCCATCCATGCCCTCACCTAAGCCGATGTCCATAAAGATTAAGTCATAATCGGTTTGCTCATAAAGAGCCAGTGCATCAACTCCACTGGATGCGACATCAACGTGACAGTCCATTCCTGATAAGAGTGTTTTGGCTACAGTTTGGGCAATGAAATTATCCTCGACAACCAAGATTTTGCTTGATGCTTTGGTGTTCGATTGTGGTGCATGTTTTTGCTGATTTAGTTGAATCATCAAGGTAGTTGGACTTTTTAGTTTATCCAGCGTATCAACACCTGCATCATTATCAAGTAAGGGGATTTGAAGGGGAATAAGACAAGTAAATACCGTTCCTTTATGAGGTTCACTATCGACATAAATTTCACCACCTAACTCATTAATAAATTGCTTTATTACATAAAGTCCTAATCCAGCACCTTTGTAAATTCCTTGATAGGATGGAGTGAGTCTTTTGAACTGCACGTAAATATCTTGTTGTTTGTCTTTAGGTATTCCCATACCCGTATCAGTCACAGTCAGTTGAAGAATCAGAGATTGCTGTTCTTTTTTAGCCTGACTTGCATGAATGGTAACGTGGCCTGAATCCGTAAAATTGAGCGCATTACCTACCAATTCAAGAACAATCCGGTGAATGCGGACTCGATCTCCTATTACAAAATGAGGAAGTTCTGGATCACAGCTAAAAGATAAGGTTAATTTTTTTTCCGCAGCTTTAGAAGAATAGAGTTTGATCACGTGTTCCAATGTTTCGGCTAAATTAAATTTCTTTTTTAACAGAGGAATTTCACCAGAACTTACTTTGATGGCATCTAACACTTCATCCATTAAATCCAGCAACGCATGGCTTGATGCAATTAAATTGTCCGCATATTCTTTAATTCGTAGATCGGTTGCTTCGGATTTTAAAATTTCGCTAAATCCCACTATACCCGATAATGGGGTTCGGATGTCATGACGCATGTTGGCAAGAAATTCTGTTTTTGCTTGGTTGGCTAATTCCGCGCGCTCTTTTGCCTGTTTTAAATCTATGAGTAATTGTTTTTGTTCTGTGATATCAACGGATATACCCACTACTCCTATAACTTCTTTGCGCTCGTCATCAAATAGTGGTACACGACTTGATGAATAGTAGGTTAGTGTTCCATCTGGATTGATAATAGGGGGATCTTCACTATTGAGTTTCGGTTTTTTGGAAGCCATAACCTCTTGGTCATCATGCTTGTATAACTGGGCGTGTCCTTGAGTCCATCCAGCAATTTTACCCATCTGTTCATAAGTGATTCCTATAAACTCTTCTGGTTTTTCCAATCCTACAAACTTAAGAACGTTGGAATTGCATCCTTGAGTGATGCAATTTTTATCAAGCCAAAAGACATTATTAGGCATGCAACTGATGATTTTTTGATAATAGTCATGTACTTCTTTAATGGTTTTCATTTGAGCAATAGCCGAAGGAAGCGAATTGTGATCGGTTGTTGTGTCTGGCACGTTGTTCTTGGTTTTCTTGCTCACTAAAATATCCTTTTAAAGTCATTCATTTAAAATTATATATTAATTTTCGTCAGATGCTCATGCAACATGCGGGACAAAGTGTCTACATGAGGTTCTTGAAACATAGTTTCATGATTACCTGGTGCAATAAACCGACTAATTTCATTATTGGAAAATTGCTCCCAATGATTAAGTGGTGCATCAATTTCTGCAAAAGCAGGTAGTAGATCTTGTGATTTAAATAAAGCGATAGGGGACTCGATGAGCTGCATTTTAAATTTCCACAATAGATTAAGACGAAACCATTGAATATCTAATAAGATTTCAGGTTTTGGTAAACCATATTTTTTAAAATCACTAATAAGTTCTGCGTGTTGTCGTGCCATTGAGGTTTTAAAATAGTGATCATCAAGCAAGGTATTGGGATATACGCCCCATCCATCGAGCACAATAAGTGATGCTACCTCTTCATTTTGAAGTTTTAACTCATGCGCTATGTGAGCTGCGACACTGGCGCCGAAAGAAGCCCCTCCAATCAAATAGGGTCCATTGGGTTGAATTGCTTTGATGTGTTTTAAATAAAAAGAAGCCATTTCTTCTATAGAATTTAAAACAGGTTGTTCCATATCAATACCTGGGTCTTGAATTCCGTATATGGGTCTTTGTTTCTCTAAGGCGCGAGCCAGTTTGGTAAACCAAAAAACAGTACCACCGATTGGATGAATCAAAAATAAAGGAGTTTTATGCCCATTAGGTTGTAAACAAATAACTGGGTTTGGAATATCGCTTTGAGTTTTAATAGGTT
>Ga0209794_1001086_pt1 | contig 25372 bp, 22 predicted proteins | sample EBPBio232013_DNA_FD_185869 | JGI IMG/M metagenome (GOLD analysis project Ga0209794, IMG submission 185869) | Wastewater treatment Type I Accumulibacter community from EBPR Bioreactor in Madison, WI, USA - Reactor 1_5/23/2013_ DNA (SPAdes)... | ecosystem: Engineered > Bioreactor > EBPR >... | reverse complement strand
GAGGTGCTGGCGCGGCTGCGCGCCGACGCCGTGGCGCGCGTGCAGCGCGGCGACGGCGTGGCCGCGCTGGAGCGCTGGCCGGCCGGCACGCTGGATCTGGTGCTGCTGGATCCGCCGTTCGACGCCGCCGGCCTGTTCGCTCCCGCCCTGGCCGCCGCCGCGCGCGCCGTGCGCCCGGGCGGCTGGGTGTACCTGGAAGCGCCCGCGGTCTGGGACGAGGCCGCGCTGGCGCCCTTGTCGCTGGCGCCGCACCGCCACCTGAAGGCCGGCGCCGTGCACGCCCAGCTGCTGCGGCGCGCGTCGGCATAATGGTCCGCACGCCATTTCCCGCACCAGGAGAGCCCCCCGCATGAGCCGCCGCGTGATCGCCGTCTACCCCGGCACCTTCGACCCCATCACCCTCGGGCACGAGGACATCGTGCGCCGCGCCAGCGGCCTGTTCGACACCGTCGTCATCGCCGTGGCCATGGCGCACCACAAAAAGACCCTGTTCACGCTGGACGAGCGGCTGGAGCTGGCGCGCGATGTCGCCGGCCGCCACGACAACGTCGAGGTGGCGCCGTTTGACGGCCTGGTGCGCGACTTCGTCGTTGCGCGCGGCGGCAAGGTGATGGTGCGCGGCGTGCGCGGCGTGACCGATTTCGACTACGAGGCCCAACTGGCCGGCATGAACCGCAACCTGGCGCCGGACGTGGAAACCATCTTCCTCACCCCCGCCGCCGAGCTGCAGTCGATCAGCAGCACGCTGATCCGCGAAATCTCGCAGTTGGGCGGCGACGTGGCGCCCTACGTGGCGCCGCTGGTGCTCGAGCGCCTGCTGGCCAAGCGCGCCGCGCGCGGCTGAGGGGCGCGGGGCGCCTCAGACGTTTTCCGTCGGCGTGCCGCTGCCACCGGCGGGGCGCGAGGGCGCGGCGGGCGCCTCGTCGGCCAGTTGCCAGAAGATGCCGGCCGAGGCCATGGTCATCAGCCCGATGGCCACGAAGGCCCAGCGGAAGGCGCCCAGCGCCTGTGGTTCGCCGACCGTGCCCAGCCAGCTGGCGAAGGTGCTCAGCAGCGCCGCCGCCGCCGTCACGCCCAGGCTCATGCCCAGCATCTGCACCATCGACAGCAGGCTGTTGCCGCTGCTGGCGCGCGCCGGATCCAGGTCTTTCAGGGTCACCGTGTTCATGGCCGTGAACTGCATCGAGTTGACGGCGCCGAACAGCGCCATCTGCAGCACGCGCAGCCACAGCGGCTGGCTGGGCGTCATGAGGGCGTAGCCGGCGATCATCGCGCCCAGCAGCAAGGTGTTGCCGATCAGCACGCGCCGGTAGCCCAGGCGCCCGATGATGGCGGTGGTGGCGCGCTTGGTGGCGATGCTGGCCAGCGCCACCGGCACCATCAGCAGGCCGGCTTGGGTGGGGGTGTAGCCCATGGCCAGTTGCATCAGCAGCGGCACCATGTAGGGCATGGCGCCCGAGCCGATGCGCGCGAACAGGTTGCCCAGCAGCCCGACCCGAAAGCTCTGCAGCTCGAACAGGCGCGGCGAGAACAGCGGACGCGGGCTTTTCAGCGCATGCAGCCAGTACATGGTGAGCGAGGCCAGCCCCAACACCATCAGCACCGCCACGGTGGCGTGTGGCAGGCCCAGCCCGCCCAGGCCGTCGAGCGCCAGCGAGATCCACACCATGGCCATGCCCAGCATCAGGTAGCCGGCCAGATCGTCGCGCAGATTGGGCATGAAGCGCAGCGTGGCCAGCGCGCCGACCACGCCCACCGGCAGGTTGATCAGGAAGATCCAGTGCCACGACAAGGTGTCCACCAGCCAGCCGCCCAGGGTCGGGCCGATCAGCGGGCCGATCAGCCCCGGGATGGCGACGAAGCTCATGGCCTGCAGGAACTGTTCGCGCGGAAAGGCGCGCAGCACCGACAGGCGCCCCACCGGCAGCAGCATGGCGCCGCCCAGGCCTTGCAGCACCCGCGCGGCGACCAGGGCCGTGTAGCTGGGCGCCGCCGCGCAGGCCGCCGAGCCGAGCGTGAACAGGCCGATGGCCAGCAGAAAGATGCGCTGCGTGCCGAAGCGGTCGGCCAGCCAGCCGGTGGCCGGAATCACCACCGCCATGGTCAGCGAATAGGCCACCACCACCGCCTGCATGCGCAAGGGGCTTTCGCCCATCGCCCGGGCCATGCCGGGCAGGGCGGTGTTGACGATGGTGGCGTCCAGCGTCTGCATGAAAAAGCCGATGGCCACCAGCCACAGCAGCAGGCGTGGCGAGTCGGAGGGGCTGGCGGGGGCGGGCGGCGTGGCGGTCGGCATGGGTGGGGCGCCCGCGCGAGCGGCCGGGCCGCGGCATGGTATGCCAGATCGGCCGGCCGCGCAGCGCCGCCAAGGAAACGGCCGGCCACGCGAGGCGCGGGCCGGCCGGGGTCAGAGCGCCGAAGCGCTCAGGCGCGCAAGTTGTTTAAGCGAACACCCCCGCCGTGGGCTGCATGCGCTCGCTCACCTGGCCCAGGTGGTACATGGTGTCGCCGTAGGTCATCTCCAGCTGGGTCAGGGTCTTGAAGTAGTGGCTGCCGGCGTACTCGTCCGTCACGCCGATGCCGCCGTGCAACTGCACCGCCTGCTGGCCGACGAAGCGCAGCGACTGGCCCAGCTGCACCTTGGCGCGCGACAGCGCCTGGCGCCGCTCGGCCTCGGGCGCGCCCAGGCGCAGGGTGCCGTAGTAGCTCATGGAGCGGGCCAGCTCCAGCTGCATCTTCATGTCGGCCACGCGGTGGCGCAGAGCCTGGAAGCTGGCGATGACCACGCCGAACTGCTTGCGCTGGTTCATGTACTCGGTGGTCATGCGCAGCAGCTGCTCCATGGCGCCGACGCCGTAGGCGCTGACGCCGGCGATGCCGACGTCCACCGCGCAGCTCAGGGCGGCCAGGCCATCGGTGGTGATCAGGGTGGCGGGGGCGTTCTCCAGCAGCAGGTCGGCGGCGCGGGACTCGTCCTGCGTCAGGTAGCCGCGGGTGCTGACGCCCTGGGCCGAGCGCTCGACCAGGAACAGCGCCAGTTGGCCGTCCAACTGGGCCGGCACCACGTAGGCGTCGGCCTGGTCACCGGCCGGAACTATGTTTTTGAGAGCAGATACCTTATATTCCGCGCCGACCTGGGTGGCTTTGGCTTCGCACACGTCGAGGCGGTAGCGAGCCTTGCGTTCCTGGTGCGCCAACACCACCAGGGCCTCGCCGCTGGCGATCTTGGGCAGCCAGGCGGTCTTGACCGCGTCGCCGCCGAAGCCGCCCAGCGCGGCGCTGCTGACGTAGGCCTGCACCAGCGGTTCGAGCACGATGCCGCGGCCCAGCTCTTCCAGCACCACCATGGCGTCCACCGGGCCGAGGCCCAGGCCGCCGTGGTCTTCGCTGACGGTGAGGCCCGTGAGGCCCAGCTCGGCCAGTTCGTTGTAGACCCCGCGGTCAAAGCCGCCCGCCGCCACGACGGCCTTGCGGCGCTCGAAGTCGTAGCCTTTTTCAACCCACTTGGCGACGGCGTCGCGCAGGGCCTGCTGGTCGTCGGAAAAATTGAAGTCCATGGTGTTTATCCAATGCCTGATTCAATGGTCAAAGGCTCACGCTGCCTGCGCTGCTCGCAAGGCCGCGGAGCAGCCCAAGCCAGCAGACGCCGTGGAGCGGGCTGCGCCCGGCCACTGGCGTCGCCCCCTTGAGGGGGGAGGCGCAACATCGCGCAGCGAGTGAAGCCTGGGGGAGGTCATTCAGCCCAGCACGGTTTGCGCCACGATGTTGCGTTGAACCTCGTTGGAGCCGCCGTAGATGGTGGTCTTGCGGTAGTTGAAGTAGGTCGGCGCCAGGGTGGCGTTCTCGACCTGTCCGCCGGGGAAGCCGCGCAGCGCGGCCGGCCCGACCTGGTCGCCCTGCCAGCCGGCGTCCATGGCCTCGTGGATGAAGGGCAGGCTGTACGGGCCGGCGGCCAGCATCATCAGCTCGGTGTAGCGCTGCTGGATCTCGCTGCCCTTGATTTTGAGCAGGCCGGCGATGTCGAGCGGGTTCTTGCCGGATTTTTCGGCCGAGAGCACGCGCAGCACCATCATCTCCAGCGCCACCACGTCGACTTCGAGCAAGGCGATCTGGTCGCGGAAGCGCGCATCGTCGTACACGCCCTCGGCCTGGGCGACGCGCTTGAGGCGCTCCAGCTCGCGCTTGGCGCGGTTCACGTCGGCGATGTTGGTGCGTTCGTGGCTGAGCAGGTGCTTGGCGTAGGTCCAGCCCTTGTTCTCTTCGCCGATCAGGTTCTCGGCCGGCACTTCGACGTTGTCGAAGAACACGTCGTTGACCTCGGATTCGCCGTCCAGCAGCTTGATGGGCCGCACGCTGACGCCGGGCGACTTCATGTCGATCAGCAGGAAGGAGATGCCGGTCTGCGGCTTGCCCTCGCTGCTGGTGCGCACCAGGTTGAACATCCACTCGCCGTACTGGCCCAGGGTGGTCCAGGTCTTCTGGCCGTTGACGATGTATTTGTCGCCTTTGCGCTCGGCCTTGGTGCGCACCGAGGCCAGGTCGGAGCCCGAGCCGGGTTCGCTGTAGCCCTGGCTCCACCACACCTCGCCGCTGGCGATGCCGGGTAGAAAGCGCTTGTGCTGCTCGGCGTTGCCGAAGGCCATGATCACGGGCGCCACCATCACCGGGCCGAAGGGCACGATGCGCGGCGCGCCGGCCATGGCGCATTCTTCCTCGAACAGGTGCTTTTGCACGGCGGTCCAACCCGGGCCGCCAAATTCCTTGGGCCAGCCGTAGCCCAGCCAGCCCTGCTTGCCCAGAATCTTGGCCCAACCTTGCATGTCCTCGCGCGTCAGGCGCTGGTTCTTGTGCACCTTGTCGGCGACCTGGGGGGGCAGGTGCGCCTTGACCCAGGCGCGGATGTCGTCACGGAACTTCAGTTCCTCGGGGGTGAAGGCCAAATCCATCGTTCAAGTCTCCTTGTTGGGGGGCGTTTTATCATGTTCGGCGCCGTTTTCGGGTCCGTCAGGTGACACACCCAACTCGGCGCACAGGCGCGCGACGGTGGCGCGCAGGGCGGCCACCTCGGATTCCAGCGCCGCCAGGCGGGCGCCTTGGGTGGCGGTGGCGGCGTCGGGGGGCGCGAAGGCGCCAGCCGGGGCAATCGTGTCCGGGTCCACCGGGCCGCTGAGCAGGTGCGCCCAGCGTTCCTCGCGCGCGCCGGGCGCGCGGCGCAGGCGCACCACCAGCGGGCCGCCTTTTTCGGCGCTGCGTTCGGCCAATTCGTCCAGAAAACCCTCGACCGAGGAGATGTCGGCGAAGCGGTGCCAGCGCTCGGTGTTGATGCGCAACTCGCCCGAGGTCTGCGGCCCGCGCAGCATCAACAGGCCCAGCAGGGCGGCGGACTGTTCGGGCACGCCCAGCACGCGCGGCAGGTTGTGCTCGTACTTGGCGACACGGCTGCCGTGCGATTCGACCACCAGGCTCAGCTGCCGCAGGTCGTCCAGCGCGGTCTGGGCCTCGGCATCGCTGACGTTCAGCACCGGATCGCGGCTGGTTTTCTGGTTGCAGCCGGTGACCACCAGGTTCAGCGAGAGCGGGTAGGTGTCGGGCACGGTGCGGGCTTTTTCCATCAGCGTGGCCAGCACGCGGGCTTCGATGGCGGTGAGGGGGCGCAAGGGCTGGGTCATGGGGGCAAGGATAATCCGGGCCGGCATGAAGAACATCGTCATCCTGATTTCCGGCACCGGCAGCAACATGGCGGCCATCGTGCGGGCCGCCGAGCGCGAGCGCTGGGCCGAGCGCCTGGGCGCGCGGGTGGTGGCGGTGCTCAGCAACCGCCCCGGGGCCGCCGGCCTGGACACGGCGCGCGCGGCCGGCATCGCCACCGCCGTGGTGGACCACCGGGCGCACGCCAGCCGGGAGGCCTTCGACGCCGCCCTGATGCAGGCCGTGGACGCGCACCAGCCGGCCCTGCTGGTGCTGGCCGGCTTCATGCGCATCCTGACGCCGGCTTTCGTGGCGCACTACGCCGGGCGGCTGGTCAACATCCACCCCAGCCTGCTGCCGGCCTTTCCTGGCCTGCACACGCACCAGCGCGCCATCGACATGGGCTGCCGTTTCGCCGGCGCCACCGTGCACCAGGTGACGGCCGAGCTGGACCACGGCGCCATCCTGGCCCAGGCCGTGCTGCCGGTGCTGCCGGGCGACAGCGCCGAGGCGCTGGCCGCGCGCGTGCTCACGCAAGAGCACCTGATGTACCCGCGCGCCATCGCCGAATTGCTTCTAAAAATATAGCTGACTTGGATGATTTCACGCCGGCCAGTGCGGTTTTTTGCCTGAAAACCGGCCGGCCACGGAATGCGACAATCGCCCCCATGCACCCCAAAGCCCTGCTCGACCACGCCGCCGAACTGACCCTGCGCGCCCTGCGCTTCGAGCACCCGGCCGACGCCGTGGTGTCGCGCTATTTCCGCGAGCAGCGTGCCCTGGGCCCGCGCGAGCGCGCCACCCTGGCCGAAACCACCTACGCCGTGCTGCGCCGCAAGCCCTTGTACGAGCACCTGGCGCGCTCGGGCCAGGGCGGGCGCCAGCGGCGCCTGGCCATTTTGGGCTTTCAGGCCCCGCGCGACTTTCTCAAGCAGGCCTTGACCGAGCCCGAGAAGGCCTGGGTGGACGCCTGCGATGCCGCCATGCGCGCGCCGGACCTGCCCGAGCCGTTGCGCCACAACCTGCCGGCCTGGGTGGTCGCGCCGCTGCGCGAGCAACTGCCCGAGCACGAGTTCGAAGCCCTGGCCGCGGCCTTGCTGGAGAGCGCGCCGCTGGACTTGCGCGTCAATACCTTGCTTCAGAAACGAGAGCAGGTGGCCGAATCCCTGCGCCGGCAAGGGGTCAATTCGGTGCCCACCCCGCTGTCGCCCTGGGGCTTGCGGCTGGCCGGCAAGCCGGCGCTGCAAAAGCTGGAGCTGTTCACCCAGGGCGCGTTCGAGGTGCAGGACGAGGGCTCGCAGCTGCTGGCCCTGCTGGTCGACGCGCGGCGCGGCGAGATGGTGGCCGACTTCTGCGCCGGCGCCGGCGGCAAGACCTTGGCCCTGGGCGCGTCCATGCGCAACACCGGACGGCTGTACGCCTTTGACGTGTCGGCCAAGCGGCTGGACGCCCTCAAGCCCCGGCTGGCGCGCAGCGGCCTGTCCAACGTGCACCCGGTGGCGATTGCCCACGAACGCGACGACCGCGTGCGGCGCCTGCGCGGCAAGATGGACCGCGTGCTGATCGACGCCCCGTGCTCGGGCCTGGGCACGCTGCGCCGCAACCCGGACCTGAAGTGGCGCCAGTCGCCCGAGGCCGTGACCGAGCTGGTGGCCAAGCAGCAGGCCATCCTGGACAGCGCCGCGCGCCTGGTCAAGCCGGGCGGGCGGCTGGTGTACGCCACCTGCAGCCTGCTGCAGGCCGAGAACGAGGCGGTGGCCGAGGCCTTTGACGCCGCCCAATCCGATTTCGCCCCGCTGGCCGTGAGCGAGTTGCTCGGCGAGCTGAAGCTGGCCGAGCCGGCCGCCCTGTGCACCCCGGACGGCCGGTTTTTGCGCCTGTGGCCACACCGGCACGGCAGCGACGGCTTCTTTGCCGCCGTGTGGCAGCGGCGCGGCTGAGCCGCGCAGTGGTGCACGGGTTAACCCCAGCTTGAAATGCGTGTAAACCGTTGATTTTTCAGGTTTTTTCGGCCCTGGCTCAGGGGCGCCGCATAGAATTGAACCTTGGGTGCCCCGGGTGTGTCGAACTGGCGCCCTGCCTTGTTGCCCGATCTCTGAAGGACTGTTGCCTGTGACGACCCCGTTTCTCGATTCCCCGACCCTGGCCGCCCTGACGGACTGGCTGGCCGGTGGCCTGCTGCAACTGGCCTGGTGGCAGGTGCTGCTGGTCGGGCTGGTGCTCACGCACATCACCATCGTCAGCGTCACCTTGTACCTGCACCGGCATTCGGCGCACCGCGCGCTGGAGCTGCACCCGGCGGTGCAGCATTTCTTCCGTTTCTGGCTGTGGATGACCACCGGCATGACCACCAAGGCCTGGACCGCCATCCACCGCAAGCACCACGCCAAGTGCGAGCAGGCCGAGGACCCGCACAGCCCGCAGGTGCGCGGCTTGCGCACCGTGATGTGGCAGGGCGCCGAGCTGTACCGCGCCGAGGCCAAGAACCCCGACACCCTGGCCCGCTACGGCCACGGCACGCCCGACGACTGGCTGGAGCGGCACCTGTACGACCGCCATTCCGTGCTGGGCGTGAGCCTGATGCTGATCCTGGACGTGCTGCTGTTCGGCGCCCTGGGGCTGGCGGTGTGGGCCGTGCAGATGGCCTGGATTCCGTTCTGGGCCGCCGGCGTCATCAACGGCGTGGGCCACTACTGGGGCTACCGCAATTTCGAGGCGCAGGACGCCTCCACCAACGTCAGCCCCTGGGGCTTGATCATTGGCGGCGAGGAGCTGCACAACAACCACCACACCTACCCGACCTCGGCCAAGTTCTCGGTCAAGCCCTATGAGTTCGACATCGGCTGGGCCTATATCCGTGCCCTCAGCGCCCTGGGTCTGGCGCGCGCCAAGAAGACCCCGCCGCGCCTGGCCTACGGCGAGGTGCGCCCGGTGGCCGACCACCAGACGCTGGAAGCGCTGATCGCCCACCGCTACGAGGTGATGGCGGGCTACGCGCGCCAGATGCGCGCCGTGTTCCAGCAGCAAACCGCCCACGCCGACGGTGGCCAGCCGCTGCGCGCGGCGCGCCGCTGGCTGCACCGCGACGCCGACAAGGTGCCCGCCGCCGCCGTGCCCCAACTGGCCGAGGCCCGCGCCGCCTACCCGGTGCTGGACAAGATGGTCACCATGCGCGAGGAGCTGCGCCAGCTGTGGCTGAACACCGGCCGCACGCGCGAGCAACTGGTGGCCGACCTGCAGGCCTGGTGCCGCCGTGCCGAGGACAGCGGTATCGCGGCGCTGCGGGAGTTTTCGTTGAGTTTGCGTGCGGTGAAAATTTAACCCCCCCGAAGCGCCTGCGGCGCCTCCCCCCAGGGGGCGGGCCGGCCGCTTCGGAGCGGCCGTGCGCAGCGGCCCCTGGGCTGGCCTGCTCCGCGGCCTGCTGATCGTTCGCGACCTGGCTTCACTGCCTGCGGCATGTTGCGCCTCCCCCCGTCCGGGGGCGCAGCCGGTGGCCAGGGGAACCCCGGTCACGGCTGCCGCTGGACTGGCCGGCTCCGCGGCCATTGTTGCCCGGCGGCATGTCGGGGTTTTCATGCCGTGTGCCTATTCGCTGTGGAAGAATGGTCCGCATGCAAACCTGGGACGTGCTCATCGTCGGCGCCGGCATCGCTGGGGCTTCCTTGGCCTGGCGCTTGGCGCAAACGGGGCGCCGTGTCTGTGTGCTGGAGCGCGAGAGCCAGCCGGGCACGCACAGCACCGGCCGGTCGGCCGCCATGTTCATGGAAAGCTATGGGCCACCCGGCGTGCGTGCGCTGACCCGCGCCAGCCGTGCCTTCTACCTGGCGCCACCGCCCGGCTTCGCCGACGCGCCGCTGCTGCAACCGCGCCATGCCCTCTTTGCCGCCTTGCCCGAGCAGCTGTCGGCGCTGGATGCACTGCAGGCCGAACTGGCCGCCGCCGGCACGGTGCTGGAGCGTTTGGACGCCGCCGCGCTGGCACGTGCCGCGCCCATGCTGCGGCCGGGCCGGTTTGGCGCCGGTCTGCTGGATACCAACGGCTACGACATCGACGTGAACACCCTGCTGCAGGGCTTCCTGCGCGGCGCCCGCGGCCATGGCGCGGCGCTGCGCCCCCTGGGCGAGTTGCGCTCGGCCACGCGCCAGGCCGACGGCCACTGGCGCGTGGAGGTGGCCGATGGCGAGCTGCTGGCCGCGCCGGTGCTGGTCAACGCCGCCGGCGCCTGGGCCGATGAGCTGGCCGAACGCTGCGGCGCCCGGCCGGTCGGGCTGCAGCCGCGCCGGCGCAGCGCCTTCACCTTCCGGCCGCCGCCGGGCACCGACGTGTCGGCCTGGCCGATGGTGGCCTCTGTCGACGAGGCCTGGTACTTCAAGCCCGACGCAGGCCAACTGCTGGGCTCGCCCGCCAACGTCGATCCGGTGCCGCCGCACGACGTGCAGCCCGAGGAGCTGGACATCGCCATCGGCATCGACCAGATCCAGCAAGCCACCACCTTGGAAATCCGCCGCCCCACGGCCACCTGGGCCGGGCTGCGCAGCTTCGTGCCCGACGGCGAAATCGTCATCGGCTTTGACGGCGCCAGCCCCGGCTTCTTCTGGCTGGCCGCGCAGGGCGGCTACGGCATCCAGAGCGCGGCCGGCGCCAGCCTGCTGGCGGCCAGCCTGATCGAGGGCGCGCCACTGCCCGATGAGCTGCATGCCGCCGGGGTCGACCCGGCGGTGGTGTCCCCCAATCGCCTGCGCTGAACACGCCCCAAGGAGCACAAGATGCAAGCCACGAGCCCGCTGGACCACACCCTGGCCGAGATCATCGAGCGCTACCGACAGGCGCACCCCGCCAGCGAGCGCATCCACCAACAGGCGCTGCAGGTGCTGCCCGGCGGCAACACGCGCAGCGTGCTGTTTTTTCCGCCCTTTCCGCCGGCCATGGCGCGTGGCGAGGGGTGTTACCTGTGGGATGCAGACGGACACCGCTACCTGGATGCGCTGGGCGAGTTCACGGCCGGCCTCTACGGCCACTCCGAGCCGGCGATCCGCGCCGCCATCACCGAGGCGCTGGCCGGCGGCTTGAGCCTGTCGTCGCACACCGCGCGCGAGGGCGCGCTGGCGGCCGAGGTGCAACGACGCTTTCCCTCGATGGCACTGCTGCGCTTCACCAACTCGGGCACCGAGGCCAACCTGATGGCGCTGGCCACCGCCAGCGCCCACACCGGGCGGCGCAAGGTGCTGGTCTTCAAGGGCGCCTACCACGGCGGCGTGCTGGCGTTTGCCGGCGGCGGCTCGCCGGTGAACGTGCCGCACGAGTGGATCGTGGCGCGCTACAACGACCTGGACGACGTGCAAGCCAAAGTGGCGCCGCACCGGGGCGAACTGGCCGCCATCCTGGTTGAGCCCATGCTCGGCTCGGGCGGCTGCATTCCGGGTGACCCGGCCTTTCTGCTGGGCTTGCGCGCGCTGGCCGACGAGACCGGCGCGCTGTTGATCCTGGACGAGGTGATGACCTCGCGCCTGTCTTTTGGCGGCCGGCAGGGCTTGCTGGGCCTGCGGCCTGACTTGACGACGCTCGGCAAGTACTTTGGCGGCGGGCTGTCGTTTGGGGCCTTTGGCGGGCGTGAAGATCTGATGCGGCGCTACGATCCTCGTAGCAGCGAAGCCTTGCAGCACGCCGGCACCTTCAACAACAACGTGCTGACCATGGCGGCGGGACTGGCCGGCCTGACCGAGGTGCTGACGGCCGAACGCCTGCAGGCGCTCAACGCCCGCGGCGAGGCGCTGCGCGCGCGGCTGAACGCCGTGCTGGCCGGACACGGCGTGGCCATGCAGTTCACGGGCCTCGGCTCGCTGATGCAGTTGCAGCCGCTGGCCGGGCCGATCCGCAACGCCGACGATCTGGCCGTGGCCGACGACCGGCTGAAGGCGTTGGTGTTTTTCGAGCTGCTGGCGCGCGGCGTGTTCATGGCGCGGCGCGGCTTTGTCGCCCTGTCGCTGCCGTTTGACGAGGCGGCTTGCGATCGGTTTGTGTCGGCGCTGGACGGCGCCGTGCAGGCGCACCGCGCGCTGCTGCCCATCCGCGGCTGAAACCGCGCAGACCGCGGCCACCCTGCTCCTGTTGTGACGTAGCGCGGTCGGCGCCCCTTGATCGGCGCGGCGGCGCGCTGAGTCAGACCCCCGCCAGCGCGCGCAGCCCGTTCAGATCGACCAGGTTCAAGACCCGGCCCGAGCCGCTGATCAGGCTACGCTCGCGCAGCTGGCGCAGCACGCGCGACAGTGTTTCGGGGGCGATGCCGAGCTGGGCGGCGATGGTGCGCTTGCGTTGGCGCAGCAGCACGGCCAGGGCACCTGGCTCGTCCTGAGCCGGCTCGGCATGGCGCAGCAGCCATTCGGCGCAGCGTGCCTCGGCGTCCTTGACCAGCCGGCTCACGGCCAGTTCGGTCTGCTGCTGGTGGGCTCGCGCCACGTCGCGCAACACGTCCTGCGCGGTGGCGGGCAGGGCGCTCAGGCTGCCTTCGAATTCGGCCAGGGGCACGCGGGTGGCGTGTACCTCGGTGTCGGCCACGGCGTCCACCACGGCCGGCAGACCCAGCACGGCACAGGTGGCGTTCAGCCAGGACGGCCCCTCGACCAGCCCCATCTGGTGCGCCAGACAGCCGTTCTCGGTCAGGCCCAACGCCACGCGGCCATGATCGACGTGGTAGACGTACGTCGCCTTGGCCCCGCGCTGCATCAAGGCGGTGCCGGCCGGCACGGTACAGGGTTCGCCCGGCCCATGGAAGGATTTGGGAGGCAGCATGGGCGCACTGTGCCGCGCGTGGCCGGCCATGGCCTTGATGCACATCAACCGCAGGACGTTCGCCATCCCCTGTTCGCGGGGGCGAGGGGCGGCCCTACAGCACCAGCACGGCGCGAAAGTCGTTCACGTTGGTGTGCGTGGGGCCAGTGATCAGCAGATCGCCCAGGCCGTCGAAAAATCCGTACGCATCGTGGCGCGCGATGTGCTCGGGCAGGCTCAGGCCAGCTGCCCGGGCGCGGGCCAGGGTGTCGGGGGCGACCAGGGCGCCGGCGTTGTCTTCAATGCCGTCGATGCCGTCGGTGTCGGCGGCCAGGGCCCAGATACCGGGCTGGGCCTGCAGGCCCTGGGCCAGGCCCAGGCAGAACTCGCCGGCGCGTCCGCCGCGGCCAGGCCGAGCGCCGTCGGTGGGCGGCGCGCCCAGGGTCACCGTGGTTTCGCCGCCGCTCAGCAGCACGCAAGGGCGCTCGAAGGCGCCGGTGCCGGTGGCCACCGCGCGCGCCAGGGCGGCGTGCATGCGGCCGATCTCGCGCGATTCGCCCTCGATCTCGTCGCCCAGGATGTGCGCCGCCAGCCCCGCCGCCCGCACGGCCTCGGCGGCGGCCAACAGCGACTGGCGTGGGGTGGCGATCAGGCGCACCTGGTGGCGCGCGAACAGGGCGTCGCCCGGCTTTGGGGTTTCCAGCGCGCCGCTTTCCAGGGCCGCCACCACCGCCGGCGGCAGGGCGATGCGGTAACGGCGCGCGATGGCCAGGGCCTCGGCGCAGCTGCTTTGGTCCGGCACCGTGGGGCCGCTGGCGATCACCGACACCTCGTCGCCCGGCACGTCGCTGATGGCCAGGGTGAGCACCTGGGCTGGCCCGCAGGCGGCGGCCAGGCGCCCACCCTTGACGCGCGAAAGATGCTTGCGCAGCGTGTTCATCTCGTCGATGGCGGCGCCGCTGGCCAGCAGTTCGCGGTTGATGCGCTGTTTGTCGGCCAGGCTCAGGCCTTCGGCCGGCAGGGTGAGCAGGGCCGAGCCGCCGCCCGAGATCAGGCACAGCACCAGATCGTCGGCCGTCAACCCCTCGGTCAGCGCCAGCAGGCGGCGCGCGGCCTGTTCACCGGCGGCGTCGGGCACCGGGTGGGCGGCTTCGACCACCTCGATGCGCTCGGGTGCGCCGGCCTGGCGCGGCGGTGTGTGCCCGTAGCGCGTGACCACCAGGCCCCGCAGGGGCGCGTCGGCGGGCCAGGCGGCATCCAGTGCCTGGGCCATGGCACCGGCGGCCTTGCCGGCGCCCAGCACCACCGTGCGGCCCTTGGGCGGCGGCGGCAGGTGCGCGGCCAGCACCTGCGCCGGTTGCGCGCGCGCCACCGCCACGTCGAACAAATGGCGCAGAAAGGCGCGGGGGTCTTGCTGGGGGGAGGGGGGCGGCAGGGGCATGGGGCCGAATTTACCGCCTGTGATGGGCTGGCCCAAGAAAAAGCCCGCACGTTCAGGGAACTGTGCGGGCTTAAAGATGGTGCCGACTGCCGGAATCGAACTGGCGACCTACGCGTTACGAGTGCGTTGCTCTACCAACTGAGCTAAGTCGGCGAAACTTAGCCTTCAATTATAGCGTGCGCCGCCGGCGGGTGTGGTGGCTTCGGGTGTGGGGCGTTGCGACCGGCGGAATCCGTCAAATCCGTCTAGACTGGCCCATTCGAGCTTGCCAGGAGAGTTTCAAGATGCTGAAGTCCGACCACGTTCTTGACACCCAGTCGCTGCTGGATGTGCCCACCGAGGCGCCCACGCCTTCGCGCCGCTCGGCGCTCAAGCTGGGGCTGGGCGTGGGTTATGCGGCGGCGGCCATGCCGATCATGGCGCAGACGGCGATCAAGACGCCGTCCGACGGCCTGACGGTGGGCGAGGTGACGATCGAGGTCGGTGGTTTCAAGATGCCCGCGTACCGCGCCCAGCCAGCCGGCAAGACCGGCTTGCCGGTGGTGCTGGTGATTTCCGAGATTTTTGGCGTGCACGAGCACATCGCCGATGTGGCGCGGCGCTTTGCGCGCCAGGGCTACCTGGCCATTGCGCCCGAGCTGTTTGTGCGCCAGGGCGATGCGCAGAGTTATGGCGAGATTGCCAAGTTGCAGGCCGAGGTGATCTCCAAAGTGCCCGACGCGCAGGTGATGGGTGATCTGGACGCCACCGTGGCCTGGGCCGCGGCGCAGGGTGCGGATGTCAACCGCCTGGGCATCACCGGCTTTTGCTGGGGCGGGCGCATCACCTGGCTGTATGCGGCGCACAGCGAGAAGATCAAGGCCGGCGTGGCCTGGTACGGGCGCCTGGTCGGCACCGCGTCCGACCTCACGCCGCGCCACCCGGTGGATCTGGCGGCCAAGCTCAACGGCCCGGTGCTGGGCCTGTACGGCGGCGCCGACACCGGCATTCCGCTGGACACGGTCGAGAAGATGAAGGCCGCGCTGGCCGACGCTGGAGCCAAGGGCAACAAGGCCGCCGCGGCGTCGCGCTTTGTGGTGTACGACGACGCGCCGCACGCCTTTCATGCCGACTACCGCCCCAGCTACCGCAAGGCGGCGGCCGAGGATGGCTGGACCAAGGCGCTGGCCTGGTTCAAGCAGAACGGCGTGGTTTGAGGCTTTTTGGGCCAGATGTCGGTGTGGATAAATCGTGAGAAGCTATAAAAATATGAGCATCACGTCAACATCAGGCTGCGCAGCCGGGCGGCCGGTGCGCGCCGCTACGGCATGATCCGCGCATGACGCTGGACGAATTTCTCCACCAGATCCCCAAGGTCGAGCTGCACGCGCACCTGCTGGGCACGGTGCGCCAAAACACTTTTACCGAGCTGGTGCACCGCGCCAAGGCGCCCATCACCGACCAGGAAATCACCGCCTTCTACACCCGCGGCGAAAAACCTGTGGGGGTGCTGCGCGTGCTGCGGGCGCTGGACGCCTGGCTGCTGCGCACGCCAGACGACTTTCACCGCCTGGTGTACGAATACCTGCAGGACGCCGCCGCCCACCAGGTGCGCTATGCCGAGTTCTTCTGGAACCCCACCGGCACCGCACGCGAGGGCGGCTTGCCCTATGGCCGGGCGCTGCAAGGCATCCGCCGCGCCATTGCCGACGCCGAGCGCGATCTGGGCATCACCGGCCGGCTGATCGCCGCGATCGACCGCGAGGCGCCGCCGCGCGACGCGCTGGAGATGGTCGAATGGGTGCTGGCCGAGCGTTGTGACGAGGCGCTGGGCATTGGCATCGACTACCGCGAAAACGACTTTCCGCCCGAGCTGTTTGTGGATGCCTACGCCCTGGCGCGGCGCGGCGGCCTGAAGACCACCGCCCACGCGGGCGAGTTCGGCATGCCCTGGACCAATGTGCAGACCGCCGTCGACGTGCTGAAGGTCGACCGCATCGACCACGGCTACACGGTGATCGACGCGCCCGATTTCGCCCGCCGTTGCGCCGACCTGGGGCTCATCTTCACCGTGGTGCCCACCAACTCGTACTACCTGCGCACCCTGGCGCCCGAGCGCTGGGCGCTGGACCATCCGATCCGCCAGATGCCGGGGCTGGGCCTGCGCCTGCACCCCAACACCGACGATCCGACGCTGCACCACGTCAACCCCACCGGCGCCTGGGGCATGATGGTGCGGGACTTCGGCTTCACGCTGGACGATTTGCGCGGCTTTACCGAGAACGGCCTGGACGCCGCCTGGATCGACGACAGCACGCGCCGCACCTGGCGCGCCGAGCACCTGGCCGCGTTTGACGCCCTGCGTGCCCGGCACGAAGCCGCCGCCGCCACCTGATGCGCCTCGGGCGCCCCGATTCATTTCCTTGAAGGACCTCGCATGAGCATGCTGAAACCCCTGGCCGCTGTGGCCGTACTCGGGTTGACCACCACCTGGGCGCCGCTGGCCCAGGCCCAGGCCGCCTGGCCCACGGCCAAGCCCATTTCCATCATCGTGCCCTTCACGGCCGGTGGCAGCGTGGACACCACGGCGCGCCTGCTGGCCGACGAGCTGGGAAAACGGCTCAAGCAGTCGGTGGTGGTCGACAACGTCACCGGCGCTGGCGGCACGGTGGGCGTGGCCAAGGGCGCCAACGCCGCGCCGGACGGCTACACCCTGGTCATGGGCGCCGACAGCCCCATCGCCATCGCCCCCTACGCCAACCCCAAGGCTGTGCGCTACGACGTGGCGCGCGACCTGGTGCCGGTGGGCCTGGTCAACACCGCGCCCCTGCTGCTGGTGGCCAAGCCCGACCTGCCGGTCAAGAACCTGGCCGAGCTGGTGGCCCTGGCCAAAAAGGAGCCGGGCAAGCTGAACTACGCCACCTCGGGCATCGGCACCGTGCTGCACCTGGGCATGGAGATGATCAAGCAGCAGGGCCACTTTTTTGCCACCCACGTGCCGTATCGCGGCGGCGCGCAGATCGCCACCGACGTGATTGGCGGCCAGGTCGATCTGGCCATGCTGGTCAGCGTCAGCGCGGCGCCGCACGTCAACGCCGGCAAGCTCAAGCCCATTGCCGTCACCGGCGCCCAGCGCCTGTCCATCCTGCCGAACGTGCCCACGGTGGCCGAGACGCCGGGTTTCAAGGGCTACGACGTGGTGTCCTGGTCGGGCCTGTTCGCCCCGGCGGGTACGCCGCAGCCGGTGATCGACCAGCTCAACCAGACGCTGAACGCCGTGCTGTCCAGCCCCGAGGTGCGCCGCAAGATGCAGGACCAGGGCGCCGTGGCCGGCAGCGGCAGCGCCCAGGACTTTGGCGCCTTCGTGCAGCGCGAGCAAAAGCGTTACGCCCAGGCGGTGCAGACCGCCGGCATCAAGGAGTAGCCACTGCCCCCGTCCGACCCGGCGGGGAGGGGGGGTTGACAGCTTCTATAAGATATTTGAGAGGCTACCGGCGAGGGGCCTGCACAAGCGCCCCACGCCGTCCCAGCGCCCTGCGCCAGCCTGACCCGAGCCGCCCGATGAGGCGGCTGTTTTTATGTGCGGAAGGTGGTTTAACCATCAAAAATAGGTCTGGCGCTGGTGCGTCTAGCGTGTCCAGTTATGAATTTAATAGCAATCTTGATCGGTACCCTGGTGGCGGGTGTGGGCAGCGTGTGGATCGCTGCCGCCCTGTCTTTTGGGGTGTTTGCCCGTTACACGCAGCACATGCTCAGCCTGGCGGCGGGCGCGTTGCTGGGCACGGCCTTTCTGAAGTTGCTGCCCGAAGCTTTTGAGAGCGGGGTGGCGGTCGACACCTTGTCGGCCACGCTGCTGGCGGGCCTGGTGTTCTTCTTCCTGCTCGACAAGGCGGAGCTGTGGCACCACGGGCATGAGCACCACCACGCGCCCGGCGAGCCCGATGCGCAGGGGCACGACCATGGCCACGAGCACGCGGGGCACGACCACGCTGCCCACAGCCACGGCACGCACCCCCCCGCCCACGGCGGCAACTGGGCCGTGCTGATGGGCGACAGCGTGCACTGCTTTGGCGACGGCGTGTTGATCGCTTCAGCCTTCATGGCTGACCTGCACCTGGGGCTGGCGGCCGCGCTGGCCGTGCTGGTGCACGAGGTGCCGCACCACATTGGCGACCTGGCCGTGCTCCGGTCCAGCCACGGCGACCGCCGCGCGGCGCTGGTCAAGGTCTCATTGGCCGGCGCGGTGACCGCGCTGGGCGGCCTGGTCGGCTACCTGCTGCTGGCCCAGCTCACCCACTGGGTGCCCTACCTGCTGGTGCTGGCGGCCAGCAGCTTCATCTACGTGGCCCTGGCCGACCTGATCCCGCAGCTGCAGCGGCGCCTGAGCACCGGCGAAACGGCCGCGCAGATCCTGTGGCTGGCGATGGGTATTGGCCTGGTGCTGCTGGTCAGCTTGCTGGGCCTCGGCCACTCGCACTGAGAGCGCGAGTTCAACCCTTGGCGCAGGGCAGATCCGGCGTGCGACTCCACTCGCTCCAACTGCCCGCATAAAGCCCGGCCGGCGCGTAGCCCGCCAGCTCCATGGCGATCACATTGGGCACGGCGCTGACGCCGCTGCCGCAGTGGTGCACCACGCTGGCCGGGTCGCGTCCGGCCAGCAACTGCTCGAATTCGGTTTTCAGCTCGGCGACGGACTTGAAGCGGCCGTCGGCGCCCAGGTTGTCGCTGAACGGTCGGTTCAGCGCGCCGGGGATGTGGCCGGCGATGGGATCCAGTGGCTCCACTTCGCCCCGGTAGCGCGCGGCGCCGCGGGCATCGATCAGGGTCTGCGTGGGGCGGCCCAGCTGTTCCCGCACCTCGCCCACCTGCACCAGGCGGCGCAACGCCGGTCCGAGCTGAAAATTGCCCCGGGCGGGCGCTGACGCCGGCCCCGAAGCCAGCGCGCCGCCCGCCGCCTCCCAAGCCTGCAGGCCGCCGTCCAGCACGGCCACGGCCTCGTGGCCGGCCCACTTCAGCATCCACCACAGGCGGCCGGCGTAGTTGACGCCGTTGCGGTCGTAGACCACGGCCTGCTCGCCCTGATTCAGGCCCAGGGCTTGCAGGGTGCGGGCGAACAGCTCGCGCGTGGGCAGCGGGTGGCGCCCACCGTTCACGGCCTCGGCGGCGGAGTGGGCGCTCAGGTCGCGGTCCAGGTGCGCCTGCACGGCGCCAGCGATGCGCTTTTCGGCGAACAGGGCGTCGGCCCGGGTTGGGTCGGCCAGGTCGAAGCTGCAGTCGAACACGCGCAGCGGCGTGCCGCCGGTTTGCAGGGCTTGCAGCTGCGCGGCGGAAATCAGGAGGGGATAGGTCATGTCGGTAGTCCAGGTCACCGGGTGTCGGTCATCTCAATGCTCCTCGGCCGGCGGGTTGGGCAAGGCCCGGGCGCGCAGGAAGGTGGCGAGCATGCCGCTGGCGATGATGGTGACCATGCCGGTCCAGCCGAGCAAGGTCATTCGGTCGCCGAACAGCAGCATGCCGAACAGCGCGGCAAAGACGATGCCCGAGTATTGCAGGTTGGCCACGATCATGGTGGCGCCGCGGGTGTAGGCGCGGGTCATGCACAGCTGGCCCAGCGCGGCCAGCACGCCGATCGGCAGCAGCCAGAGCGCCTGCGGGGTGTTCAGCGGGTGCGTTTCGAAAAACTGCATGCCGATGGCGCCCGACAGCGCGGCGCCAAGCGAGAAGTAAAACACCGTGCGCGCCTCGGGCTCGCCGATGCGGCCGAGCGCCGCCACCTGGATGTAGGCCAGGGCCGAGAGCAGGCCCGAAATCAGGCCGACGACGCCGGCAAACAGCTGGTTCTGGTCGAGCGTGGGGCGCAGCATCAGCACCACGCCGGTAAAGCCCGACAGCACGGCCAGCACCAGCGGGCCCTGGCGGCGGATGTCGGACAGGCGCCCCATCAGCAGCGTGCCGCTGACCAGGAAGGCCGCCACCCACACGCCGCTCATGTAGTTCAGGGTGGTGGCGGTGGCCAGCGGCAGGTGGGCGATGGCGTAGAACCAGGCCACCAGCGCGGACACGCCGATCACGTTGCGCCAGACGTGCATCATGGGTACCTGGGTGCGCAGGCTGACGCCGCGCGAGCGCGCCAGTGCCCACATGAACAGAATGCCGATGGCGCCGCGGTAGCAGACGATCTCCAGTGGCCCGAAGTGGGGCGAGGCGTACTTGATGCACACGCTCATCAGGGCGAAGAAGAGCGAGGCGGCGATCATCCAGGCGGCTTGCATGGGAGCCCATCATCAAAAAAACGACCCAGGCACGCCGCGCATGCCTGGGTCGCCGGGGTTGCGAAAAAGTCGTTCAGGCGACGGGGGTGATGCCCATCACGCGCCGGTACCACTCGTGGAAGTGCTGCATGCCGTCTTCCATGGGGCTCTGGTAGGGACCGACCTCGTTGTCGCCGCGCAGCAGCAAGGCCTTGCGGCCGGCGTCCATGCGTTCGGCGATCTCGTCGTCCTCGATGCAGGTTTCCATGTAGGCGGCGCGCTGCGCCTCGACGAACTCGCGCTCGAAGGCGACGATTTCCTCGGGGTAGTAGAACTCCACCATGTTCAGCGTCTTGTCCGGGCCGAGCGGGTGCAGGGTGGACACCGTCAGCACGTGCGGGTACCACTCGACCATGATGTGCGGGTAGTAGGTCAGCCAGATGGCACCGCGCGAGGGCAGCTGGCCGCCGCGGTACTTCAGCAGCACCTCGTGCCATTTCTTGTAGACGTCGGAGCCGGGCTTGCCGAAGGAAGCGGCCACGCCCACCGTCTGCACCGAGTACTCGTCGCCAAACTGCCAGCTCAGGTCGTCGCAGGTGACGAAATTGCCCAGGCCAGGGTGGAAGGGGCCGACGTGGTAGTCCTCCAGATAGACCTCGATGAAGGTCTTCCAGTTGTAGTTGCACTCGTGCAACTCGACGTGGTCGAGTGCGTAGCCCTCGAAGGACAGCTCCGGCGCCACCTGCATGTCGGCCAGATCGGCGGCGATGTCGCGGCCGTTGTCGGCGAACAGCAGGCCGTTCCACTCGCGCAACTTGTAGTTGTTGAGGTTCAGGCAGGGGTCGTGCTTGAAGTGCGGCGCGCCCAGCAACTGCCCGCCGCTGGAGTAGGTCCAGCGGTGCAGCGGGCAGACGATGTTGCCGCCGGCGTGGCCCTTGCCGTGCTGCTGCAGCGAGCCGCGCCCCTGCAGCATGACGGCCTGTCGGTGCCGGCACACGTTCGAGATCAATTCGACCTGGCCGTGCGGATTGCGCACCAGCGCGCGGCCCCCGGCTTCTTGCGGCAGGGCGAAATAGTCGCCTGGGTTCGGCACGACGAGCGAATGCCCGACGTAGCGCGGCCCGGACTCGAAGATGAGCCTCATCTCGCGCTCAAACAGCGCAGCATCGAAATACGAGGGGACGGGAAGTTGACTTGCCGCCTGCTGTAACTGAAGACTTAAATCAGACATGGTGTTCCGATCTTTAAGACTCCCCCTATGAAGGGGCAGGAAGTAAGCGCGTGGCATCCGAGGATATTGGCGCGTGAAAATCCCCAGACACAGGGCCCGGGGAACTGGGTATTGTACCGCCTTGGTGCCGGATGGGTGGCGCCGAGTTCCCCGGCCGCCGGGACAGCCTCCCGGCGTGGGGGTGCGCGCCACCGCCCTGGGCACCTAAAATAGGGGTTTTGCCCGAGATGTCCCGCAAGACCCCAGCCCCTCCCGCCCTCCCGGCCAGCTACGGCGATGCCGTGGCGCAGCTTGAACAGCTGATCGCCGGCCTGGAATCCGGGCAACTGCCCCTGGAGGACTTGCTTGGCCAGTACCAACGCGGCACCGAACTGCTGCGCTACTGCCGCGAGCGCTTGCAGGCGGTGGAGAGCCAGGTCAAGGTGCTGGACGACGACGCGGCCGAGGCCCAACCCTGGACAGACGAATGAACGCGGTGGAATTTTCCGCCTGGTCGGCCGCGCAGCTGGCACGGGTCGAGCAGGCCCTTTCCCGCTGGGTGATTGCCGACGCACCGGCCGGCCTTGGCCAGGCCATGCGCTACTCCGTGCTGGACGGCGGCAAGCGCCTGCGTCCGCTGCTGGTGCTGGCCGCCAGCGAGGCGGTGCGCGGCCACGCCGAGGCCGCCTTGCGCGCCGCCTGCGCGGTGGAGCTGATCCACGCCTATTCGTTGGTGCACGACGACATGCCCTGCATGGACAACGACGTGCTGCGCCGCGGCAAGCCCACGGTGCACGTGCAGTTTGGCCAGGCCCAGGCGCTGCTGGCCGGCGACGCCCTGCAGGCGCTGGCTTTCGAGCTGCTCACGCCCGAGGGCGACATGGTGCCGCCCGCGCTGCAGGCCCGCCTGTGTGCGTCGCTGGCGCGAGCCGCCGGGGCCAATGGCATGGCGGGCGGGCAGGCCATCGATCTGGCCAGCGTCGGCAAGACCCTGACCGAGCCGCAGTTGCGCGCCATGCACCGGCTCAAGACCGGGGCGTTGCTGCAGGCCAGCGTGCGCATGGGCGCGCTGTGCGGAGCCGGCGTGTCCGGTGCCGCGCAGGCGGCCCTGGACGACTACGGCGCCGCCCTGGGTTTGGCGTTCCAGGTGGTCGACGATATCCTTGACGTTGTCGCCGACTCCGAGGCGCTGGGCAAGACGGCCGGCAAGGACGCCGCCGCCGACAAACCGACCTACGTCTCGCTGCTCGGGCTGGACGCCGCGCGAGCGCTCGCCGACGAGCTGCTGGCGCAGGCCCAGGGCGCGCTGGACGCCAGCGGCCTGGGCACCGTCGATCGCCTGCGCGCGCTGGCCGACATGGTGGTCAAACGCAGTAACTGACATGAGCCTTCTGGAAAACCTTCACGATCCCGCCGACCTGCGCCGCCTGTCGCGCGCGCAACTCAGCGGCCTGGCCGACGAGCTGCGCGAATGCGTGCTGCAGAACGTTTCGCGCACCGGCGGGCACCTCAGCTCCAACCTAGGCACGGTGGAGCTGACGATTGCCCTGCACTACGTGTTCAACACCCCGCAAGACCGCGTGGTGTGGGACGTGGGGCACCAGACCTACCCGCACAAGATCCTGACCGGGCGGCGCGAGCGCATGCCCAGCCTGCGCCAGCTGGGCGGCATCTCGGGTTTCCCGCGCCGTGACGAGAGCGAGTACGACACCTTCGGCACCGCGCATTCGTCCACCAGCATCTCGGCCGCGCTGGGCATGGCGCTGGCCGCCCGCGCCAAGGGCGAGGACCGCAAGGCCGTGGCCGTGATCGGCGACGGCGCCCTGACCGCTGGCATGGCCTTCGAGGCGCTGAACAACGCCGGGGTCGAGCGCGATGCGCGTTTGCTGGTCATCCTGAACGACAACGACATGTCCATCAGTCCGCCGGTGGGCGCGCTGAACCGCTACCTGGCGCAACTGATGAGCGGGCAGTTCTACGCCGCCGCCAAGAGCGTGGGCAAGACCGTGCTGGGGCCGGTGCCGCCGCTGTTCGAGCTGGCCAAGCGGCTGGAGCAGGGCGCCAAGGGCATGGTGGTGCCGGCCACCTTGTTCGAGAAATTCGGCTTCAACTACATCGGCCCGATCGACGGGCACGACCTGGAGTCGCTGATCCCCACCCTGGAGAACATCCGCGATCTGATGGCGCGCAAGGCCGGTCCGCAGTTCCTGCACGTGGTCACCAAGAAGGGCCAGGGCTACAAGCTGGCCGAGGCCGACCCGGTGGCCTACCACGGGCCGGGCAAGTTCGATCCGGCCGTGGGCCTGGTGGCGCCGGCCACGCCGCCCAAGCAGACCTTCACCCACGTGTTCGGCCAGTGGCTGTGCGACATGGCCGAGCACGACCGGCGCCTGATCGGCGTCACCCCGGCCATGCGCGAGGGCTCCGGCATGGTTGAGTTCCACCGGCGCTTTCCGGACCGCTATTTCGACGTCGGCATTGCCGAGCAGCACGCCCTCACCTTCGCCGCCGGCCTGGCCTGCGAGGGCCTGAAGCCGGTGGTGGCGATCTATTCCACCTTCCTGCAGCGCGCCTACGACCAGCTGATCCACGACGTGGCGATCCAGAATCTGCCGGTGGTGCTGGCCCTGGACCGCGCCGGCCTGGTCGGCGCCGACGGCGCCACGCACGCCGGCAACTACGACATCGCCTACCTGCGCTGCATCCCGAATGTCAGCGTGGCCTGCCCGGCCGACGAGCGCGAGTGCCGCCAGTTGCTGACCACCGCCTTCGAGCAGGACCACCCCGTGGCCGTGCGCTACCCGCGCGGCGCCGGGGTCGGCGTGGCGCCGCTGGAGAGCCTGCAAGGCCTGCCCTTCGGCAAGGGCGAGCTGCGCCGTGAAGGCCAGCGCATTGCCATCCTGGCCTTTGGCACCCTGCTGTACCCGGCGCTGCAGGCGGCCGAGCGCCTGGGCGCCACGGTGGTCAACATGCGCTGGGCCAAACCGCTCGACACCGAGCTGCTGCAACGCGTGGCCGCCAGCCACGAGGCCCTGGTCACCGTCGAGGAAGGCGCCGTCATGGGCGGGGCCGGCAGCGCCGTGGCCGAAGCGCTGGCCGCCGCGGGCGTGGTCAAGCCCTTGGTGCAGCTGGGCTTGCCGGACGAGTTCATCGAGCATGGCGATCCGGCGCGCCTGCTGGCCATGGCCGGGCTGGACGCGGCGGGTATCGAGGCCTCGGTGCGCCAACGCCTGTCGCAATGGCTGACACCGGCCGCGCCGTCGCTGAAAGTGGTGGCCTGAGCGATCCAGTGCCACAATCCGTGGCACGGTTCCCGGCAGGTGAATCCCTAATGGTGGGGTCCGCCGGGGGCCTTACACTTTGCCACCGTTGTTGATCCCACACATTCAAGGAGTACGTTTCATGGATCGTCGTTCACTTATCAAGCACACCGGCATCGCGGGCGTGCTGGCGGCCGGGGTTGCGCCGGCCGTGCACGCCCAGGCCGCGGTGCGTTGGCGCCTGGCCTCCAGCTTCCCCAAGTCGCTGGACACGATTTACGGCGGCGCCGAGGTGATGGCCAAGAAGGTCAAGGAAATGTCTGGCGGCAAGTTCGAGATCTCGGTGCACGCCGGCGGCGAACTGATGCCTCCGTTCGGCGTGGTCGATGGCCTGCAGAACGCCACGGTCGAGATCGGCCACACCGTGCCCTACTACTTCTATGGTAAGAACCCGGCTTTCGCCATCGGCTCGGCCATTCCGTTCGGCTTCAACGCGCGCCAGATGCACGCCTGGATGAACCATGGCAACGGCCGCAAGCTCATGAATGAGTTTTACGCCGGCTACAACATGACCAGCTTCTGCGGCGGCAACACCGGCACCCAGATGGGCGGCTGGTTCCGCAAGCAGATCAAGTCCAACGCCGACATCAAGGGCCTGAAAATGCGCCTGGGCGGCGGCCTGGTGGGCGAGGTGATGACCAAGGTCGGCGCCGTGCCGCAAAGCATTCCGGGTGGCGAAATTTACCAGTCACTGGAAAAAGGCACCATCGACGCC